>OGHK01003092.1_pt1 | contig 10350 bp, 9 predicted proteins | sample 1571411 | NCBI WGS metagenome assembly OGHK01 (sample SAMEA2582043, study PRJEB24529) | metagenome | biome: Human gut stool | place: China | collected 2011 | reverse complement strand
AACAGTTAAAACGTCTTGGAGTGATTACCGGATATCTTAGGTACATTATATCGGAAAGCAGGAAAAGCTTGCGGTTCTGGGTGACGCTTACCAACGGCTGGCCGACGCTGACGTAGTCCCCTTCTTTCACCAACAGATTCTTCACATAACCGCTGATGGGAGAAACAACAGCCTGGCCGCTTGCCGAATGGTTCTTTGCGACTGCCTCGTAACTGATACGGGCATTTTCGTAAATCTGTTCGGCTTGCGCGAATTCCTTTTCAGATACGATTTTGTTGCCTACAAGCGCTTTCATACGCTCGTATTCTTTTTTGGAAACCTCGTAGGCTATCCGGGCTTTCTGCACCGGGTCTCCGTCGGCCATGTTTTTGGATGACAATACCACCAAAGGAGTACCTTTGCTGACACTCATTCCTTCGATAACTTTTCCCTTGAAGGAAACCACGCCTGCTACTGTAGCTACGGCTACGCTCTCGTCTCCCTGGGCTGCCATCACCTGGCCGCTGGTCTTGATGACTTGATGGAAACTACCCGGTTCAACAGTGCTGACTGCTACGCCGGCAGCTTGCGCCTTTGCTGGTGGCAGGATGATTTCATCGCTTCCTCCGGCATGGTTTTCCTGCTCTTCGTGCTCATGGTTGTGTCCCTCATGTTCGTGGTCATGTCCGTCGTGATGGTGGTGGAAGGCGATAGCTTTCATCGCTACACCCGCCCGGAAATGGACATGGCGATCCGTAAGGCGCGGGATCAGGGCAAACATATCAGCTACTTTGGCCCGGAGGCGAACGACTTCGGCCTGCTGGAGCAGACCTTTGTCGACTATGGTCGCCACGGCAAAGGTCAGTCGCGGAAATACCTCCACACCTATGACGAAGCCGTGCCGTGGAATCAGGTGCCGGGGACCTTTACCCCCTGGCAGCCGCTGCCGGAGCCGACAGACGTGCTGTTCTATGAGGGGCTGCACGGCGGGGTTGTCACGCCGCAGCATGATGTCGCCAGCCATGTCGACCTGCTGGTCGGGGTGGTGCCTATCGTTAACCTCGAGTGGATCCAAAAGCTTATTCGCGACACCAGCGAACGCGGCCACTCCCGGGAGGCGGTGATGGACTCGGTCGTCCGCTCGATGGAAGATTACATCAACTTCATTACCCCGCAATTTTCCCGCACCCATATCAACTTTCAGCGCGTGCCGACGGTGGACACCTCCAACCCGTTTGCCGCCAAAGCGATCCCCTCGCTGGACGAGAGCTTTGTAGTGATCCATTTCCGCAATCTGCAGAATATCGATTTCCCCTGGCTGTTGGCGATGCTGCAGGGCTCGTTTATCTCGCACATGAACACCCTGGTGGTGCCGGGCGGTAAAATGGGGCTGGCGATGGAGCTTATCATGACGCCGCTGGTCGAGCGCCTGATGGAAGGCCGTAAGATAGGCTAACCAAAAAACCCCGGCCTGGCCGGGGTTGAGATTCGATACAACGGCAGGCGAAGACTACGCCTCGATCACTTCATAGGAGTGAGTGATGTTCACCGCTTTTTCCAGCATCAGCGCCACCGAGCAGTATTTCTCTGCCGACAGGTCCACCGCCCGGGAGACCGCGGCATCTTTCAGCGCCTTGCCGGTGACGATAAAATGCAGATTAATATGCGTGAACAGACGCGGAGCCTCTTCGCGACGCTCGGAGGTCAGCTTCACTTCGCAATTGGTCACGTCGTGACGACCTTTTTGCAGAATGGAGACCACATCGATCGCACTGCAACCGCCCGCCGCCATCAGCACCATCTCCATCGGGCTGGGAGCCTTATCCCCGGAGTTGCCATCCATCAGAATCTGGTGTCCCGATGCGGACTCCCCGATAAAGGTTAACCCTTCTACCCATTTCACACGCGCTTGCATAAAATTTAACTCCAGTATCGCAATATTCCTGTCAGATTACGCGCACATAACAATTCTCGCAACGGAAGGCGACCTGCGTCATGCTGAAGCGAGACACCAGGAGACATGCGGCGAAAGCTATGCTAAAACAGTCTGGATGCTACAGTAATACATTGATGTACTGCATGTATGCAGAGGAGTTCACATTACGGGCTGTCGAAAAATCATCAGCCAGCTTCCCAGGTATAGGGAAACAATACGATTGCATGCCCGGACGCCGTGTAGTGTCGGCGCCCGGAGATAGCTTATAACAGAGGATAACCGCGCATGGTGCTTGGCAAACCGCAAACAGACCCTACCCTTGAATGGTTCTTGTCTCATTGCCACATTCATAAGTACCCATCAAAGAGCACGCTGATCCACCAGGGTGAAAAAGCAGAAACGCTGTACTACATCGTTAAAGGCTCCGTGGCTGTACTCATCAAGGATGAAGAAGGTAAAGAGATGATCCTCTCCTACCTCAACCAGGGCGATTTCATCGGTGAATTAGGCCTGTTTGAAGAGGGTCAGGAACGTAGCGCCTGGGTACGGGCGAAAACCGCATGTGAAGTGGCCGAAATCTCTTATAAGAAATTCCGTCAGCTGATCCAGGTGAACCCGGACATTCTGATGCGTCTCTCTTCGCAAATGGCTCGCCGTCTGCAGGTCACGTCTGAGAAAGTGGGCAACCTGGCCTTCCTCGACGTGACGGGCCGTATCGCCCAGACGCTGCTGAACCTGGCGAAGCAACCGGATGCCATGACCCACCCGGACGGTATGCAAATTAAAATTACCCGCCAGGAAATTGGTCAGATCGTCGGCTGCTCTCGTGAAACCGTTGGTCGTATTTTGAAAATGCTGGAAGATCAGAACCTGATTTCCGCGCACGGTAAAACCATCGTCGTCTACGGCACCCGTTAAGTTGCTAAGCGGCGTATTGCTCCCGCAGTACGCCGTTTTTGTTTTTCCCTCATGTGGCGCAGGCTGATTTACCACCCGGAAGTCAACTATGCACTGCGGCAAACGCTGGTGCTGTGTCTGCCCGTGGCCATCGGTCTTCTGCTCGGCCATCTCCAGCAGGGGCTGTTATTTTCCTTAGTCCCCGCCTGCTGCAACATTGCCGGTCTTGATACCCCGCATAAGCGCTTTTTCAAACGCCTGATTATCGGCGGCTGCCTGTTTGCCGGATGCAGTCTGGTGGTGCAGTTGCTGCTTGCCCAGGCGATACCCCTGCCGTTTATTCTCAGCGGCCTGGCGCTCTTGCTCGGCGTTACCGCGGAGATCAGTTCGCTGCACGCGCGGCTGCTGCCCGCGTCGCTGATCGCCGCCATCTTTACCCTGAGCCTGGCGGGCAATATGCCCATCTGGGAGCCGCTGCTGATCTACGCCTTCGGCACGCTGTGGTACGGCGTGTTTAACTGGTTCTGGTTCTGGCTGTGGCGCGAACAGCCGCTACGGGAGTCGCTTAGCCTGCTTTACCGGGAGCTGGCGGACTACTGTGAAGCCAAATACAGCCTGCTGACCCAGCATACCGATCCCTCGACCGCCCTGCCGCCGCTGCTCACCCGCCAGCAGAAAGTGGTCGATCTGATTACCCAGTGCTATCAGCAGATGCATATGCTGGCCGCTAACCAACGCAACGATCATAAGCGCCTGCTGCGGGCGTTTCAGATGGGGCTGGATCTGCAGGAGCATATTTCGGTCAGCCTGCATCAGCCGGAAGAGGTGCAAAAGCTGGTGGAACGCAGCCATGCCGAAGCGGTGATCCGCTGGAACGCGCAGACCGTCGCCGCCCGCCTGCGCGTGCTGGCGGATGACATGCTCTATCATCGCTTTCCAAAGCGCTTTAGGATGGATAAACAGATCGAGGCTCTGGAAAAGATCGCCAGACAACATCCGGATAACCCGGTCGGCCACTTCTGCGCCTGGCACTTCAGCCGCATCGCCCGGGTGCTGCATACCCAGCGCCCGCTGTATGCCCGGGACCTGATGGCCGACAAAGAGCGTCGTTTACCGCTATTGCCCGCGCTAAAGAACTACCTGTCGCTAAAATCGCCCGCGCTGCGCAATGCCGCCCGCATCAGCGTGATGCTGAGCGTCGCCAGCCTGATGGGCAACGCCCTGCACTTGCCTAAGCCCTACTGGATCCTGATGACGGTGCTTTTCGTCACCCAGAACGGCTATGGCGCCACCCGGGTGCGTATTGTTCACCGGGCGGCGGGTACGCTCGCCGGCCTGACGATCGCCGGGCTGACCTTGCATTTTCACGTTCCGGAGAGCTACACCCTGAGCGGGATGCTGCTGATTACCCTGCTCAGCTATCTGATCATTCGCAAACACTATGGCTGGGCGATGGTTGGGTTTACGGTGACGGCGGTATATACCCTGCAGCTGCTGACGCTTAACGGCGAACAGTTTATTATCGCCCGGCTGATCGACACCCTTATCGGCTGCCTGATCGCCTTCGGCGGGATGGTCTGGCTGTGGCCGCAGTGGCAAAGCGGCCTGCTGAAAAAAAACGCCCACGATGCGCTGGAGGCCGACCAGCAGGCAATTCGCCTGATCCTCAGCCCCGACCCGAAAGCACCCGCGCTGGCCTATCAACGCATGCGCGTCAACCAGGCGCACAACGCGCTCTACAACTCCCTGAATCAGGCGATGCAGGAACCCGGGTTTAATACCCACTATCTGGAAGATATGAAGCTGTGGGTGACGCACAGCCAGTTTATCGTCGAACACATCAACGCTATGACCACCCTGGCCCGGGAGCATACGATGCTGACCCCGGATCTTGCCCAGCGCTATCTCGAATCCTGTGAGATTGCGCTGCAGCGCTGCCAGCAGCGGCTGGACAGCGATGGTCCCGGCAGCGCAGGGGATGCCAATATTATGGAGTCGCCGGAAAGCGAGGTGCCGATCGGTCCGTTAAGCACCCTGGAGCAGCATCTGCAACGCATTCTGGGCCATCTGAACACCATGCACACCATTTCGTCAGTGGCATGGCGTCAGCGGCCGCACCATGGCATCTGGCTGCGGAAGATCAACCGTTAATCACCTTTGCCACCGCCTGGGCAAAGCGCGCCATCCCTTCAGTAATATCCTGCTCGTCGATGATCAGCGAGGGAACAAAACGCATCACGTCCGGCCCGGCGTTGAGCACCATGACGCCGGCGTCGGCCGCGGCATAGAGGAAATCACGCGCGCGGCCTTTGTGCTGCGGCTTGAGTTCCGCGCCGATCAGCAGGCCCATCCCGCGTATATCACTGAACAGATCAAACTCGGCATCCAGCCGCTGCAGGTGTTTGACGAACAGTTCGCGCTTCGCGCTCACGCCATCCAGCACCGCCGGGGTATTGATCAGATCGAAGGCGGCGTTGGCGACCGCGCAGGCCAGCGGGTTGCCGCCGTAGGTTGAGCCATGGGAGCCCGCATGGAAGGCGCTGGCGATCTCGTGGGTGGTCAGCATGGCGCTGACCGGGAAGCCGCCGCCCAGCGCTTTGGCGCTGGTCAGAATATCCGGGGTCACGCCGTAGTGCATATAGGCGAACAGCGATCCGGTACGCCCCATACCACACTGTACTTCATCAAAGACGAGCAGCGCCTGGTGCTGATCGCACAGCTCGCGCAGTCCCTGCAGGAAAGCCGGCGTGGCCGCCGTCACGCCGCCTTCGCCCTGAATCGGCTCCACCACCACCGCGCAGGTGTGGTCATCCATCACCGCTTTTACCGCCTGCAGATCGTTGAAGGGAACATGGACAATATCCGCCGGTTTTGGGCCGAAACCATCGGAATACTTCGGCTGACCGCCGACGGAAACGGTAAACAGGGAGCGGCCATGAAAGGCATTATGGAAGGCGATGATTTTGGTTTTATACGGGCTATGGCGGGTCACCGCATAGTGACGCGCCAGCTTAAAGGCCGTTTCATTGGCTTCGGTGCCGGAGTTCATAAACACCACGCGCTCGGCGAAGGTAGCCTCGACAAGTTTACGTCCCAGACGCAGCGCCGGCTCATTGGTAAAGACGTTGCTGGTGTGCCACAGCGTTTCGCCCTGCTGATGCAGCGCCGCCACCAGCGCCGGATGGCAATGGCCAAGCGCCGTCACCGCGATACCGCCGGCGAAATCGATATACTCTTTCCCCTGCTGATCCCAGACGCGGCTGCCTTTCCCCTTCACCGGGATGAATTCTGCCGGTGCATAAATTGGCAAAATAACTTCATCGAATGTGGCGCGGGTGATTGCCGGTTGTTCAGTTGCCATGTCTTGCCCATCCCTCTTCGTTACGCAGATGCGATTATGATAATCTAATCACAAAATATGCATAAAAAATCAGTCAATAGCAACTGAAAATCACCGTTTCAAAAAGTTGGCCAGCAATTGATGGCCCTGCTCGCTGAGGATGCTTTCCGGATGAAACTGCACGCCCTCGAGATCCCATTCGCGGTGACGGATCCCCATAATCTCACCGCTGGCGCTGCGGGCAGTGACGTTAAACTCGGACGGGAGCGTCGGCGGGTCAATCACCAGCGAGTGATAGCGGGTCACCGTCAGGGGATTATTCAGCCCCTGAAACACCCCTTCGCCGTTATGCTCGATAAGCGAGGTTTTGCCATGCATGACCTGGGCCGCCCGCACGATAGTCGCGCCAAACGCCTGGGCGATCGCCTGATGCCCGAGACAGACGCCCAGCAGCGGCGTTTTTCCGGCATAGTGGCGGATAACCGCGAGGGAAATCCCCGCCTCATCCGGCGTGCAGGGGCCTGGCGAGATCACGATTTTCTCCGGCGCCAGCGCCGCTATCTCCTCCAGCGTCAACGCATCGTTGCGCCTGACCAGTACTTCCGCCCCCAGTTCGCAGAAGTACTGATACAGATTCCAGGTGAAAGAGTCATAGTTATCGATAAGCAGGATCATAGCGGCTCCGGAACAATCAAAACCGGGCTATTCTACTCAGATTCCCGCGCTTCGCTTACCACTTTGCGAAAGATCGCCACCAGCGGGGCCAGATCGCCCATCGCGCTCTGCTGGCAGGCCGCACTCCAGCCGGCGGGGTCAACGTCACGCCAGTTAAGAAGGTAGCCGGCATGTATCGCCAGCTGTTCAAAGAAAATGCGCTGGGTCAGGCCATTGCCAAGACGAAAAGGGTGCAGCACATTAATTTCACCATAGAACCAGCTCAGGCGTTCGATGAAGGTATCGCGCGGCAGGCCATTGAGATAATCCTCCTGCTCAAGGGCCTGCATCAGGGCATTCCCCTCCTCCTCGATCCGGGCAAAGTGGCAGAACGGCGTATCGCCCAGGTAGAGGTTCACTTCACGCAAGCGGCCCGCCCAGTCAAACAGATCCTGATACAACTGATGATGAATAGCGCACAGATAGGGTAAGCCGCGCACCCGCGGGCCCAGCGGCAGAGTGGCCGCCCGCAGCGCTGTCATCTCAAAGGCGGCCTGCTGCAGATTTTTAGCCTGGCGGATGCCGAGACGGTTGCGCAGCACGTTCAGCGCCGGATAGAGATAAGGATCGCGTTCATCGCCGAATTTATCGCTCATACTCCCTCCGCAACGTCGCCAGACGCGCCAGCGCCTCTTCGGCAGTCAGCGTAACCAGCGGCACCGTCACGCCTTCAAGGCGACGGCTGGCCTGAAAATTGGTATTGCGTGTCTGTTCCCAGAGTCGGGATTTTTGCTTATCGGTGAGTGGACGCATCGTCGCCCCCCTTATCGTCCCCTGTGTGCCACAAGTATAAGCAGCAATTTCAGGTTATGCCGGGAGGCGACCGGGCGCGGCGATAGACCACCGCGCCGCGGGAGGATTAGGGCAGCACTTTCGCTGAGAGGATAACGACTGGTTTGGTCGGCACATTCTGGTACGGACCAACGTTATGGGTCTGGACCTGGGAGATCTTATCCGCAACATCCATCCCCTTCACCACTTTGCCGAATACCGCATAGCCAAAGTCGCGCTGGCCATGGTCGAGGAAGGCGTTATCCGCCACGTTGATGAAGAACTGACTGGTGGCGCTATCCTGATCGGCGGTGCGCGCCATCGCGATGGTGCCGCGGATGTTGCGCAGGCCGTTGTCTGCTTCATTCTTGATCGGCGGGTTCGGCTGCTTCTGCTGCATCTGTTCGTTAAAGCCGCCGCCTTGCACCATGAATCCCGGGATCACGCGGTGAAAGGTGGTGTTGTTGTAGAAGCCGCTGTTGACGTACTTCAGGAAGTTATCCATGGAAATCGGGGCTTTCTGGCTGTTTAACTCAAGCTCAATGTTACCTGCCGAAGTGGTCAGCAGCACATGCGGATCGCCCTTTGCCGCCATGGCCGGGGAGAACGCTGAAATAGCGAAAACGGCAGCCATCGCCGCCAGTGTTGATTTGAGCATGGAAATTCCTTAACGGAGCAGAATAAAAGCGAGTGCCTTGATTCTAAAGAGCCTTTGCATCCTGGGCCAGCCTTTTACCAAATTTTACTTAGCTGTAATAATTGTAACCGCGCAAACGATCTCCTTTGCAGCGAACAAGCGTGATGCAGATCACATTAAAACATGCAAAAGATAACCCATTTCACAATAAACATTTAATTACATCACCTGAACGAATAAAATCTGTCCGCCCGGCGCAGCGTCAACGCGCTTTACCTTTCTATTCACAGGCCAGTCATGACTAACAGCAACCGTATTAAGCTCACATGGATCAGCTTCTTCTCCTACGCCCTGACCGGCGCGTTGGTGATCGTCACCGGGATGGTGATGGGTAACATTGCGGATTATTTCCATCTGCCCGTTTCCAGTATGAGCAACACCTTTACCTTTCTGAACGCCGGTATTCTTATCTCCATCTTCCTCAATGCCTGGCTGATGGAAATCGTGCCGCTGAAAACTCAGCTGCGCTTTGGCTTTATTTTGATGGTGCTGGCGGTGGCCGGCCTGATGCTCAGCCACAGCCTGGCGCTGTTCTCCGCGTCAATGTTCGTTCTTGGCCTGGTGAGCGGGATCACCATGTCGATCGGGACCTTCCTGATCACCCATATGTATGAAGGCCGTCAGCGCGGGGCGCGTCTGCTGTTTACCGACTCCTTCTTTAGCATGGCGGGCATGATTTTCCCGATGGTCGCCGCCGTCCTGCTGGCGCGCAGCATCGAGTGGTACTGGGTCTACGCCTGTATTGGTCTGGTGTATGTCGCTATTTTCGTCCTGACTTTCGGCTGTGATTTCCCGGTGCTGGGCAAAAAAGCCCAGAGCGAAAACAGCCAGCCGGTGGTGAAAGAGAAGTGGGGCATCGGCGTGCTGTTCCTCTCCGTTGCGGCGCTGTGCTACATCCTCGGTCAGCTGGGCTTTATCTCCTGGGTACCGGAATATGCGAAGAGCCTGGGCATGAGCCTCGGCGACGCCGGTAAACTGGTGAGCGATTTCTGGATGTCCTACATGATCGGCATGTGGTCATTCAGCTTCATCCTGCGCTTCTTCGACCTGCAGCGTATCTTAACCGTCCTCGCCGGGCTCGCGACGGTGCTGATGTACCTGTTTATCAATGGTTCGCCGGAGCATATGCCGTGGTTTATTCTGACCCTGGGCTTCTTCTCCAGCGCCATTTACACCTCGATCATTACGCTCGGTTCGCAGCAGACGCGGGTCGCTTCGCCGAAGCTGGTGAACTTTATCCTCACCTGCGGCACCATCGGCACTATGCTCACTTTCGTGGTCACCGGCCCGATTGTGGCGGCCAGCGGCCCCCTGGCCGCGCTGCACACCGCTAACGGCCTCTATGCCGTGGTATTCGTAATGTGCTTTATCCTCGGCTTCGTCTCCCGTCATCGCCAGAACAACGCTCAGGCGGCGTCTCACTAAGCCTTCGGCCCCTTTGCATCCGCAAGGGGGCTGTTCCTCATAAAAGAAAGCTCCTCGCCACCGCGGTCAGTTTGGATCCAGCTTTGCGCCGGCTGGGTGGTCGCGATCACCCTTCCCTGGCGAATTGACCAGCGCACCGGCACCTGGCAGCGGACGGCCTCAAAGCCATTCTCCACCGGGAGAATGATCAGGTTAGCCGGGTTGCCGCTGACAATGCCGTAATCCTCGAGGCCAAACGTGCGGGCGCTGTTGTCGGTGATAAGCTGCAGGCCGTCGTTGATCTGCTGGTAGCCCATCAGCTGGCAAACATGGAGCCCCATATGCAGGACCTGCAGCATATTGCCGGTCCCCAGCGGGTACCACGGGTCAAAGACGTCATCATGACCAAAGCAAACGTTGATCCCCGCCGCCAACAGCTCCTTCACCCGGGTAATGCCCCGTCGCTTCGGGTAGTCGTCAAACCGGCCCTGCAGATGAATATTCACCAGCGGATTGGCGACAAAGTTGATGCCGGAGAGCTTAAGCAAGCGGAACAGACGCGAGGTATAAGCGCCATTATAGGAGTGCATAGCGGTGGTATGGCTGGCCAAC
>OGHK01003081.1_pt1 | contig 10374 bp, 14 predicted proteins | sample 1571411 | NCBI WGS metagenome assembly OGHK01 (sample SAMEA2582043, study PRJEB24529) | metagenome | biome: Human gut stool | place: China | collected 2011 | reverse complement strand
GCCTTTGCCCGGTGCTGACATGGTAGGCCAGCTGCGCCATGAAGAAGGATTTGCCCACCTTCGGCGCACCGGCAAACAGATAAGTGCCGGAGTAGAGAAGGCCCTCAATGACCGGCTGTTTGCTCTGGTACACCGTCTCGTACAGCTCGTTCATGGAAACCGTGTGCAAATAGGCCGGGTCTGCCATACGCTGCATCTGCTGGAAAAATTTTTCTTGAGAAATGTCCCCTAGATCATTGATTTCCGGGGATTCAGCTGTTATAATCTCAGTAGTTTTTGATTGTATTGACTGCCCTGCATCTGCGCCAACAGATGCGTTAAGGGCGGTCTTTTCTTTTGTTTCAAGCGTCATAGGCATTCTCCTCCTTCATTCCATCTAAGATATTGGCGATCAATTGAATTGTCTCCATCAGCTCCCCATCCACTGCCGTTCCGGCATCCATTCTCCGAAGCTCTGTCAGGACGGCAGCCAGCTGGTCCCGGAGCGCTTTATACACCCTGGGATTTCCCTGTACCACCACATCCCGGTTCAGAAGCCGCCGGATGATGTACTCCTGTTTCGTCAGCCCGGAAAGCTTCACAGCGGTTTCCAGCTGTGCGTCCTCCTCCGGGGACATTCGGAAGGCCACCACCTTATTTCGCCAGCGATTGCACTTATCCAGCTTCTTTTCAGACATTTTATGCACCCCTTTCTGTGTTTAGCCTGTCAGCCATGTCCTTCTGCACTGTGGGGAACAGATGCGCATACCGATAAGTGATCTCCACACTCTCATGTCCCACACGATTTCCAATTGCCACAGCCGAGTAACCCATATTGATCAAGAGGGATACATGGCTGTGACGCAAATCATGAATCCGAATAACCTTTACCCCTGATTCCTTGCAGCCGTATTCCATTCCCCGTTTCAGCGTGTGTTTACTCAGTGGGAAAATTCGGCTATCAGGCGTCACCCCATACAGCTGTCCAAGATAGTCCTTTACCTCATCACACAAAAAATCCGGCATCTGAATAATGCGGTTGCTTTTCTTTGTTTTTGGCGTTGTGATAACATCCTTTCCTCGTAGGCGCTGGTAAGATTTGTTGACTCGCAGCGTTTTTTTCTCAAAATCGAAGTCTGCAGGTGTCAGCGCCAGTAGCTCTCCTTCCCGAATTCCGCACCAGTAGAGAATCTCGAAGGCGTAATACAGCATAGGCTTGTCCATCATTGCGTCGATGAACTTCATGTACTCCTCCTTTGTCCAGAAAAGCATTTCTTTTGGATTTTCACCTCCCATGCCTCCTGCCTGGGCTACTGGGTTAATTTGAAGACCATAATGTTTGATTGCGTGATTGAACAGGCAGCTAAGCTGGGTATGAATGTTTTCCAGGTAATCTGCCGAATAGAGTTCCCCGTCAGATTTCTTTAGCTCCCGAATTTCATTCTGCCATTCGATCACATCCCGTGAAGTGATTTCTGCCAATTTTCGATTCTTGAAATAGGGTAGAATTTTCGTTCTGATGATGTGTTCCTTGCTGAGCCAAGTATTCAGCTTCAGCTTTGGCTTCATATTCTTTTCGTACAACTCTACAAAGCTCTCGAAGGTCATATCCACATCTGCCTGCTTCTTCATTAGGAACTCGCGCTCCCAATTCTGGGCCTCCTTTTTCGTGGAGAAGCCTCGCTTCATCTTCTGCTGGCGCTGGCCCTTCCAGTCCGTATATCGGAACTGGACATACCAGCTGCCATTCTTTTTGTCTCGAAAGACTGCCATTTTACTTTTCTCCTTTCTGCTCTCTTGTTCCGTAGAACTTTTCATGGAAGAACTTTCTGTCAATCCGGCCTGCAATTGTAATGCAGCCTGTCTTTTTTAACTCCGCATTCATAGTGCGGATAAGCTTGTAGGCATAGGGAATGGATACGCCCAATTCCTGCGCCACTTCTTCTACTCGCATAAAGATTTCTCCTGCCATAGGCAAATTTTTCCTTTCTATTTTTATTTTGATAGTGGGTTGATTCTGAAAAGCACAGACTATTCCTGCACTTCTCCGTAAGACTTTCTCAGCTCCTCCAAACCGCCGGAAGTGACCCGACGCTCATTTTCTCCATCTTCGATTGACTTACGAAGCCTCTCACCCTATTGCCTGCGACGGTTGCGAACACGCCCGGACTGTAGCTGGTAGGGAGTAGCCCCTCTCTGCTGTCATCGCCAAGCCGGGAACCCCCCGGTAGTCAGAGGCTACTGTACCTTTGGGGTCAGTACAGCCCTCAAGCGGCTCAGGTCTTCACCATATGCAGAGAGTTCGTTATTTGGAGGAGGATATTCAATTTTCAAGGTGCATACACGCCGGACTTGGGTTACGCGCTCCCCTCACCACTGCATATCTAAACTTATTTGTTTAGGTTCATTGTTACTATACTATGCTTTTCTGTTTAAGTCAAGTGCTAACAGCCAAAAACTTAATCAGTAGTGTTTAAGTTTTTCTTGACTATCCTAAGCATATCTGCTATATTAAACTTGCAATACAACATAGGAGATGGCTACTATGGCAATTGGTGAACGAATCCACTTTTTCAGACTGCTGCGAGGCATGACCCAAAAATATCTTGGAATGGCTATTGGCTTCCCGGAGCGCTCCGCCGATGTGCGCTTGGCTCAATATGAAAACGGTACACGCTCTCCCAAGGCGGATATTACAGCAGCCTTGGCAAACGCTCTTGATGTATCCACCGATGCCCTGAATGTGCCGGATATAGACACCGAAATCGGTCTGATGCATACGCTTTTTGCATTGGAGGATTGCTACGGACTTGAAGTATGTGAAAGTGAAGGAGAAGTCCATTTGCGTGTAAATCCGCTCAAGGGTGGCAGTGACGGCATTGAGCTTCAAAGAATGCTGGACGCCTGGAACGCCGAAATGGCAAAGCTGAAAAATAAAGAAATCACCCAGGAAGAATATGACCGCTGGCGTTACCACTATCCCAAATACGACACCTCCGGGAAATTCAGAAAGGTTGGCCCCTCCCAGGAACTGAGTGATTACTTGGTTTCCAAGTTCAAGGACATTTTGTAAGACAAACAAAAAATGCTCTGCCGAGTTCGTTTCAAAAACTCAGCAGAGCATTTTGCTCATTATTGGATCGGAAAGCAACCTGCAAGCCACCTGTCCCTTTTGATGGGAATGAACAATCGGCTGAAAAGAGCTGCTATCATTTTGCTATCAAGCCAGATGTGGCGAATCAAAAAGTTGTGATTTCCCTAGGATTTTTTAGCCCTGAGTATCACAATTTTTTATTCCCACTCGCTCCTGTTAGATGTTTTCTAAACAGATTTGCTTATGGTATTTCGCCCAGAGTATTGGTATTCTTTCCATTATTCAGATAGTAGAGGCTATCTGATTTTTTGTTGCCATGGTGTTGCCACGACAATAGTGCCCTAATCATTGCCTTCTTGCATTTCCACCAAGAGCACATCTATAAATTGACTAATAAATTTGGATGCTTGAACATAATCCTCTATGCTTCTTTTTAACACATACCGCATTGGCATACGCAATTCAAAGTCATAGTTAGATGCGGTTGCTATATTTGGAGAATTTCTGTGTGTCATTTTGTTGCGGTAGTCGGTAACGTACTTATGGTTGCCTTTCCATGTTTCTCCTTCTCCGTAAATATGCTCTTCGTTTTCGATTTCCGATAAGTACAGATATACATCCGAAGCAAAGGAATTGGGGTGCTTACCCTGCGCTTCGTTATGAAATAGCGTGGTATAATACACCTTCTCTGGATATTGGTTGTTTTTGTATTTAATATTATAAAGCTGTGCCAACATATCCCAAAGAACTGATGTACGGAAAATAGCATTTTCGGTGTAATATATCACTTCTTTTTCTTGTATAGAAGGTGGGCTGACCATATTAAATTTCTCAATGTCAGACCGATACTCCCATTCTATTGCAAGGTCGAACGACTTCTTGATTTTTTCGTCTAAATCTATAATTGTGTCGTAAATTGTTTTATAAACGAAAAAATTGTTATCCTCTGGTGTAGCTGACACATATCCCATGATATATTTATTTTCGCCGATGTAAACCTTAAACAGATTTACATCATATTGCACAGAATCAACCAGTGTGTGCAAACTCTTTTCCTCTTTGGTCATAAGTCGCTTCTTGTATACTTATTGTATGTAGATTTATTGTATTCAAAATCATTATAATGTTTATTATGGAGGATTATAACTATGGATATTGTGAAAGTTTTTGGTTCTAACCTGAAGAAATATAGAACCGCAATGGGTATATCTCAAGAGGCTTTTGCAGATAAATGTGGTATGCACCGGACTTATATCAGCGCAATCGAATGTTATCGCAGAAGTATCTCTCTTGAAAACATCCAACGCATCGCTGATGCGCTTGGAATTGAAACATATAAACTGTTTTTGGAGGATTAAGCTATGCCTACGTACACTTGCGATTATAGATTACCGTCTGGTAATCGTTCTCAAAAGAGACAAGATCTTATTTCCTGTTTCTTGAATGAAGAAGCGGGAATTGGCAGAGGTGATGATGCCTCTCGTTATCAGTACAATGTTGAGTCATACGGCAATTATGGAATTTTTTTGAAGCGTCCAACACAACTTAACAAGGGATTCGATTTCACAGTAAATGTGCAGGGTATGTACTTCAAAAAACATCGAAGATACAGCAATCCCAGCCACAACGATATTTTTGAAGCTTTGATCTGCTGCAGAAATGAGTGCCCCGATGAATACAATGCTGTCAAAGAGGCTATTGTCTCCATTTACGAATGTGACGACATTGATTTATCGCATATCAACGCTTATTTCCTCGACTTTGAAGGTACCGCACATCCAATTCAAATTATTCTATTAGCCATTAAATGGTTGTTTATGGAACAGGATTGCGCTTATTGGAACTACTCAGGTCGCAGAATGCTTTTTGAAGGACTTTCTGAGTCTGGATTAGTCTGATCCTCACTTTCGGAAAACAAACAGATACTCGTGGGCAATCAGCAAAAAATTATACTTCACGCTGTTTGTTTTCCAATATCCCGTAGCCTTGCAATTATGCTGCTCTTTGATTATGAGCTCTTTTAACTTAAACCCAGCATCCTCAAAAATACGCATTACATCAAAAGACATAGGTACCATGTGCCCTTTCTGACGGGTATCGCCCATCAGCACGGCACAGAACTTATCTTTTTTCAGCACACGGTAGCTCTCTTGGGCTACCGTTTTCATTTCTTCAAGAAAATCTTTGACTTTCAAACGTGACAGATCTTCATCAATATCTTCACTATATTGAATAATGTTAGCATAAGGAGGATGGGTGCATATAAGATCAATGCTGCCGTCCGAAATAAAATCCAAGGAACGGGCATCACCCTTATGGATGTATACCTTTCCATCTGCACCTTCGTGTTCAAAATCAACCTTTTCTTTGCATCTGTTAAGAGCGACATTGTTGACGTCAACACCAATAATATTTCTGCGGAGCAGCTTCGCTTCAACAAGCGTTGTCCCACCGCCCGCAAACTGATCAAGCACCAAATCTCCTTCTTTTGAGTATCTTAGTATTATATTTCTAGGAATATACGGAGACCAATTTCCACGCCACTTTGCGTCGTGAGTTGCCCAATCGCCACGCTTCGGAAAAGACCAATGCGTAGTCATTTCAAGCTCAAAATCTTCCGGCTCCCATTTTGTGATTTTCTTTGCCATTATTTGAAAACCTCTGTAATAATGCCGTCTTCCAAGTCCTTGATGCTATAGATATTGTCCATCACATCAAAGGTTTCTTCGAGATTATGGCGAGCACTTGTCCAACCCTTACCGTCAGTAAACCAAACAAAAGTGAAACCATCTATCGTATCGGCCTCTGTAGCAAGAGTTTTGTAGCTACGGGCAGTTTCGTTGAGTTTGCTTCCGCCGCTACCATAGAAATTGGTTTCAATGCCATAAATCATAGTAGGTGTTTTTACAACAAAATCGAAACGCTTTTCCATTTTACCTTGATTGGATATTGCTGAAAGGTCGATGCCCCACTTATCTGTAATTTGGTGTATATACATTTCTTTGAAGTAACTTACATTCTTTACAAAGCCAGCTTTTTTGATGAAGCTTTCTACCAAGTCCTCCATCAAATGACCGCCACGGTTTTTTCGTCCGTTAGAATCCAGACCTGTTTCTACGCCGGTAGCATAATCAACGAGATTGTTAATGATGTGATTTTCCAACAAATCAAACAGGCCAGTATGCTCCATAAAGTAAGTATAATGCTCATAATGTGCATAGCTGTTCGGAGGATATTTACCAAAATTAAATTGATACAAATGTCCACCATTTTCATCCTGGCAGTAGATTTCATTGGTTCTGACTGCAAGCAGCAAAGGAATGCACTTCAATACTTCTGGATACTTCTTGATGAGAGCCTTGAAGTCCTCCTTGATGTTCTTAGAATCTATAAGAGAATTGAGGATATTCAGTTCCACCTTGATGCCGTCAACATTGCGATGGACTTTTTCAAAATCAATATAGTAGCCATAATCTGCGATGCTGTCACGGAAACCGGCTAACCATGTATTAAAATCTCTGCTCATATATTATAACTCCTTAAATTCCACTGTAAACTTTGTGTCTGAGTCGATATGCCACACAGCTCGCTTTGACACAAACACACCATCCGACTGTCTTAGGCCAAAATCTCTATAGGCTTTTGAAATGCCACCTACATATCTGCCTTGTGCATCAATTCGATATTCCTTATATGAAGAATCTCCAAATCTAATGCTGATAACAGAAGCTCCCTCGGAAATACACTCTTTGATAGCACGAGGTGGAACCAAAATATATGCTCTTATATCGTTTTCAGTTACTATTCTCTCAACCGTAACCTCTTGTTCATTTGCTGCGGCAAATGCTTTTTGCATAATGCTATCGAGAGCAGTTTTACTAAACACCGGCTTAAATGTAAATCCGATTTCCTTTTCAATGCAAGTGCTAACAAGTTCTTTGCCATCCACGACAATGATTGGTCTACTTGGATCTACTTGCTGCGCTTCAAGTTTTGCGTTATCAGACACTTTTCCGGTAGTGATGAACATCCCAACGCCGTTTCTGAAAGAACCCCTTAATGCGCGGATTTTCTCTGGAGATACTGTAGTCTCTGGAGAATATCGCTTTGCCTGGATGTAGAATGGTTCATCAACCGAATTAGACAAACCACCAATACCTTTTCTTACTGCGGTCAGATCAATTCCACCATCACCAGACTTCTTCGTTACAAAAACTTCTTCCAGGCCAATTTTCTCTAAATACACTTTTAAGAACTCTTCAAATTTATATCCATTCTCAAAGTAGGTATAGAAACTATCCACTATTTCACTGTATTCTTCTGCTGATACGTCAATCTTTTTCCTCATAGTGGATCCTCCTTAGAAGTTACTAATAAGCAATTCCTTAATCTTGCCTCTTGCCTCGCTGTTACAGTTAATCATACGAGTAGCTTCAACACGATTAATTTTATGAGAGGAGTAGATATTTTCAAAGAAATTATCTTCAGCGTTGGAGTTCTTGGGGTCAGAATTGCTGATAACCATCTTTGCACCTTTCTTGTGCATATCATCAACAAATTTCGCAAGCTCAATTTGCTCCTCATCGTTAAATAGATTTTCGGTATATGCAGTAAAGCTTGCGGTATCTGTGATAGGACGATAAGGAGGGTCGAAATACACAAAAGTATTTTCATCAATAAAATCGGCAGACTCTCTGTAATCTCCACAAATAATTGTCACGTTTTGGAGTTTTTCAGATACAGCTCGCAAATTATCTTCGTCGCAAATCATAGGATTCTTGTAAGAACCCATAGGTACATTAAACAAGCCCTTTTTATTGACACGGAACAATCCATTAAAACAAGTCTTGTTAAGGAAAATCATCAATGCCGCTTTTTCGATATTGATGGATTCGTCTCCATCGACCTTCAAATCATTAAAACGCTCACGCTTTGCAAGGTAGTATACTTTTCTATGTTCCGTATCCATCGGAACAAATTCATTTTGCATAACGGAAAGCATAGGAATCAATTCATCAATATCATCTCGAATAATCCAGTAAGTATTGATAAGCTCTGCGTTGATGTCACTGATATAAATTTCGTCTAAATCGTATTTGCTTAAAATGTCAAACAGGACAGCACCACCACCGACAAATGGCTCGGCATATTTTGTGATTTTTCCATCTGCAAATGGATAGTATTTTTCAATCTCGGAAAGAAGCTGACCTTTGCCACCGGCCCATTTTAGAAACGGTTTCACTTTCTTACCATCATTCTGCATATATCGGATGCTTCTTGCATCAATAGGTTTTTCTGCTGTGGTAGGAATAATCCACATGTTGCCGACCATAGTGGCATTGTCTATTCTGTTTTCAGAGCAAAGAACTGCAACTCGTCTTTGGGAAATTCCCCATTTGTCGGCAGCTTCTCTCGCAGACATAAATTCCATAATGACACCTCCATGTGTATATAATAATTATTGTATTCTATAACTCGAATAATAGCAATATCGTTTTGAAAATAATTTGTATATTCTTTATGATTATGGGTATCGCCCACAGGAATTTGTACTCCTACGAGCGATACTGTGATTAGATATCCATCGGCTTATACTGTGTGACTGCTTTCAGATACTTCTGTAGTTCGCTGTTCAGTATCAAATCGACGACTCCAACGGATCATTATAGATCAGCCAGTCCAATTCTGACCGCTGGTACATGCTGTTTGCCACCTCATTTTCCACAGCGATGCAGTCGATGGAGAGCATCGTCCCATCATCCAGACGCAGTTCCACGCAAACGGTGTCCAGGTTAAACTCACATGACAAAATCTTTCTCATATTTATTACCTCCCAATACTTAATTTCCGATTGATTTTTCGCAGCGACAAAAGTGCTATTTCGTTAATTTTAGAATCCAGCAAGCAATGTGTGTGGCTATCCACACACAAATCCGGCAAGCAATGCGAGTGTTCATACACACTCACATTTCCTGCCGTCTGCTTGTTGAGGGCAGCGCCCCCAAGCCCCTTTTGAACACAGAATTTCATTCTGTGGCTGCGCGTTCTGCGAACGCTTTGAAAGGGTACGCCAAAGCGCCGTTCCCTTTCAGATGCCCTGGAACAAATCGTTCCACCCTTATTGCCTGATGGCTGCCGTAAAACACAGTAGCCCTCGCTTGATGTATGGGAAAAATGCCTACCCATCGTTCGTTTTTACTCCGCACACTGTATCCTGTTTTGGCGCATCGGGTGTCGTGAAACGCGACATCCTATGGTGATTTTGGGGTGCCCTAAAATGTGGCACCCTTTGGGATAATGGGGTGGCAAAACACCACCTCATCCGAGATACTTTTTAGCGGAATTTCTTTGCCAAAACTTCCGTTAGTCATTCCTTTTGCCAGAAAAAAACAGGAGCGTGTCACGCTCCTGTTCAAGCCAACAGGGAGTAGATTGACTTTGGTGCTAATTTCATCTGCGAGATTAGTATGAAAGTAAGCACCTGTTACCAGCGAAAATCCGGGAATATCCCTCGCTTATCCAGGTATTCCTGCCGGGCCTGCTCCCGCTCTTCTGCGGTGGGTGCAGTCTTATATTTTGCATACAGTTCATGCCGCACCATCGCATCTAACTTTTGCTCCAACCCTTGATGAATTTCCTCGGCATAATCATCGTCATAGGCCAGATGATACTCCACCAAAGCTACAAAAAGGTCATAGGTAATTTGTACACTTTTCATATTCATTTCCTTTCCGTGACGGTTGCGACGATAGCGACGGTGTTTTTGGCGGTATCATTTTTACCGTCGCGACCGTCGCTATCGTCGCGCCCCTTATTCTTCGGTTACTTCACAGGCAGTTGATTCTAACAGCATATAGGTCAATTTCACTTGCCGACCGGAGTGTTTGGCCTTATTTTCATAGCCAACATGGTACTCCTCCAGCAGCCTGCCTGCCTTGACATTCAGGTACTTTGTGAGGGCATTGGAGGCCATTCCCATTTGGATGGTTTCAGCTAGTTCGGATGGAGAGCCGATCCACTCCCGGCACTCAGGGGGAACCAACTTTGCAACCGCATCCAGCACTGGGTCCGGCGGTTCTTTATACAGCTCGTTTTCCATGCGTTCCAGGTTCCAGATCTGGGTCTGCGGGTCCTTCTTCAAGTAGAGGATCTGATCCGGCTGATCCCGCCCCACCACCTTGATGGTAGCGTCCAGCTCCGTGCGTTTTTTCTTCTGCATCAGCAGAGAACCATCCGCACAGCCCAGCAGCCCAGTGGTGCCGGAAATCGTCTCAAAGGAATCGTCTGCCTGCTGTTTCCGG
>OGHK01003064.1_pt1 | contig 10461 bp, 8 predicted proteins | sample 1571411 | NCBI WGS metagenome assembly OGHK01 (sample SAMEA2582043, study PRJEB24529) | metagenome | biome: Human gut stool | place: China | collected 2011 | reverse complement strand
AAAGGCCGGGGTGTGGCGCAGCAGCTCAAAGCGCCCGGGCCAGCTTACCTGCTCCAGCCCGGCGCGGATGGCACTTTCCGGAATGTTCCAGCCCTGCTGCCGCAGCACCCGCAGGGCGGTGATGGCCAGCGCGGCGTTGCGGGGCTGATAGCTGCCGATGAGCGGCAGCCGCACCCCGTCCAGCCCGTCAAAGCTGAAGGTAACTGCGTCCAAATCCCCGCCGGTGATTTGCAGCTTTGCAAAGTCCACCTCGGTAAAGGGAGCGTGCTGCTGTGCCGCCACCCGGCGCAGCACGGCGTCTGCCTCCGGTGCGCCGCCGTAGCTCACCACCGGGCAGCCCGGCTTGATGATGCCGGCCTTGGCGGCGGCGATATCCGCCAGCGTGGGGCCAAGCTCCTTGACGTGATCCATGCCCAATGCCGTGATCACCGCGCAGGCAGGCTTTTCAATAACATTGGTGGAATCCAGCGTGCCGCCAAGCCCCACCTCCAGCACCACGATATCACACTGCTGCTGCGCAAAATAGAGCATTCCCAGTGCGGTGATGATTTCAAACTCGGTGGGCACATCCTCCATGGCATCGGCGGCGGGCTTTACCTGCTCCACCAGCTCCACCAGCGCTTCGTCCGGGATCTGCTGCCCGTTGATCTGGATGCGCTCGTTGAAGCGGTTGATGAAGGGCGAGGTATACAGCCCCACCCGGTAACCGGCGGCTTGCAGGCAGGAAGCCAGCATCGCCGCCGTACTGCCCTTGCCGTTCGTGCCCGCCACATGGACGAACTGCAGCTTTTTGTGCGGGTCGCCCAGTGCAGCCAGCAGGGTGCGGGTACGGGTAAGCCCGGGCTTATGCCCCGCCCACTGCACCGCGTGGATGTATTCCATTGCCTGTTCGTAGTTCATAGATACTGCCTCGATTCAAGGAATAATATTAAAAATTTCGGAACACCGGAGCGTCGGCAGACGCTCCGGTGTTCCATTTTACGAGTCTCTTACTTCTTTGCCAGCTTCATCAGGCTGCGGTTTTCCAGCAGGATGCGCAGCAGCACAACGTTCACGGCGCTCAGGATGAGGGCGTTGGGGATGCGCACCGCCAGCGTTGCCCACGGATAGCCGTAAAACAGGCGCAGCGCCAGCGAGGTGATGACCATGGAGCCCACAAAATGCCCCAGCAGCACGCTGGCTGCAAGCCGCAGGTTGGTGGAGAGGCTGCTCAGCTTCTGCCACGCAAAACCCGCCACTAAGCCGATGGCGCCCGCACCCAGCGTGATGAGCGGGTTGATGGCGTAGCCCGCCAGCACACCGCCGATGATATCGGCCACTGCACCCACCGCAAAGCCTGCGCCGGGGCCGAACACCACCGCCGCCAGCAGCACCGGCAGACTGCCCAGATTGAACCGGACAAAGCCGGTGGAGATGCTCAGCACCCGGGAAAAGACGATGCTCATGGCGATGAGCAGAGCCATCGCCGTCAGGGTGCGCACGGAGATCCTGGATTCGTTTTTCATATCAACTGTCCTCCTGTTTTCAGGAACTGCGGGGGGAGCAGAAAGAAACGCCCTCCCCTGTGACAAACCGCACAAAGGAGGGCGTGAGTTCAACAAACTTCACTTCCGGACGACGCCGTGCAGACGGCCTCGCCCGCACCCAAGTCCATGCAGCAGCGGGATGCAGGCCATGCACCGCGGGTCTCCCTTCGTCCGCAGCACAACTCCCCGTTGATGCGGCACTTGACGCGCATAGCCTTACTCTGTTGATACTGTTATTATATGCTTTTTTTCGCCCTGTTTCAATCACGGGATGCAACAGGTTTGCTAAAACAAGGCCGCAGAATTTATCACATATGCTCAAAGTCTTTCTTTTTTGGCCCAAACGTGATAAGATGGGCATAATATTGAAAGGGGCTTTCCCGCCCCGGAAAGGATTTTTCACGATGAAATTCAGTGAGATGACCTATACCCGCCCTGACATCGACGCGCTGCTGGCCCGCTGCAAAGAGCTGACCGCAAAGGCAGCTGCCGCTGACAGCGGCGAGGTCCTTGTGGACGTTTACTACGAGCAGAGCCGCGCTTTCGCCGACTACAACACAGCGGCCAACCTCGCCAACATCCACTACACCTGCGACACCCGCGACGCCTGCTGGAAAGCTGAGCAGGACTTCTTCGACGCCAACGGCCCGGCAGTGTCCAACGCCAGCGTCGAGATCAGCCGCGCCTTCCTCGCCAACCCCCATGTGGACGCCCTGACCGAGGCCTTCGGCTCCACCTGCGTGGCCGGCATGAAGAACGCTGTGCTGGGCATGGACGAGCGCACCGTGGCCCTTCAGCAGGAGTACAACGCCCTCGTCAGCACCTACCAGCAGATCTACGGCGGTGCGCTGGTGGAGTTGGACGGCAAGCAGCTCACCATCCCCCAGCTTGGCCCCTACAAGGAGAGCACCGATGCTGCCACCCGCCGGGCCGCTTATGAGGCCGAGGCCGGTTACTTCGACGCCCACCGCGCCGAGCTGGACGAGCTGTACACCAAGATCGTCAAGAACCTGAACCAGCAGGCTCAGGTCATGGGCTATCACGACTACAGCGAACTCTCTTATGTGCGGATGAACCGCATCGGCTACGGCCCTGAGGACATCAAGCGCTTCCGCGACCAGGTGGCCCACGACGTCGTGCCGGAGCTGCAGAAGGTCATCGCTCTCAAGAACAAGCGCACTGGCATCCAGCACCCCACTTTTGCCGACCTGCCGGTGGCTTTCAAGGACGGCAACCCCAAGCCCATCGAGGGCTACGACGCCCGGATGGCCGCAGCCCGCACCATGTACCACGAGCTCAGCCCCGAGACGGCAGAGTTCATCGACTTCATGCAGGACAACGAGCTGTTCGACGTCGAGAGCCGCCCCGGCAAGATGTCCGGCGGCTACATGACCAGCCTGCCTTCCTATAAAGCCCCCTTCATCTTCGCCAACTGGAACAATACTTCCGCTGACGTGGATGTTCTGACCCACGAGTGCGGCCACGCCTTCGAGGGCTATGTGGCTGAGCGCGATCCGAAGATCCCCGCCGACCTCGAATGCCCCGGCATGGAGAGCGCCGAGATCCACTCCATGGCCATGGAGTTCCTCACCGCACCGTGGCACCACCTGCTCTTCGGCAAGGACACCGACAAGTACGCCCTGCTCCACGCCGAAGACAGCTTCCTCTTCCTGGCCTACGGCTGCGCAGTGGATGAGTTCCAGCACATCATGTACCAGAACCCCGATTTGACCCCCGACCAGCGCAACCAGACCTGGCTGGAGCTGGAGCACAAGTACCGCCCCTGGATCGATTTCGACAACCTGCCCTTCTATGGCCGCGGTGCAGGCTGGCAGCGTCAGCTCCACATCTACGAATGCCCCTTCTACTATATCGACTACTGCCTGTCCACCATGGCCGCTCTGCAGTTCTTCCTGCTGAGCCTCCATGACCAGAAGGATGCATGGGAGCGCTATCTGCGCCTCGTCCGTCGTGCCGGCACGGCCAGCTACACCGAGCTGTGCGAGACCGCCGGCCTGCAGGTGCCGTTCAACGACGGCTCCATCAAGGCCATCGCCCAGCAGATGAGCCAGTGGATCGCAGAGCATCAGGTCTAACTTGAAAATATTGCCGTCTTCTTGTATTATATAGGTATATCATGCCATCTGCGGCAAAAGGAGCGGTACTTATCATGTCAGAAAAGAAAACCAGCGGCATCAAGAATTTCTTTGAAGAGTTCAAAGCCTTCGCCATGCGCGGCAATGTGCTCGACATGGCAGTTGGTGTGGTCGTCGGCTCGGCCTTTACCGCAATCGTCAACTCTCTGGTAAACGACATCATCTCCCCCATCATCGGCCTGTTCTTCAACGCCGATTTCTCGGATGTCGTCATCCAGATCGGCGATGTTGGCATCGGCGTCGGTGCTTTCCTCAACGCCATCATCAACTTCCTCATCGTGGCCTTCGTGCTGTTCGTGACCATCAAGGCCATCAATATGCTGCACAAGAAGCCCGTGGAAGAGCCGAAGGAGCCCACCACCAAGAAATGCCCCTACTGCCAGAGCGAGATCGCTATCAAGGCTGTCCGCTGCCCCCACTGCACTTCGAAGCTCGAGGGCTTCCCCGAAGCAAAGCTGTAATTTTTCCTGTTTTCTCCCCGGCGCTGTCCGCTCTTTGGACGCCGCCGGGGCTTTTTTGCGCCCTTTTTTCGGGACGCAGAAAAGAAAATCAGAATTTTTTCGAAAAAAGTATTGCTTTTTCGGGCGAGTCATGGTATTATATCAGAGTCGTCACGACGCAACAGAATATGGACGGTTAGCTCAGCTGGTAGAGCATCTGCTTGACGTGCAGGAGGTCACAGGTTCGAGTCCTGTACCGTCCACCATACAGTTCGTACTCGAACCCGATTCTCTATGAGAAAGGGTTCGGGTACATTTTTTGTTTACAGGAAGTTCTGCGGAGGGAGTACGTAGAACGGTAAGCAGGAGCAAGTAAAGGCAGGGTATCACCATAGCGGTGTTGCCCTGCCTTTTATTCTTAGTATTTGTCAAAAATCGCATCCAATCAATTTACTTTTTCTGCGCAGTTTGCTATAATGATATTTACTAGTATGTATAGCCAGATTAGACTTCGAGTGGCTTGTCTGTAAAGACAGGCGGCATCGTACCAATGGGTATGGATGTGTTTTTCCGGTAGGAGTTCCCTCGGTTCGGCCTCATTCTACACTGCAACACGAGAACATCGTTGCATCGAGTCACAGTGTGATATGGAATTATGTTAAGGTGTTAAGTAATGTTGGTCTGAGCCTATGCAATTGTTTGGGAAGTCGGATTTGTGCTGGTGTGAATTCAGGATATAAGGCTATCGCATCTCTTTGTTATTTGAGGACGGGAAGTCCCCTCATTTATTTGGGGGCCAATAATAACAAGGAGGTGAATTTCGTGAATAAGACGGACAAGCCTTTTGTTGTTGTCAATATTAACATATTCGGCAACAACAATAAGCTATCAACGAATGAGACTCGTTCTCATGTCCCTGTTGCTTTGGTTATCTTAGCGATTTCCATTGCGGCCATACTGGTTGTATCCTATTGCTGCCCTGAACTGCTTCCCGATTTAGTCCGTTGGATGATCGGCAAAGTAGTCAACAGCTAACACCAGCATATTTTAAGAATTGAGGTGTCATACCTTTTGAAATATAGTGATTGCCCTTTATATGGAATTCGTTCCAAACGTATGCTTAAGTATGTCCTTCAAATAAAAAATGATGATATGCTAAAGCAATCCAATATCACATCCAAAATCCATCCATATATAGATAAGACAAAAAAGCCTCGTCTTATTGAAGCACCGCAGGCAGAATTAAAGATTGTTCAAAGACGGATAAAAACATTATTGGGTAAAATTCAAACGCCCGATAATGTTTTTTCTGGTATAAAGGGAAAATCTTATCCAGAAAACGCACGTATGCATATTGGAGGAAGAAAACGAAACCTCTACAAAACTGATTTGACAGCTTTTTTTCCATCTATCAGTCGAGAGGATGTTTATCCATTTTTTAATAACGAATTGTGTTGTTCTCCGGATGTTTCAGAAGTGCTGACCAATTTAACAACAGTTAGCCTTGAAAGATTTCCAAAAGAAGAACTCACAGAAGTCTATGACTTTTTAGGTCAAAAAGGTGTGCATTGCTACAATCATTTGATTTCAGGAGCACCAACCAGTCAGATATTATCCTATCTTGTCAATCATAAGATGTTTGATGAACTGCATACGCTATCTGCTAAAAATGATATGGTAATGACTGTATATGTGGATGATATGGTATTTTCGAGCGAACATAAGATATCTTCACATTTTAGGAACTCTGTCAAATCAATCATTAAGAAGTACAGATATAAACTATCCCATAACAAAGTAAAAGGTTACTCAAAGGGATATCCAAAATTAGTAACGGGTGTTGTCATCGACTGCAATGAAAATATGATTGTCAAAAATTCATTGCAACATAAAATCATATTGGAATTTGAGCATTTGCGCAAAAATCCAATGGATCAGGAAAGTCGCCAGCGATTGCGAGGCCTAGTAACATCGGCGCAGCAAATTGATAAGTCGATTTTCCCAAACATCAAAAGATTTGCATTTGAAAATCCATCCAAGTAAGTGTTCAATATATTGTTCTTCTGGCAAATTGAATCTGATTTTTTGGCATGTGTGGACTTAATCTACGTAGTGAGCCATCGTGAGACGATAAAATATATGAATAACATGTCTGGAAATCACGAACTAGAGGACAAAACACAAAAAAACAAGGTGCGCCCTGCCGGACGCACCCTGAAAAATCCACATGCGATAGCGATATGTACAGCAGGGAGTTCCCCACCGGAGGGAACTTCCTGTTTTTCGTTGTTTGCATGATGAGCCTGCTCCGCCTGCCACGCAGCAAATTCTCTTTGGCCTTCCTCGCTGCTCCAGCAGGCAAGGATGGCCGGGTAGAATGCCCGTGCCAGACGGTCGATGACTTCATCGGGATAGGGGGAAGTGTTTGTGGACTTTTTCTTTTTGTTCAAACGCACGCTCCTTTGGACATCTGTGAACAGCATACCATGTGCCTGATGTTATGCTGTCTGGTCTTTAACATCTGCGAGTGCGGCTTCCAGAGAAGTAAGATAGTCCTTATGCTTGTGAATGATCTCCAGAATCACATCACGCTGTGCATTATCGGGCATCTGCTCCAACTGGTAGTTGAATGAAATACGGAAACGAGTAGTGAGTTCTTCCAACGCCACATACTCGTACCGTACATCCTCCGGGTAAGCATCGCTGTCGTAAACCGATTCAAACTTTCGAAACGGCATGACAGGTGCTTTGCCCGGAACGCGGATCACACCGTCAGCGTCAGGCGTCGGTTCCACCTTCAGCTCCGGGTGCAGAATATCCTGCAAAGTTTGTGCACGGTCATTGTAGGCCGCCCTGGCAAGGCGGTGCATATCCGCTTTGGACACTTTCATCTGTCCGGACAGGATGCTCTGCTTTAAGCCCGGCATCAGTTCTTCCGCAATCTCCACGCCTTTCATATACTTCGAGGCGCGGATAACGGTGTCCTTGCTCACACCGTTTTCTTCTGCGATTCGGTCGCAGGTTTTGCTGTTGTCGATCAAGTTCGCTTTTAGCGAACTTGATTTTGCATCGCTGCTCTTGCGATCACCGCCGTGTGCGGCTTTTTCGGCTTCGTACTGTTTGCCCATCAGGTAGTACTTCTGCTCCGGCGTGAGATTGCGTCGCCCCAGCTGATTCTTACAGATCCAAGCGAGAACTTCTTCTCTGCTTTCAAACGGGAGCGGCATGGTGGAAAAATAAATCTCAGGATGCTTCTGGAGAATGGCATAACGATTGTGTCCATCAACAAGAGTGTTGATAAATCTTCTGCTCGTGTCGGTGATACTCTGACCTACACGGTACAAGTCTCCAATGGTGCGGGTGCAGAGGTAAATATCCGCGACACGGTGATGCGGGATGCTATCCCGGATGGCCTGACCTTCCGCGGCAACGTCACAGTGGACGGCTACTCAACGGTATATCAGTATGACAATGAAAACCGAACCCTTTCTGTTCCGCTGGATGCGATCGCCCCCGGCCAGACGAAAACTATTTCGTTTGATGTGCTGGTGAACAGTGATGCCTACGGCATGATGATTGAGAACACGGCGGTCGCTTCCGGCAGCAATGCGCCGGATACGGAGGACACGGATGACGGCGTCACCATCGAGAACGGCACGCCGGACGGCCGTGCGGGTGCAAAGTCAGCCAATAAAATGACCGCGCGCGTGGGTGATACAATCACCTACACGATCACGCTGGAAAATAGCGCAATGGCAACGGCGGACTGGACCGGCGTTACCGTGACCGATGCTCTGCCGGATGGTGTGACTTTCACAGGCAACGTCCAGAAAGACGGTCAGGCAACGACGGAATATTCCTACGATTCATCTTCACGCACGCTGACGCTCACGCCTTACGCAATCGCACCGGATACGCAGGTGGTGTACACCTTTGATGTGACGGTAGACGAGGGTATGCAGGGCGAATTTATCGTCAATACGGCTATTCTGACGGATGGCAACGAGCAAACGCCGCTTCCGGATGCAGGCGTGCAGATCAACAAGGGCGAAGCCGACCCGATTGTAACTAAGTCCGCGAGCGTGACCAAAGCTGATATTGGCGATATGTTCACCTATGAGATCACGGTCAAAAATGGCGATAAGGCTACTGCGCCGTGGAAAAACGTCGTGGCATACGACACGCTTCCGGCTGGCGTGAAGTTGATCGGCAACGTGTATCTGGATGGTAAGGTGGCGCTGCATAAGCTGAACGGTAACGCGCTGTCCGTGCTGGTGGGTGATTTGGCTGCAGGCGAAAGCGTAGTAATCTCCTTTGATGTGCAGGTACTTGACACAGCGGCCGGTACGACCCTTCAAAACAGCGTGGATGTGACCGGCGATAACGGCATCGGCACGGCAACAGATGACGGCGTAACCGTACCGGAGGTTGAGCCGCAAAACCCTAATGATGCCACCGGCTTCTATGTCACAAAAGATGTGGATAAGACGGTGGTTGATGTAAGTAAGGATGCCGACGAAGTATCCAGAACGGCAACATTTACGGTTATTGTTGGAAATCACAGTGATATAATGTGGGAAAACGTCGTGCTGAAAGATACGCTGGATACCTCTGTGGTAACGCCTGTTTTGCAAAACAATGTTTATGTGAACGGAGTCCTAAGTAATAAATGGAGTTTTTCAGGCAAGGCATTCACTCTGGAATTGGGTGACATTGCACCCGGCCAATCGCATAAAATTTTGCTTACCGTCCGCTTTAAGAACGATGCAGGCGGCAAGACCTACGTCAACTATGCGACCGGAGAGGGCGATAACGGCAATGCTATCGGAAAGTCGCCGGAAGTTGAAATTATCAGCTCAGTTGCTGATTTGATAACTGATATTCATTATCAGCTTTATAATGGTTATGACGAAAATATGTGGCGACCCGCAGACCGTATTTCACTGCAAGAAGCGTGCATCGTAGCATATCGTCTGATTTCCAACGGCGGGAACACGTGGCTGGACCGTGGCACGGTGACGGTGCCGGACTACGAGTTCAGCATCCCCGAAGAAGCAAAATATTTTGTCTCTATCGGTGTGCTGCCCGCAAGCGTATTCGACACAACGAAAATGACCGAAGATGTTGATTACGAAATCAATTATGAGGTTTCGGAAAAAGGCTATCTGCGAATCTGGGCTACCTCGGAACAGCTTAATACGCTTGTGAAGTATATCACTGGCACGAATGCAGGGCTCAGCGGTGATGTGTCCCGCCCGAATTTTGCCAAGCTGATTTGCCAGCTTACCGGACGGGATACCGACCCGGATACCTCGGCTTACAGCGGCCATATCCAATATTTCACGGATAGTGGTTCTTCTGAGGACCTGATTACTGAAGTCTCGCACGAACACGATTATGTGCTTGACACAGACGGGAATGAGTATTGGATTTAACAATTTTATAGGAAAAGGCAATCCCTCGTTTCGTTGTGAAACGAGGGATTTGCTTACCGATTATTTAATTCTGTTATTGTTAGTTTATCAAAAAGCTGCAAAGCGTACACTTTCTCACCTTGGACATAGGCAGAGACAGCAGTAGTTTTTGAACGGGTGTTGAGCATATTTTCTCGATGACCTTGTGAGCCATACCATTTGTTTAAGTTTTCCTGCGCATTGGTTGTAATTAAACCTATGAGTGCATTTTCAGCATTGCATCCATAACCAACAGATGCGAACACCGAGCCATCCGGTCTTGTATGAGAAATATCCCCGTCTCGTTCGTCAACAATCCAGATTTCGCGGGAACGAGTGTCCGCCCATTCCTGTACTTTCAACGAGTAAGTCAGACGTGGCAAACCGTTTTCTTCGCGCAGGTCGTTGATGGCGTCAAAGGTGGCATTGGACAGGTCATAATCCCAATAGCCGCCGTACTCGTCTACCGCAGATTTGCCGATAGGGCGTAGACTGATTTCATCTGTTACGGTCTGGTTATCGTCTGCGGTTTCGTTGTCGGTATCATCCGGCACAGGCTGTCCGTCTGGTGAAACCGGTGTTTCCGGCTCCGTCGGTTCATTTGCGTCCAAGATGTTTTCCGCGTTCATCAGCATTGTTGCGACTTCGGCACGAGTAGCTGTCCCGTGCGGATTTAACTTTCCGTCCGAGCCGCTGACAATGCCCTTGTTGACGCACCAGCTCATGGCGTTTGTTGCGTAACGGGAAACTGATTGATAGTCCGAGAAATCATAGTATTTATCTGGTATAAAGCCGGTATCTGTATCAAGGCCAAGGTGGTCCCGCTCCGCTTGCGCGGGCCTGCGGGTAACAGATAACCTGTTCATCATTTACGGGCCGAACTGCC
>OGHK01003058.1_pt1 | contig 10486 bp, 11 predicted proteins | sample 1571411 | NCBI WGS metagenome assembly OGHK01 (sample SAMEA2582043, study PRJEB24529) | metagenome | biome: Human gut stool | place: China | collected 2011 | reverse complement strand
CAGTATTGTTCGCTAATACGTTTTCTCCTGTCCTCACTAATGGAGATTCTTTTTCCATTATCCATTACTACAAAATCATATCCCAAACCCTCTACATATTTATAGTTTACTAAATAAGACTGATGGACTCTCAAAAAAGCAGCTTTACTAATTTTAAGGCTCTGCTCTATCTCGTTCAACTTCCCATATAATTCAAAATCACCTTTTTGGGTAACTATCGATATTTTTCTTCTATTACTCTCAAAGTAGAGAATGTCCCGAATTGGAATCTTATGATTCATCCGTTGGTAGCTATACCGAAAATAACTATCATTACCACTAACCTCTTCATATGCCTCCAGGAAACATTTTTCCAATTTACTCTCTCCTACTGGTTTTACTAAAAAGCGGAATGGTCTTACAGCAAAAGATTCTTGCATATAACTTTCATGACTAGTAACATAAATAATCAGAATATTCGAAAAGATATTCTGTTGAAATCTACAACAACAATGAAAAAAAGAATACATTTGACAGAAACGGGAAATTTCCACATAGGAGAGACAGATGTGGATGAGAAATGCACAAAATGAATTCGGGTGGGGATAACTTTTCACAGATATTATCCACATAGCATGAAGTCCTGTGTCAGATATCTTTGCCGTGCGTCAGCACGCCTGCAGATATCTTCCTTGTCTTTCGCACGCTGCTGAACTGTCTTAAATGCATTATTTACGAGGATTGCTATAATCAAAAATCTCATTTTAGAATGATTTTTTATTTATTACTCATGAAGAAAACCAGTCAGTGGAGAGGATGCGCTTGCACCTTTTTCCAGGGTTCTTCCCAGTCCGGCAAGGTATGCACTTCGTCCTGCTTCAATAGCTTTTTTAAATGCTTCAGCCATTATCTGCACATCACCTGCTGTGGCAATCGCAGTATTTGCCATAACTGCAGATGCACCCATCTCCATGGCTTCACACGCCTGAGAAGGACGTCCGATCCCTGCATCTACAATGATCGGAAGCTCAATTTCGTCAATCAAAATCTGGATAAATTCCTTAGTGCACAGACCTTTATTAGAGCCGATTGGAGAACCCAGCGGCATGATACAGGCAGCTCCGGCATTTGCCAGATCTCTGGCTGCATTCAGATCCGGATACATATAAGGCATTACTACAAATCCTTCTTTTGCAAGAATTTCTGTAGCTTTGATAGTTTCATAGTTATCCGGAAGCAGATATTTTGAATCATGGATCACTTCGATCTTTACGAAATCACCGCATCCGATCTCTCTGGAAAGTCTGGCAATACGAACTGCTTCTTCTGCATTTCTGGCACCTGAAGTATTGGGAAGAAGAGTAACATTTTTCGGAATATAGTCCAGAATATTTGCCAGTCCACCTTCATTGGCACGGCGAAGAGCCAGAGTGATGATCTGTGCATCTGCCTTTTCAATACATGCTTTCACCAGATCCAGAGAAAATTTTCCGGATCCCAGAATAAAACGGGAAGTAAATTCATGACCTCCCAGAATCAGTTTGTCTTCATTATTTGTACTCATAATTTAAGTCCTTCTTTCGTATATTATAATGTGATATCAGGATATTCCTGTTTATCTTCCACCTCCCATGAAGCTGACTATTTCCAGTATGTCATTTTCATGTAAAACAGTAGTGCTGTACTCGGCTTTTGACAGAATTCTTTCATTTAATTCTACTGCGATCTGGCTGGGCACATAGCTGTTTTCCTCCAGATATTGCCCTATTGTAAGAGTATTCTGCAATTCTTTTGTTTTTCCATTAACAGTAACAAGCATACTTTCTCCTTTCCGGGAAAAGAAGATCAAGTTTCTATAACATAAAAAAGAGTCCACAAAAGAATACACCCGCGGTGGTGCACCCCTTCATGAACTCTGTTCACTCTCATCTTTCCCAATATTCATCTGTTATAATGTAAATTTCCCTGTAAACCTCCGGTTTTCTCTCGCTTATTACAGATTGATTACCAGACAGCTGAATTTCTTCAAATGCGTGAGATAAATAAAGGAGATGCCACGCATCTCCCTTTAAAATCATATCTTATAGGTTCCTACGTTGGCATTATCCAAATCAGGTATATGGGTCGAAGTTGATGACTTCCTCTCAGCCTGCACTCACAAGCTCCCCTTTCTTTACATGGGTAAAGTATAATCTTTTATCCCATGTGTGTCAAGACCATATTTCTACATCCTCAGTTTCTTATGAAACTCCCGCATCGTATCCTTCTTGCAGAAGATAAACAGTGCAGCCAATGTCAGAAAACTGATTCCTGCACAGATTACTGAAGGTACGGCAAACTGCACGATTCCAGTCCAAACCAATATCATCGGAATCAGTCCTGCAATTCCGGCCTGTACAAGATAAAACAGATATTCTTCCCTTTCCAGACGGTTTATTTTTGCGATCACAGGAACAGAAAACTGCACTGCCAATATCCCGAAAGGAATCACAAAATCCACAGACCAGCCCTTCCATCCGGTAAACCGGTCCCATAGGATCACAATTACTGATATGAGCAAAAGCTGCCACATTTCATTCTTCAGAATATTCCTGCGTTTATAATATGCTACCATAACAACCAGCCATGCACAGGCACATCCTGCTCCTGCAAACCAGAACCAGTTCAGTACACCTGCCATCATAAAATTAATCATTCCGCAAATTACCGCAATTGCCAGACACAGGAAGCTGAAAGTCTGGATAACCTTCTGATTTTCTTTTTTCTCAAGCCTGTGCTTTTCTCCATATCCCGGAAATTCATTCTTTAATTCTCTGTGGGAAACATTCTCCTCTCCAAGCATCCGCTGGAAATTCCTCTGGATACTGTCATTCGGTATCTTGGAAGTAAATCCCAGTACCATCTCATCCCCATAAGAACAGGAACACATCTGCAAAGAATTGGTACTTGCAAAAATCCCAAAATGCTGAATATATTCTTTGTACTCCTCCGGCAAACGAATAATGCCGATATTAGAATAAACTGCCGTAATGCTCCTGCTTCCCAGATTGGCTCCGATCATCAGAAAATATTTCTTGATTTCCAACGGAACAGCACGTACAAAGGGATTCTTCTCAATGCACACATATCCGCTCATATGCATGGCAATCTTTTCTTTTACCAGTTCTTCTTCGAACTGTTTCTTCACAGACAAAAGTACATCTTCAAAGGTTGTTTCATCAGAAAATATATATCCCACCTCAATCCATCCAAAGAAATTTGTCATAGACTGAGACGGAAAATAATTTCTCAGATTCACCGGAATCATCAATGCTACCGGTCGTTTCTGCTGATTCTTTGGAATCTCTTCCCGAATAGAACACAGCATCATTGCTGTCAGTAAAACAGTGATGGAAACTCCACAGGAGCGGGCTTTCCGGTGGATATCTCTTCTTTATCTCCATGTGTAATTTCCTCTGCATGCTCAATCTGCGGAAGATCTGCCTGTGGATGTGCCAGGATCAGATAATCCTGAACCAGTTCCTGCAGGAAATGCATGGCTCCGGTGCCATCTGTCAATGCATGAAACACCTCAAAATTAATTCTGTTTTTGTCATAACTCACCTGAAATAAAAGGGATTTCTTATCCGGAATATATAAACGGCTGCATGGTGGTTCCGTCTCCGGCTTTACCACTGCCCTGATGTCTCTGTGCTCCAGATAAAACCAGAACAGCCCTTTTCTCAGAACCGCCTGGAACAATGGATATTTCTCCATTGTCTGATCCAGTGCTGCCTGAAGGATTTCCCCATTGACTTCTTCCTTTAACTGACAATAGAAACGAAACACTCTGGTGTCATTCTTTCCTGTTACCAGCGGAAATGCCAACGCTGCATTATCCAGTTTTCTCCATTTTGAGTATCCTGTATCCATAATTTTCCTGCCTTCTTTTTCGTTCCTGCTTACCTCTTTGTCCTGTATCAATCTCCTCGGGGATTACTGTAGAATTTTCTCATAACTCTTATTCAGAAACTGGTTAATATATTTAAAACTCTCCTGTACATGCAGAAATTTGATTCCCAGCGCAAAAAATCCATGAAATGCTCCGTAAATCCTGTGTACTTCCACATGATTTCCTACAGCATGAAGTTTTCTGCCATATACTTCTCCCTCATCGCGCAAAGGATCATATTCTGCTGTGAGAATTAATGTTTCAGGCAAATTTCTCAGATCCTTCTCCAGTATCGGTGCAAAATACGGATTCTGCCTGTCCTCTGCTGAACTCTGATAAAGATTCAGATAATCTTCCATTTTTACTGATGTAAGAAGATAATCACAGCCATTTTCCTGTACAGACCTGTAAGGAGATTCCTCTGTATAACAGTTTCCAAGTGCAGGATAGATCAGTATCTGACGGCGTGGTGTAAACTCGCCTTTGTCTCTTGCCATCAGACATACTGCTGCTGTCAGATTTCCTCCTGCACTGTCCCCGATGATCGTAATTTTCTCCGGATCAGTGTTTAAGATCAGCTGATTGGTATAAAGCGCTTTCGCTGCTGCATAACAATCCTCCAGCGGAACCGGAAACTTATGCTCCGGCGCCAGTCTGTATTCTACGGAAACTACAATATGTGCAGTTGCCTGCGCCATTCTGGCACATACACGGTCGTAATTCTCCACACTCTCAGTTACCCATCCGCCACCATGGAAAAACAGGAGAATCGGAAATGTATTTCCCTCTACGATCCCCGCCTGCATTGCCTCTTCTGTCGGAAAATACAGTCTGACCGGGACCTCATGTTCTCCATTATAAACTCTGGCATCCAGCTTTTTTACAAAAATCCGCATGGCATCCAGTTGCTTCAGATCTGCCATTCTTCTGGAAGATTCCAGCTCAATATTTCCATATGACAGCGCATGCAGAATTGCTTTCATTGTCTTTGATATCAATATTCTATATTTCCTTTCAGTTCTGTCATTCTACCCGCATCCACCGCTTATTGCTTTTCGCAGCCTCCGCAGGTGAATTACCTGGTTAATCAATCGTGGCGCTCATCCGTATTACTGTACATTTCACAGAATCTTGCGGCAAATGCCGGTGGTTCATCATGCACATATAAATGGGAAATATCACCAAATGCGCTGATACGAAAACTTGCGATTCCTTCTCTTCGTTCTTCTGTATTGACAGTTGTCACTGAACTTGGTGCTGCGCAGAATCCATGCCACAGTACCATTGGAGAAGCACCGATCAGATGCGCAAGAAGCACACATTCCAGACCAAAATGGCAGAAGAATACCAGCGTATCTTCATTTGGTTTCTCCACTCTGTAATAATGTCCTTCACGTACATAACCATGTTCGGCAAGAAGCTTATCAAACTTTCCTGTTACATAGTCATAGTATCCTTTGGCATCAGACTGCTGAAGTCTCTCGTTTTCATACCAGTGATCATACTGGTAAAATCTCTCATCCTGTGTCCAGTCCTGTGGAAGCCAGTCCCATAATCTCTTCTGCCTGTCAGTAACATCCGGGCGATCGATCAGAACATCAAATTCCCTCAGCCAGTCACACTCAACTGCTGTACGGTTCATTTTCTTCAATGTAAAAGAGGCTGTATCCTTTGCCCTTCCAAGAGGTGATACATAGAAATCCTTTACATCAAGTTTTGACAGCCTTTCTGACAGATATTCTGCTTCTTTCCAGCCTTTTTCTGTAAGAGAATCAATGGAATAATCCGGATCTCCATGTCGCACGATCAATAATCTCATTCGTATTGTTCCTTTCTTTTGTCTCAGTTCTTCTATTATCTCAGATCAGATCGTATCCAAATAGTCTGGCATCTTCCATTCATAGATCTTATCTGAGTTTTTTAATTTCCACATTCTTCTGTAACCGGAGGGATTGTTTCCTCATAAATATCGTTACTGTTCACTCCGTTCACAGTAACTAAATATCTTCTGATGTGGATAAGTTCTGCTTATCATATGACGCTTCTATTCTAACACCAAGTTCCGGTTTCTGCACCAAAAATTCTCTGCAGTCCGGTTCAGTTACTGCAAAAGTCGGCCGGCTGTTTATTTATAGCCATTCCATAAAATACTGCACTTGCTATAACAAAAAAAGGATGTGCAACTCTGACACATCCTTTTTTGTTCGCATTTTATTTACCTGCTTCAATTGCCTTCTGAAATCTCTGTGCGATTTCCAGCGGACGTGTGATCGCTCCGCCTACCACGATCGCCCATACACCTGTCTGTAGTGCTTTTACAGCCTGATCCGGATAATGAATCTTGCCTTCTCCGATAATCGGAATATCTGTATCTTTTGCAAGCCTCTCCATCAGTTCATAATCTGGTTCATCCTTTTTGGAAGTGTAATCAGTGTAACCGCTCATGGTTGTTCCAACAATATCCACACCACACTTCCATGCATTGATACCTTCTTCATAATTGGAAATATCTGCCATCAGGATAATATCCGGGTATTTCTCTTTGATCTGTGCGATAAACTCATTGACAGTTGAGCCATCACCACGTTTGCGAAGTGTACAGTCAAGAGCTACAACATCAGATCCTGCTGCTACCAGATCGTCTACTTCTTTCATGGTAGGTGTGATATATCCTTCATACCCGGGATACTGGATCTTCACCAGCCCGATCACCGGAAGACCTGTTTCTTCTTTGATCGCTATGACATCGCGGATACTGCTTGTACGGATTGCAGGTGTGCCTGCCTGTTTTGCAGCGCGTGCCATCAGATACATAATGGATTTCTCTTCTACATATAATGGTTCACCTTCTACCGCCTGACAGGAAATGATCATTTTTCCATGAATCGCATCTAAAATCTCTTTTTTAGTCATCATTTCTCTCCTTGATACAGAACTGCATTCCGGCAAAATGTCCATACTCTTATCTGTGCACATTCTGTCGGAAAGCTTTTCTTTTACACTACAGTACCTTAACAATATTCAACTCTTCGTCTGTCAGCACAATATCTGCCCGTTTTCCGGGAGCAAGGGAACCCACCTCATCATAGATTCCAATACTTCTCGCCGGATTTGCTGTTGCTGCCAGAATCGCTTCTCTTTCCGGTACACCCATGGAAATAACACACTTCATACAATCAAAAAGGCAGGTTGCAGAACCGGCGATCGTTCCATCTGCCAGAGTTGCCTTTCTGTCTTTCATGGTCACTTCCTGTCCGCCCAGTTCATACAATCCATTCTCCATACCTGTTGCCATCATGGAGTCACTGATAAGGACGACTCTGCTGTCTCCAAATAAACGGAAGGTATTGCGTACAGTTACAGGATGGATATGAATCCCATCACCGATCAGTTCTACCATACAGTCCTGATTGTCTGCTGCTGCGCCAATCACACCGGGTTCTCTGTGTCCCATAGGATTCATGGCATTATAAAGATGAGTCACATGAAGTGCTCCCTCTTTCATCGCTTCTGCTGCGCAGCCATAATCTGCTGCTGTATGTCCGATGGAAATAACCACTTCATTATGTAATTCTCTGATAAATTCCTCAGAGCCTTCCATATTCGGTGCAAGAGTTACCAGTTTGATCATTCCGTCCGCAGCTTCGTTACATGCTCTGAAAAATCCAATATCCGGTTTACGGATATAGCCTTCTACATGTGCTCCCTTTTTCGCAGAATCAAGGAAAGGTCCTTCCATATTGATACCCACAATACGTGCACAGGTTTCATCCTGTTCTACATCTTTTGCAGTCTGGAAAATCTTAAGTAATTCTTCTTTCGGAAGTGTCATGGATGTCGGGCAATAGGATGTGATTCCATGAGATTTTTCATACTGAAGGATTGTTCTTAACCCATCAACATCTGCATCTGAGAAATCATGTCTGACTGCACCATGGCTGTGGATATCTACCAGTCCGGGCAGAACCTTCAGTCCCGATGCATCCAGTTGCGTTTTGTCGGTTACTTCATCTGCTGAAGCCACAATTCTGCCGTTCTCTACATACAGATCTGTGACTTTATAACTGCCATCTTTCTGAAAAACTTTTCCATTCTTTATAATCATCTGATTTTTGCCTCTTTTCTCGCTGAAGTGAATTATTAAGTACTTCCCTGACTTTATCTCTGTCAGGCAATTCTTTCCACTGATACTGTTGTTATCACACAAGAGCCGGTATTATAAAAGTCCTTTTTCTTTAATAAAACTTAACGCATCTTCATCTGCCACTACGGTTACATCCTGATGAAGCTGAAGGATAGATGCAGGTACATTTGGTGTGATCGGTCCGTACAGAGATTTGTACAAAGCATCTGCCTTGGCACTTCCTGTTGCTACAAGAAGAATTTTCTTTGCTGCCATAATGTTCTTGATTCCCATGGTGTATGCCTGTTTCGGAACTTCATCCATACTTTCAAAAAATCTTGCATTTGCCTTGATAGTGCTTTCTGTAAGGTCTACACAATGAGTTTCCTTCTCAAAAGCTTCTCCGGGTTCATTGAAACCAATATGTCCGTTTCCGCCGATTCCCAGAAGCTGGATATCAATTCCACCTACACTGCGGATGATCTCATTATAATCTGCACATGCTTTGTCGCTGTCTTCTTCCAGTCCATTTGGTACATAGGTTTTGTTTTTGTCAATGTTTACATGATCGAACAAGTTTGTGTTCATGAAATAACGGTAGCTCTGGTCGTTGTCACCGGAAAGTCCTTTATACTCATCCAAGTTTACAGATGTGATCTGTGAGAAATCAAGGTCACCTTTGTTGTACCACTCGATAAGCTGTTTATATAATCCGACCGGTGTAGAGCCTGTTGCCAGTCCAAGAACTGCGTTTGGTTTCATAATAATCTGGGCAGACATGATATTAGCTGCTTTTCTGCTTACGTCCTGATAATCTTTACCTACATAAATAATCATAGTTTTCTCCTTTTTTGCGTGTCATCTGACACTGCCGATTTGTTATAAGCTCATTATAATTCCCGTTGGTTCTATTTTCAATGAATGTATTGTTTTTAGAATCTTCTTTCATTTTTTATTATTTTGAGCCATTTTGCAGTTCGGTTTTTAAAGCTTGCCGAAATTACTTTCCTTGTTTATATTTTTCATGAAAATATTTACATTCTCCTTGTGAAACAAATTGTACAATGTTATAGTAATCTATAGCAATTCCACCATACAGAAAGGATTCCATATGTCATTAAACAAACATAAAATTATTCCTTTAATTGAATCTTATTACCATACATTCACTCCGCTGGAAAGAACAATCGCCGATTTCTTTATTCATAATACTGAAGAGCAGGATTTTTCTTCCAGAAATATTTCCGGGCTTCTTTATGTATCTGAAGCTTCACTTTCACGTTTCGCCCAGAAATGTGGTTTTCACGGATACAGAGAATTTATTTATGAGTATAAGCAGAGACTGGCACCAGGTCCCGAAGAAAATATTCCGAATTTTGAAGTATCGGAATTTAATACTTATCAGGAACTTCTGAATAAATCTAACGCTCTGCTGGACAAAGCGCAGATCACACGGATCACAAATCTGCTGGTTTCCAAACCTCGTGTTTATGTTTACGGAAGAGGCAGTTCCGGTCTCGTAGCTCAGGAGATGAAGCTTCGTTTCATGCGTATCGGACTGAATATCGAAGCAGTTACAGACAGTCATATTATGAAGGTGAATTCTGTTATTCTGGATGAGAACTGTCTGGTCATCGGTATCAGTGTCAGCGGACAGACGGATGATATTATCTCTTCTCTGAAGGCTGCACATCAGCACGGAGCTTATACACTTCTTATGACCGCAAGACAGGACAAATCCTATCAGGACTTCTGCGATGAGACGCTCATCTTCGCAAGCATGGAACATCTGGAATATGGAAATATCATTTCCCCACAGTTTCCTATTCTGCTGGTTCTGGATGTACTTTATGCTCACTATCTGCAGATTGACAGGAGCAAAAAAGAAGCTCTGCATGAATATACGATACAGACACTTCAGCCATTTCTGATTAAATAATTCTGATATGCAATAGCTATATCTTCTTTGCTTGCTTCTCCTCTAGACAGCACAATTCCCAATTTTGCATCATTAGACGACATAATATCTGATAATTTGTGAAAATATGTATTAGATGGTGTTTTTCCCTTTCCCTGTTTTTCCATTTCATTCTTGCATTCTATTATAAAATATGGAGTCATGTAATTCATTATCGTCGGAAATACTCCTGAACTCTGCGGAAACCGGATAGTACAATCAAACTGATTCGTATTAGTATGTATTTTGTTTGTCCCACTTACTCCCTTAATCTGTGTAAATAAACATAACGCTAAATTTTCTAAAGCATCACCTTTTTCCTTACTTGTTTTAAATGGTCCGTCAAGCGCTGCTCTTAATTTTGTTAATTCTTTATATGCTGATTCCGATGGCTTATAATACAATTCAAATATCTCCTTTGGATTCTTAGCCAACGTATCAGCTGGAGAAAAATTTATACCACCCTCTAATTTTTTTTCGCGTTTTTTTATTTCTT
>OGHK01003045.1_pt1 | contig 10521 bp, 9 predicted proteins | sample 1571411 | NCBI WGS metagenome assembly OGHK01 (sample SAMEA2582043, study PRJEB24529) | metagenome | biome: Human gut stool | place: China | collected 2011 | reverse complement strand
GGTCGGTGCTGACGGCGTGACCCCAGTGCATGGGCGCCCACCGCACATCGTAGGGATTATACTGATAGAACTGATGATACTGCCCCTTATAGTAGGAGAAGCCGTTGGGGTCATTGAGCCAGCCCACATAAGGAGTCATGTGGTAAGCAGGGCGTTCCGCCGGGGAGATTGCTGCGCCGTGCTCGGCCTCGTAGGCACGAGCTTTGTTCAAAATTTCACTTGGCATCGCGGATGCCTCCTTGCGTCTTAGAATCAGGCGTTCGCCTTGTAGCGGTCGTATGCGCTCTGGTAAACTGCCAGCAGCTTATCCATGCCGCAGCTATTGGTCAGGGTGTCCAGATAGGCTGCCCACTCGCTGTCGGAGGGGCCGCCGTCCTTCAGCCACAGACCTTCCTGCTCAGAGACTGCGTTCTCAAAATCCGCACGGTAGCGGTCGATGGTGTCCAACTCCTCGCTGGTGAACACGCAGTCGATGGGGTAGGTGGTGGCGTCATCCACAAAGGGCATCCAGTAGTTCTCAAGGTCGGTAAGACGCTCGATGGCGCGGTCCTCCATGTAGAAGTACTTGTCGTAGTACTCGCTGAGGATCAGCTTGGGACCCCAGACCTCGTAGGTGGATTTCAGCTCACCGGCACCCTTGTTGTACTTTGCCTTGGCCTCTTCCTCGGTGATAGATTTCCACTTGCCGTTGGCGTCCTGCTCGGTGAAGAACACGCCAATGGGGCCGTACTGCAGCTGCATCACGGTCTCGCCGTCATACCACTGGTCAAAGAACTTCAGCAGGTTGGCAGGGCTCTGGCACTTGTTGGTCACGTTCAGGTTGCCGCTGTTGGTACCGCCGCCGGTACGCACGGTGACGTTGTGAGTGCCGTCCGGGCCGTCCAGCACGGGCAGGAACACATAGTCCTTGGCGTAATCGCCCATCAGTTCCTCGATGTACCACCAGGTGGAAACGCCCAGATAGCCCTGTGCGCCCTTAGCCAGCAGCTGGTTGGTATCCTGACTGAACATCTCCACGTCCATCAGACCCTCGGCGTACCAGTCGTGGAAGTAGGTGACCGCCTTGCGGTAGTTGTCCTCGGCGCAGACAAAGCGGCACTTGCCGTCCTTCTGCAGAACCAGATCGTTGCACACATCGTTGGGCCAGTTGGTGAATCCGAAGCCTGCGTAGAAGATGTTCTGACCCCAGCACCACTCGTCAAAGCCGGTGGACATGGGGATGGTGCTGCCGGGTGCATTGCCGTAGACCTTGGCGGACATATCGTTGTCTTTGAAGGCCTTCAGGGCGGTGTGCAGCTCGTCCAGCGTGGTGGGCACTGCCAGCCCCAGCTCGTCCAGCCAGCGCTTGTTGATCATGGAGAACTGCGGAATGGTGAAGATGCTGTAATCTTCGTCGTCACCGATGCCGGCAGTGCCCATCTGCTCGGCAGCGGGCAGACCGTAGATGCAGCCGTCGCTCATGGTGATAGCTGCACGGATGTTGGGGTGCTCGTCCAGGATCTTGGTCAGGTTGGGCATGATCTCGGCGTTGATATAGGGGGTCAGGTCCAGGAAGGTGCCGTCTGCACCATAGTTGGCGATATCGTAGTTGGAGAAGCCCACACCCATAAAGGCGTCCGGCAGCTGGTCGCCTGCAATGCGGATGTTCACCTGCTCGCTGAGGGAGTCGCTCATGGTCTCGTAGTTGAGTTTAACGCCCACGTTATCTGCCAGCTTCTTCAGCACCTCGTTGTCGTTGTAGCCGGGGCTCAGGGCGGACTGACCGCCCACGATGTCAAAGCTGGTCTGGTCGGTGTTGGAAGGATCGGGTGCAGCGGCCTTTTTGCTGCCGCCGCAGGCAGACAGTGCCACGGCAGAACCGGCAACGGCACAAACCTTCAGGAAATTGCGGCGAGAGATCATCTTTTTCATGGTTGTTCTCCTTTTCTGTAATGTTATATCAGGTTCTTTTCGTTTTCTGGAATGGGCTGCGGTCGTTTAAAACCTCTTGCGGTGCCCTGCATCCGCTTCGTGCCTTGGGCGGCACTCGCGTCTTGCAGACCGCTGCGCCAAAAATTGCTCCCTGTTTCGGCCGCAGGCCGCGGTCGCAATTTTAGCCCTTGACCGCACCTGCCATGAAGCCTTTTTCAAAATATTTCTGTACGAAGGGGTAAACGATCAGCATGGGGGCGGCTGCCACGATGATGGAAGCAAACTTGATCATTTCGGTCAGCTTATTCAGCTCCGCAAAGCCGCCCGCTACCATGGAGGATTGGCTGGCACTGGTGGAGCTCTTGATCAGGATATTGCGCAGCACCAGCGGCAACGGAGCCTGATCGGCTCTCAGGTAGATCAGAGCGGTGAACCAGTCGTTCCAGTAGGCCACCATGCTGTACACCACCATAACGGCCATGATGGAGCGGCTCAGGGGGATGACCATTTTGACGAACACCGTCCATTTGGATGCGCCGTCGATCTCGGCGGCTTCCAGCAGTTCCCGGGGGATGTTGTTTTCAAAGAAGTTGCGGACGATGATGACATTGCCCACCGCCACGACACCGGGCAGGAACAGCGCCCACATACTGCCCAGCAGACCGGTCTGCTTGACGATGAGGTAAGTAGGCACCAGACCGCCGCCGAAGTACATGGTGATGACGAAGAACAGGCTGATGTACTTGCGCCCGGGCAGATCCTTCACGCTCAGGGGGTAAGCCACAAGATAGATCATGACCACCGAGTAGATGGTGCCGATGACGGTGTACTTGATGCTGTTTATAAAACCGGAGAACAGCGCACTGTCTGCAAACACAGCCTGATAGCCCTTCAGGGTGAACTGGCTGGGCAGCAGGAAGGTCTTGCCGGCGTACACATCGTAGGGATCCGAGAAGGATGCCACCAGAACGTAGTACAGCGGGTAAGCCACAATGAGCATGACGGCGGCGCAGATGACCACCAGAACGATGTCGCTGACCTTATCGGACAGACCGCTGGGCTTCTTTTGACGGGATGCTGCAATGTTTTTTGCCATAACGGTTCGCCCCCTTTACACAAAGCTGACGTCTGCCGCCTTCTTGGCGATGCGGTTGACGATGATGAGCAGGATGATGTTGACCACCGTGTTGAACAGACCCACAGCGGTGGAATAGCTGTACTTGGCGTTGATGATGCCCTGTTCGTAGACGTACACGGCAATGATATCGCTGGTGGCCTTGTTCAGTTCGGTCTGCAGCAGCAGCACCTTTTCAAAGCCCACGTTCATCAGGTTGCCTACGCTCATAATGAGCTGCAGCACGATCATGGGTACCAGTTCCGGGATGTCGATGTGCAGAATGCGCTGGAACATGGACGCGCCATCGATCTTAGCGGCTTCGTACAGGCTGGTATCCACAGCGGCGAGGCACGCCATATAAATGATCGTGCCCCAGCCGGCTTCCTGCCAGATGCCGGAGGCCACATAAATGGTACGGAAGGCGGCGCTCTCCGAGAGGAAGTCCACGCTGGTGCCCAGGATCAGGTTCAGCAGACCACCCGAGGGGCTGAGGAAGATCTTGATCATACCACAGATGACCATGGTAGAAATGAAGTGGGGTGCGTACAGCACCGTCTGCACCACCCGCTTGAACTTTGCAAAGCGCAGCTGGTTGATGCACAGGGACAAGATGATGGGGATGGGGAAGCTCCACAGCAGGCTGTACAGGCTCAGCAGCACGGTGTTCTTGATCATGCGCACACAGTTGGGTGCGGTGAAGAACCGTTCAAACCAGTACAGGCCAACCCACTCGCTGCCGGTGATGCCGCGGCTTGCCTTGAAATCGCGGAAGGCGATTTGGATGCCGTACATGGGCCAGTACTTATAAACGATGGTCAGCACCACCGGGATCAGCAGCATCACATAGAGCTGCCAGTTTTCCCGCAGCCGTTGGCTGAGGCTTTTGCGGTGGACCGGGATAGCGTCCAGCTGACGTGCAGCAGCTGGCGAGGTCTGCGTCATAAAAACTCCTCCTTCTTGTTTTTACGCTGCCCACAGGCCCGTGGGCGGGGTCCCCTGCCGTTCGGGGATCGTTCTTGCCGTTTCTCGTGAAACGTTACACGACTTACAACACAAAGATAGCACGCCAGCGTTTTTATGTCAACAGGTTTTTACGCAAAAAATGCCTTGTATCCATGTTTTCAATGTTTTGTACACTTGCTGTAGGATGTTTTTGTGCAAAATGCGTCATCATGTGTTCGTGAAACGATTCATGAAATTTCACGAAAAAGCCTTTACATTCTGAAAAAACCATGCTATACTGAAGCTGCAAGAACCTCAGAGTTAGCAGGAATACAGCAAGATTTCCTTTGATATATATCCACTTGAAATAGAAACGTTTCACGAACAAAGGAGTGGCCCGCATGGCAAAACAGAACACCGCCCCTACTATGAAGGATGTGGCCAAGGAGGCAGGCGTGTCCCTCGGCACCGTGTCCAAGGTCATCAACGGCATCCCGGTGGGCGAGGAATACCGCAAAAAGGTGGAGCAGGCCATCAAGGAACTGGACTACCACCTGAACGCCTATGCGCGCGGCCTGAAAAGCAACCGCACCAATACCATCGCCGTCATCCTGCCCACCATCGCACATCCCTATTTCGGCCTGATCGCTCATTGCATCAACAGCTCGCTGCAAAAGCGCGGCTACCGGATGCTGCTCTGCGATACCGACTATGACAATGAAAAAGAGCAGGAAATGATCCGCATGGCCGAGCAGAACAAGGTGGACGGCATCATTGCCCTGACCTATGACCCGAAGCTGGAAGTACCCTCGGAGATCAACTCCGTCTCCATCGACCGGTATCTCGGCGCCAACATCCCCTGCGTGGCATCAGATAACTACGCAGGCGGGCGGCTGGCCGCCGAAAAGCTGATGGAAAACGGCTGCAGGAAGCTCGCCTTCCTGCGCGTCGGTTCCAGCATCGTGGGCGAGACCAACAAACGCAAGGACGGCTTTGTGGCCGCCTGTGAAGCCGCAGGCGTTCCTTATGAAATAAAGAATCTGGAAGATGCGCGGGACGGCATCGTCTTTGACCCCATGGCCGAGTTCGCGGTGTTCCTGGACGATCATCTGCAGGACGGCGTGTTGGAGTTTGACGGCATCTTCTGCGTGACCGACCGTCTGGCCTACCAGATTGTTCAGCTGCTGCGTCTCATGGGGCTTCGGGTGCCCGAGGACGTGCAGGTCATCGGCTTTGACGGGCTGCGCACCTTCGGCGACATGGATTATTACTGTTCCACCATTGTTCAGCCCGTGGACGCCATCGCAGAGACCTGCGTGGAAGTCGTGCTGAACGAGAACCGCGCCAATACCCCCTCCCTGCTGTGCCTGCCGGTCAGCTATGCTTACGGCGGCACCACCAAGGCATGACCGCCCCGGAAAAAGGCCGGTGGTACTGGGTCAGGAACTGGCTGCATTACCACTGGGTCTATCTCGTCATCGCAGCCGTGGTGCTCTGGGTGGGCATCAGCTGGCTGGCCAACGCCCTGCACTGGGGCGAGACCCTGCCGGACTATCAGATCGCCTATGTGGGCAAAAGTGCTCTGCCGGAGGATACCGCCCATGCCATTGAAGCAGCCTTTGCACAGTACGGCGAAGATCTGAACGGCGACGGCGTTGTCTGCGTCAGGCTCAACCAGTACGTCAGCGACACAGAGGACGTGGAAAACGCCTCGACCTATGCACTGGCGGCGCAGATGCAGTTTCTTTCCGACATGAACGCTGAGGACAGCTATTTCCTGCTGCTGGACGACCCGGCACACTTCCAGCTGGATTATCAGGCCCTTGCCAACTGGGACGGCACCCCGCCGGGCGACAACGACTATACCGCCACCGGAAAGACCGTGCCTTGGGCAGACTGCCCGGTGCTGGCCGGATACGACCTTGGAACGTATCAGACCACCGTGTTGGGAACCACCGTTACTGGCAGCAGCGCAGAACTGATAAACGGATTATTTTTAGGCCGCAGGGCCTTTTATGAAGATGCAAAAGCAGAAAAAGCCGCCCGCGCCCGCGAAGGGGCCGAACGGCTGTGGCAGAACCTGACGAAAGGAGCAAACCCATGAAACGGAATGGACTGTTTGTGCTCGTCCTTGCACTGGCGGTGGTGCTGTGTACCGGCTGTGGCGTAAAGGACGAGGATTTGAAAAGCGACCCGCTGGTCAATGCAGATGGCACAGCACCGGTGGGCAGTACACTGGTCGCTCCTGCGCCGCAGGATGATTTCGTTCTGCTGGACAACAAGGATATCCTCTCTGCAAACGGTCTGTATTACGCTTCGTGGGTCAACGGCGATGCCCAGCCCTACGAAAACAGTGAGGGTAAGACCGTGGATCTCTACGATGCGCAGCTCACGCTTGTCGTGCAGGAAAACAAGACGGAGGACAAAGCTGCCTCTGCGGTAGAGGGCTGGCAGACGCTGGCACAGCAGAACTACGATATTTCCAACACACAGACCCTGACTGCCGCCGGGCAGGAATATACGGTCATTCAGTTCACCTATCAGGATGAAAGCAATCCGTATGCGTCCGGCGTTGCGGCCTTCGCCCAGCGCGGCACCAGTGCCATCGAGTGGGAGCTTTCCTGTCAGGACAGTTATTCCGGCGATGCGTTGAAAGTCCTGACCGATTTTCTGAACGGCTGCACCTATTAAGGAGGCGTAGAAATGGGCTTATTTTTTCCGAGTGACCCGGTCATCCATGGTCAACGCGCCACTGGTCTGCCCCGGTATCAGGAGCTGCTGGAACGAGACTGGAAAAGCTTTCTCTTTGCGGATTTTGTCACCTTGGGTCTGTGCATCCCCTATGGGCTGGGGGTGGGGTACGCCCTGCTTTCTTCCAGTCTGCTGGTGCTGTTGCCGGTCTGCGTGGTGGGCGGACTGCTGGTGGGCCCGGCCATCTCCTGCCTGATGGACGCGCTGTTCCGCAGCTACCGGGATGCGCCCCGGGGCTGGTGGGAGAACTACTGCAAGGGCATGAAACAAAACTGGAAAGCATCCCTTCTGCCCGGTGTGGTGTTCAGTCTGGCACTTGGCATCGAGCTGTTTTTCGGCATGGTGCTGTTCTCCGGCGAAGGGATGCCCGGTATCGGAACCATGGCTGTTTTTCTGGCCGGGCTGCTGATCTTGCTCATGCTGTTTACTGCGTTCTGGCCGCAGGTGGTATTGTTTGAAGAAAGCAACCTTCACCGCCTGCAAAATGCCGTGCTATTCTGCCTGAAATACGGCAAGCACGTTCTGGGTGCAGCCGCACTTCAGCTGGTATGGTGGCTGCTGTTTGTGTTGTTTTTGCCGTGGACGGGCTTTCTTGTGCCTTTCCTCGGTGTGTGGTTTATCTGGTTCGTCTGCTTCTTTTTGCTGTACAACGATTTCAATGCTGCCTATGGCATTGAAGAAAAGATCAGCCAGCAGTTCCCGGAGCAGACACCCCACTATGATGAATGATAAGGAGAGCAACCATGGACATTTTAACGATTGGCGAAGTTTTGATCGACCTGACCCAGACCGGCAAGGATGAAAAGGGCATTCCTCAGTTTGCCGCAAACCCCGGCGGTGCCCCGGCAAATCTGGCTGTGGCTGCCGCCCGGCTGGGCGCACAGACTGCCTTTATCGGCAAGGTGGGTGCGGATGCCTTTGGCCGCTACCTGAAAGAGGTTCTGGCAGAAAACAAAGTGGACGTTTCCGGCATGGCGGTGGATGCAGACCACCCCACCACCATGGCGGTGGTTTCGGTGGATGCCACCGGTGAGCGGGATTTCAGCTTCTACCGCAGCGCCAACGCTGACGTGATGCTGTGCAAAGAGGATATTTCGGACGAGGCTCTGAAAGCTGCCAAAATCGTCCACTTCGGTTCTGTCAGCCTCACCGCTGACCCCTCCCGCACTGCCACGCTGGACGCTGCTGCCCGTGCCAAAAAGCTGGGTGCTACCATCACCTACGACCCCAACTACCGTGCCAACCTCTGGAAGAGCAAAGAGGACGCCATTGCTCAGATGAAGGCTCCCCTGCCGCTGGTGGATATTCTGAAAGTGTCCGATGAAGAGCTGCCCCTGCTCACCGGCACCACCGACTGCGAAAGCGGCACGGCACAACTGGCACAGAACGGCATCCGGCTGATTTTCGTCACCTTGGGTGCAAACGGCGTATTCTACCGCTTTGGGGACAAGACCGGCCATGTGGCAGGTGTTCCCTGCAAGGTGGGCGACACCAACGGCGCAGGCGATACCTTCTTTGGAGCGGCTCTGTCCAAGCTCTGCAAGGAGGAGCTGGACACCCTGACCGTGGACAAGCTGGAAGGCATTCTGACCTTTGCCAACAAAGCGGCCAGCATCACCACCAGCCGCCACGGCGCCATCCCCGCCATGCCCACCCTTGCAGAAGTGGAGGGCTGAACCATGGCAGTAAAACAGGAATTTGAGTCCCGGTTTGCCAAGCACAAGGACGAGCTGGAATGGCTGTTCATGGAACTGTACCACAACCGGGAAGGGCTGGAGGTTCTGGAGCGGGAGATGGCAGAAGCCTACAACGCCCGCAGCGCCGAGCTGAAAGCGCTGGACAAGGCACGCTCTGCCGACCCGGAGTGGTACAAGCGTGGCAATATGTTCGGCATGACCATGTACACCGACCTCTTTGCCGGGAATCTGAAAGAGCTGGCAAAGAGGCTGCCCTACCTCAAGGAGCAGAAGCTGACCTATCTGCACCTGATGCCCCTGCTGCAGATGCCCCACCCCCACAACGACGGCGGCTATGCGGTGGAGGATTTCGATACCGTAGACCCTGCCCTTGGCACCAACAAAGACCTGGAAAACCTGACCCGGGAGCTGCGGAAAGCAGGCATCAGCCTGTGTCTGGATTTCGTGATGAACCACACCGCCAGCACCCACCGCTGGGCCATGGCAGCAAAGGCAGGCGACCCGCGGTTTCAGGCCTATTACCACCTCTATGACGACCGCACCATCCCCGACCAGTACGAGCAGACCGTTCCGCAGGTGTTCCCCAACACTGCCCCCGGCAACTTTACATGGTGCGAGGAGATGCACAAGTGGGTGCTGACCACCTTCCACGACTACCAGTGGGACCTGAACTACGCAAACCCGGCGGTGTTCGTGGACATGACCAAGAGCATCCTGCACCTCGCCAACCTCGGCGTAGAGGTGTTCCGCATTGACGCGGTGCCCTACATTTGGAAGCAGCTGGGCACCACCTGCCGCAATCTGCCGCAGGTGCACACCATCGTGCGGATGCTCCGCATGGTACTGGAATGCGTCTGCCCGGCGGTCATTCTCAAGGGCGAGGTGGTCATGGCTCCCAAGGAGCTTGCCGCCTATTTCGGCACCCCGGAAAAACCGGAATGCCATATGCTCTACAACGTATCCACCATGGTCAACCTGTGGGGTGCCCTTGCCAGCCGGGATACCCGGCTGCTGAAGGCGCAGCTGGATGCCCTGCACGCCCTGCCGGACAACTGCTGGTTCGTGAACTATCTGCGCTGCCACGATGACATCGGCTGGGGTCTGGACGAAGCCGTGGAGAAGCGACTCGGCATTGACCCGCAGAAACACAAAGAATACCTGTACCACTTCTACGAAGGCAATTTCCCCGGCAGCTGGGCAAAGGGCGAGCTGTACAACTACGACCCCGCCACCGGCGATGCCCGCAGCTGCGGAACCACCGCCAGCCTGTGCGGCGTGGAGCAGGCACTGGAAAAAGACGACAAGACCGCACTGGATTATGCCGTGAAGCGCGACCTGCTGCTGCATACTGCCATGGCGTTTTTGCAGGGCTTCCCCATGCTGAACTGCGGCGATGAGATTGCACAACTCAACGGCTGGGACTACAAAAACGCCCCCGACCGTGTGGAGGACAGCCGCAATCTGCACCGCACAAAATTCAACTGGGAAGATGCCAAGCAGCGCACCCAAAAGGGCACGCTGCAAAACCAGCTGTGGCAGGGCATGGAGCAGCTGCGCCAAATGCGGGCAGACCCCTGCTTTGCCCCGGATGCGTGGGTGACCACATGGGACAGCCACAACCCCGGCGTGCTGGCGCTGGTGCGCAAGCGCAGCGAGGAAACGCTGGTGGGACTGTTCAACTTTACCGAGTACCCGGCAGGAGCAAGTCTGGACGCTCTGGGCGGCGAGTATCACACCCCGGAGGGCGCTTCCGTCTGGCTGGCGGATGTGGAACTGGAACCCTATCAGGCGCTGCTGGTAAAAAACAAATAAGTAAAACGAGCCCACCTGGCTCTCTCTTTTTGCCAAAGTTTTCAGAGCATTTTCTCGCAATCTGCCGAAAGTAGCGTGTTTTCAAAACTTTTTGTTGACATGGCTCGATTTTTGTGGTAATCTATTCCAACAATTTAATATAACATATTTTACTTAGAGTTCCAGCTCGGCTCCCAAAGGAGCCGGAGCAAGTTTTTAACTTTCTGATCGCTACATAGCAAACCCGAACCAAGGCTATCCCGGAAGGGATGGTCAGGTTCAGGTTGTTGTGTGGCGATTTTTTATTGCCAA
>OGHK01003044.1_pt1 | contig 10525 bp, 9 predicted proteins | sample 1571411 | NCBI WGS metagenome assembly OGHK01 (sample SAMEA2582043, study PRJEB24529) | metagenome | biome: Human gut stool | place: China | collected 2011 | reverse complement strand
ATGATGAGAGGCTTGGCAGAGTATTTTAGAGAAAATAGTGAGCTTTCTATCTTATTACAAGGCGAAATGCCTAAAGCAAAATTACTCGAACAGTTTATTCATGAAACTCATAGCGTGCTGGTTGCAACTTCTAGCTTTTGGGAGGGCGTGGATGTCCGTGGTGATGCTCTTTCCTTAGTCATTATTGATAAATTGCCTTTTACCGCACCAGATGAACCTTTACTAAAAGCACGCATTGAAGATTGCCGATTACAAGGAGGCGATCCATTTAATGATATACAGATCCCTGAAGCGGTTATTACGCTGAAACAAGGTGTAGGACGTCTAATTCGAGATGTAACTGATCGTGGTGCGGTAATTATTTGTGATAATCGTCTTGTGATGCGAAATTACGGCGAAACCTTTCTAAAAAGTTTACCTAATTCAACCCGTACCCGAGATCTCAACAAAGTGGTACAATTCTTACAAAATGAGAAAATGGATTAATAATGAAAAATATCACTTTATTAGCGCTTGATACTTCAACAGAATCCTGTTCTGTTGCTCTTTGGCATAAAGGCGAAAAAACACATCTAGATGAATTAGCACAACGTACACATACCAAACGTATTCTTCCAATGGTTGATGAGTTACTTGCCAATTCAGGTATCAATTTGAAGCAAGTAGATGCGTTAGCATTTGGACGCGGCCCGGGTAGTTTTACTGGTGTTCGTGTTGGTGCAGGGATTGCTCAAGGGCTTGCATTTGGTGCTAATTTACCTGTTATTGCGGTATCAAATTTAACAGCAATGGCTCAGGCTGCATTTGAATTACATCAAGCTGAAAATGTGGCAGCTGCCATTGATGCAAGAATGAATGAAGTTTATTTTTCTCAAATAAAACGAGAAAAAGTGCGGTCAGAATGGGGTGAGTTTTTCCAATGGAATCCTGTTATTGAAGAACAAGTTTGCCAACCAGAAAAAGTGCTTGAACAGTTTTCAGATTTAACCGCCTATCGAGTCGGCACTGGTTGGGTTGCGTATCCTCAATTTAAAGACAGTAGTTTAGAAGGGAGTGATATTATTTTACCTTCTGCACAATATATGCTTGAGCTTGCTTTAACAGATTATGCGCAGAATAAAGTCATATCCGCCTTAGAAATTGAACCTGTTTATTTGCGTAATGAAGTAACTTGGAAAAAATTACCTGGGCGTGAATAATTTTCAAAAAGGAGTTGAAGATGAATAAAAAAACGATCTTAGTTTTGACCGCACTTTCGGCCACATTAGTGGGATGTGTCAATGCACCGAAAGGGCTGGAAAAAGAGCAGTTTACTTTAAAATCATTATCTTCAATTCAACCGAGTGATTATAGCTGTCAGTGCAAATCAATTCGTTTGGGTGGAAAAGTATTAACAGCACAAGCCTTGCCGAATAAAACTAAAATTGAAGTATTAAGCTATCCAGTTTACTCAAGCTCAGCAAAACCTATGATTGATGAACAACCTAATGGACGTTTTATTACTTATCTTGATGGTTTTGTGGAGCCAGAAAGTTTAAAAGACCAATTTATTACAATTGGTGGCACCTTGCTGAAAACAGAACAAGGCAAGGTCGATCAAGCCAATTATATTTATCCGGTTATTAAAACCAATCATTATCGTGTCTGGAAGCTTTCGCAAAGCTATTATTATCCGGATGATATGTGGGATGATTGGGGCTTTTTCGGTAAACGACCATATTATTGGTATGGTGAGCCTGAAATTCGCTATTATCTCTATTAACTACATGATAAAATTAAGAAAATTTTCCAAAGAATAAGGATAAAAAATGGAAAAAGTTTGGTTTCAAAATTATCCAGAAGGTTCACCTACCACGCTGGATACATCCAAGTATGATTCTATTCTCGATATTTTAGATAAAGCAATTCGTGAGCACCCAGACCGTCCCGCCTATATCAACATGGGGCAGGTTTTAACATTTCGTAAATTAGAAGAGCGTAGCCGTGCATTTGCCGCTTATTTACAAAATGAATTGAAGTTAGAACGTGGTGAGCGTGTTGCATTAATGATGCCGAATTTGTTGCAATATCCTATTGCGCTTTTCGGTATTTTACGTGCGGGTTTAGTTGTGGTAAACGTAAATCCACTTTATACCCCACGTGAATTAGAACATCAGTTACAAGATAGCGGCGCAACAGCCATTGTTGTGGTTTCAAACTTTGCTTCAACCTTAGAAAAAATTGTATTTAATACTAAAGTGAAGCACGTTATTTTAACAAGAATGGGCGATCAGCTTTCTTTTGGTAAGCGTAATTTGGTCAATTTTGTGGTGAAATACGTCAAAAAGTTAGTGCCAAAATATAAATTACCGAATGCAGTGACTTTCCGTGAAGTGCTAAGCATTGGTAAATATCGCCAATATGTTCGTCCACAAGTGGATCGTGAAGATTTAGCTTTTTTACAGTATACAGGCGGTACAACAGGTGTTGCCAAAGGTGCAATGCTGACACATGGCAATATTATTACCAATATTTTCCAAGCGAAGTGGATTGCAGAGCCATTTATTGGCGATCATGCGAAGCAACGCATTGCTGTACTGGCTTTACCGCTTTATCATGTTTTTGCCTTAACGGTAAACTGTTTACTTTTCTTGGAGCTTGGCGTGACTGCGCTCTTAATTACGAATCCACGTGATATTGATGGATTTGTTAAAGAGCTCAAAAAATACCGCTTTGAAGCGATTACAGGGGTAAATACCTTGTTTAATGCGCTACTTAATAATGAAAATTTCAAAGAAGTAGATTTTTCACGATTAAAACTTTCAGTTGGCGGCGGTATGGCGATCCAACAATCAGTTGCAACACGTTGGCATGATTTAACTGGCTGTAACATCATTGAAGGTTATGGCATGACAGAATGCTCACCGCTAATTGCCGCTTGTCCGATTAATGTGGTGAAACACAATGGTACAATCGGTGTACCAGTGCCAAATACCGATATTAAAATTATCAAAGATGATGGCTCGGAAGCACAACTTGGTGAAGCTGGAGAGCTTTGGGTTAAAGGTGAACAAGTCATGCGTGGTTATTGGCAACGTCCTGAAGCGACAGCTGAAGTGCTTCAAGATGGCTGGATGGCAACGGGTGATATCGTCATTATGGACGAGAGCTATAGTCTCCGTATTGTTGACCGCAAAAAAGATATGATCTTGGTTTCAGGCTTTAATGTTTATCCGAATGAAATTGAAGATGTGGTGATGCTAAATTATAAAGTCGCTGAAGTGGTCGCTATCGGTGTGCCACATGAGGTGTCGGGAGAAACCATCAAAATCTTCGTTGTGAAGAAAGATGATAGCCTCACGCGTGATGAATTACGCCAGCATTGCAGACAACATCTCACAGGTTATAAAGTCCCGAAAGATATTGAGTTTCGCGATGAATTGCCGAAAAGTAATGTTGGCAAAATTTTAAGACGCATACTGCGTGATGAAGAAATAGCAAAACGCGCGCAACATTAATTAAATCAGGGATATGTGTTCATATCCCTGTTTAGTCTGTACCTCTATTTGAAAATACATCCTATTACAATGATAAAAGAATGCCAAAATCAACCGCACTTTACGTTAATTCAAAATAATGAAGAACTGGCTCAGGTTTGTCAGTTAGCTCGTCAGCAAAGTGCGGTCGCTTTAGATACCGAATTTATGCGGGTATCGACCTATTATCCTCAATTAGGATTAATTCAACTTTATGATGGTGAACGTGTTTCATTGATCGATCCTTTATCCATTACGGATTTTTCACCTTTTGTGGAATTATTACGCGATCAGCAGGTGACAAAAATTTTGCATGCTTGTAATGAAGATTTATTGGTTTTCTTGCAAGAGTTTGATGCACTTCCACAACCTATGATGGATACACAAATTATGGCGCGTTTTCTCGGTTTTGCTAATTCAGCAGGCCTGGCTAAACTTGTATTGCATTATTTGGGCGTTGAAATGGATAAAGGGGCAACGCGTACAAATTGGCTAAAACGTCCACTTTCACCCGTACAGCTACAATATGCCGCAGGGGATGTATGGTATCTTTTGCCGGTCTATCAAAAAATGCAAATAGAATTAGCGCAATCACCTTGGCTTCAAGCGGTAATTGATGATTGCCAGCTTGCAATTTCGAAAACCAGTAAATTAGACGATCGCGATCCAAATAAAGCTTATTTGGATATTCCGAATGTTTGGAAATTGAATCCACTCGAATTAGCGCGTTTACAGTTATTGGCCAAATGGCGACAAGAAACCGCAATGGCACGAAACTTAGCCCTTTCTTATGTGGTGAAATCGGATAACCTTTGGAAAGTCGCAAAAAATAATCCTCGTAATACCTCAGAAATGCTAGCGCTTGGATTATCTGAAAATGAAGTCCGTGTGCGTGGTAAAAAAATGCTTCAATTGTTAGCACAAAGCCGCCGAATTTCTCCTTATGATTATCCTAAACGTTTAGTGCGTATAGTGGATGATCCTCGTTATAAAAAAGCAATTCGATTATTACAAGAAAAAGCCTATGAAGTGACCCCAAAAGGATTAACCCTTGATATTCTAGCCAGTAAACGAAATTTAGAAGATCTCATCAAATGGGTTTGGCTAAAAAATGAAGATATAACAAAACTGCCTGATTTACTTTTAGGGTGGAGAAGAGAAATTGGCTTAAAGCTGGTTGAATACTTAAAATCCGTAGAGTAGTCATTAAAAACAAGCCTAAAAATAACCGCACTTTGAATCATCAAAAGTGCGGTTATTTTCTTTAGTGTTTTACAACGATGGCTTTAATTAAGCTTGAGTTGCTTGGATTGCAGTTAATGCGATGGTGTAGATGATATCATCCACTAATGCACCACGAGATAAGTCATTAACCGGTTTACGCATACCTTGAAGCATTGGGCCTACAGCTACTAAATCAGCAGAACGTTGAACCGCTTTATAGCCGATGTTACCTGCGTTGATATCAGGGAATACAAATACGTTTGCTTGGCCTGCTACTTTAGAGTTTGGTGCTTTAGACGCCGCCACATCTTTCATCACAGCGGCATCGTATTGTAATGGACCATCAATTAATAAGTCAGGACGTTTTTCCTGTGCAATACGGGTAGCTTCTTTTACTTTCTCTACAGATTGACCTGAACCAGAAGTACCGGTTGAGTAAGAAAGCATTGCGACTTTCGGATTTAAACCAAATGCTTTTGCCGATTCAGCGGATTGAATTGCGATTTCAGCCAGTTGTTCAGCGGTTGGTTCTGGGTTTACTGCACAGTCACCATACACTAATACTTGGTCTGGTAATAACATGAAGAATACAGACGAGATAATTGAGCTACCTGGTGCTGTTTTGATGATTTGCATCGGTGGACGAATGGTATTTGCAGTGGTGTGAACGGCACCAGAGACTAAACCATCTACTTCGCCTGCTTCTAACATCATCGTACCTAATACAACGGTGTCTTCTAATTGTGCGCGAGCTTGTTCTTCAGTTAAGCCTTTAGATTTACGTAATTCAACTAAACGAGCAACGTAGTTTTCACGTACGTCAGCTGGATTGATGATCGTTACATCAGCACCTAAAGTCACGCCTTGTTCTGCCGCGACTTTTTTCACTGATTCAGGATCCGCTAATAATACTGATTTTGCGATACCACGTTCTGCACAGATTGCCGCCGCTTTAACGGTACGAGGTTCATCACCTTCTGGTAATACGATAGTTTTACCCGCTTTACGTGCTAAGTCAGTTAATTTGAAACGGAATGCTGCTGGAGAAATACGTGCTTCACGAGCAAGTGGTGCAGAAATTGCCGTAGCTAATGTTTGTGCATCTAAGGCTTTAATTTTGCTGGCTTGCGCACCAAATACACCTAAGATGTCAGCGTTGTTCACACCGCCAAATTCTGAAGCAACGGCTTCTACTAATGTACCTTCTTCATTGTTTGCTACTAAGATAATTTGTGCATCTAAGGTTTGTGCAATTGCAAAGTTTAAGCTATTTGCAAAAGGCGCTTGAGATGAAGGTTGAACACCTTTAACAACCACTAAATTTGCATTTAATGCTTGGAAATCAGCAACGATTTTTTCTAATAACACGTCTTTTTGATTATTTGCGATTAATGCTTGAGCGGCTTTTACATCTTCTACTGCATTGAATACGACAGCGCCTGTTGTTTTAGCTGCGTCTAATGCTGCCGCTAAATTTGCTTCTGCGCTAGTTGGAATAAGAATAACTGCTTTAGTCATTTTGATATACCTTTTAATGAATGAAAAAACCTGCTGATTTCTCAGCAGGTTTGAAGGAAGTTGATTAGCCCGCTAAACGTGCTGTATCTTGTGCAATTACTAATTCTTCATTGGTTGGAAGAACGATCGCTTTGAATGCAGAGTCATCAGCAGTGATCACGCCTGATTTACCAAAGCGAGCAGCAAGGTTGCGTTCTTTGTCTAATTTGATGCCGAATAATTTTAAGTGGCCTAATGCTAATTCACGAACGTGAGCAGAGTTTTCACCGATACCACCTGTAAATGCGATGGCATCTAAGTGATCGTCACCTAAAACTGCCATGTATGCACCAATGTATTTTGCTAAACGGTAGCTGTAAACATCTAATGCACGTTTTGCTTCTGGTTTAGAAGCATCATCATAGTTATCTTCTGCATAGCGACAGTCGCTTGTTACTTCAGTTAAACCTAAAAGACCTGATTTTTTCACTAAAGTCTCTTCGATTTGATCCATTGACATGCCTAATTCTTTATATAGGTAGAAAACGATAGCTGGGTCGATGTCACCACAACGAGTTCCCATGACTAAACCTTCTAACGGGGTTAAACCCATAGATGTGTCGATACATTTACCATGACGAACCACAGAAACAGAACCACCGTTACCTAAGTGACAGATGATTGCGTTTACTTGGTCTGCTGGTTTGCCTACGAATTCAGCGACTTCACGAGAAACGAAGTAGTGACTGGTACCGTGTGCACCGTAGCGACGTACGCCGTGTTCTTTGTAAAGTGAGTATGGAAGTGCATATAAGTATGCTTCTTCAGGCATAGTTTGGTGGAATGCTGTATCAAATACGACAACGTTCTTATCTTTTAAGTGTGGGAATGTTTTGAATGCTTCACGGATACCGATTAAGTGAGCAGGGTTGTGAAGTGGTGCAAATTGTGCAGCATCTTCAATACCTTTAACCACTTCATCTGTTACAACAACAGATTGGGTGTATTTCTCACCACCGTGAACGATACGGTGACCAATCGAGGTGATAGAGTTTTTAAGCTCATCAGTCATAATGTTTGACGCGATGAAATTAAGCGCTTCAGTGTGCGCTGCACCAGCACCTAAATCTGCGCTACCTTTTTCACCGTTAATTTTCCACTTAATACGAGCTTCAGGAAGGTAAAATGCTTCAGCTAAGCCTGATAATTTTTCTTCACCTGTTGCAGGATCAAGGATTGCAAATTTTAATGAAGAACTACCACAGTTAAGGATGAGAACAAGTTTTGACATAGGAACCCTATTTTTGATTGAGGTTAATAAAAATCCGTTCGAAAGAACAGACTACAAATCTTGCATAGAATACACCTTTTGGCGTATAAAATAAATTCACTAGAAGGGAAAAATACGATCTTTTATTAGAAAAGTTGAAAATTTCAACAGTTTCCAGTTAAGGATGACAATTAAACCTAAACTAGAGTATTATAAGTGCGGTTATTTTCTAGGATGTTTTTATGTCATCATTTTTTTCAACCTTAAAACGTGGGCAAATATATTTGCAAACGTGGCCATTAGAAGCGAAGCTCGGCATTATTTTTCCAGAAAATCGCATCATTAAAGCCACAAAATTTGCACAAAAATTTATGCCTTTTATGGCGGTATTTTCGGTGGTTTGGCAACAGCTTTATGCTAAGACGGATCTTACCGCATTGGCGATTGCTATTTTGACCGCACTTTGTGCGTTAGTGATGCCACTTCAAGGCTTATATTGGTTGGGAAAACGTGCAAAATCACCGTTAGAACCGCAAAGTTCCCAGTGGTTTTATGAGATTAGTGAACGTTTAAGAAAACAACATGAAAGTTTGCCAACCGTGCAAGATAAACCGACATATCAGCACTTGGCAGAAGTACTACAAAAGGCACAGCAAAAATTAGACAAAGCATTTTGGCAGGAAATCTAGCTAATGGCTCCAAATTTAATTGACGCAAACGTTTTCCTTTTGTTGTTTTTTATGTAAAATACTGCGGTCGCAATGGCGGCCCTTTTTAATTGAGAGACTATTTAATGATTGATTACATTATCATTGGCATCATCGCATTTTCGATTATCGTGAGTTTATTACGAGGGTTTGTGCGAGAGGTGATGTCCCTTGCAAGTTGGGTCGTTGCATTTATTGTCGCTAGCCAATTTTATCCTTATCTCGCCACTTATCTTACTCAAATCGAATCTGACTACGTGCGTAACGGCACAGCAATCGGCATTTTATTTGTTTTAACCTTAATCGTAGGCGGCATTGTTAATTATGTGATTAGCCAATTAGTGGATAAAACAGGACTTACCGGAACCGATCGTGTTCTTGGTGCGGCATTTGGCTTAATTCGTGGGGCGTTAATCGTTGCTGCGATCTTATTTTTCTTGGATACCTTCACTAACTTTGAACAAACCGATTGGTGGAAAGAATCAAAATTAATTCCTCATTTCGGCTTCATTATTGAATGGTTCTTCCAACAACTACAAGCAAGTTCTAGTTTTTTAAACTCAACTTTTAAACAATAAGGTAGTCAATCAGTATGTGTGGAATTGTCGGTATCGTTAGCCAAAATCCGGTTAATGAATCCATTTATGCAGCATTAACGTTATTACAGCATCGAGGTCAAGATGCGGCGGGGATTGTCACAATCGATGATGAAAACCGCTTTCGTTTGCGTAAGGCTAATGGTCTTGTAAGCGATGTCTTCAGACAAGAACATATGTTACGTTTACAAGGCAATGCAGGACTCGGACATGTACGTTATCCAACCGCCGGCAGTTCAAGTGTATCTGAAGCGCAGCCTTTCTATGTCAACTCACCTTATGGTTTAAGCCTTGTTCACAATGGCAACTTAACCAATTCAGCCGAATTAAAAGATAAATTATTTAAAGAAGCACGTCGTCACATAAATACTAATTCGGATTCAGAACTTCTTCTCAATATTCTTGCAAATCATTTAGATAGAGTGAATAAATACCATCTCGATCCGCAAGATATTTTTAATGCAATTCGTGCGACACACAAAGATATCCGTGGTGCTTATGCATGCTTAGCGATGATTATCGGACATGGCATGGTGGCATTTCGCGATCCGTTTGGTATTCGTCCACTCGTATTAGGTAAACGAGAGGAAAACGGTTCAGTAGAATATATGTTTGCCTCTGAAAGTGTGGCATTAGATGTTGCAGGTTTTGAATTAGTGCGTGATGTTGCACCAGGTGAAGCCATTTATGTGACCTTTGATGGCCAGCTTTATGCTGAGCAGTGCGCAGAAAGTGCGGTCTTAAATCCTTGTATTTTTGAATACGTGTATTTTGCTCGTCCGGATTCGACAATAGACGGTGTGTCTGTTTATGCCGCACGCGTTCACATGGGCGAACATTTAGGTAAAAAAATTGCTAAAGAATGGGTTGAGGAAGCAGACAATATTGATGTTGTAATTCCAGTACCTGAAACCTCAACCGATATTGCTTTACAGATTGCGAAAATTTTGGGCAAACCTTATCGTCAAGGTTTTGTGAAAAACCGCTATGTTGGCCGTACATTTATCATGCCAGGTCAAGCCCAACGTATCAGTTCAGTCCGTCGCAAGCTCAATACGATTAAAGCAGAATTTAAAGACAAAAATGTGTTATTAGTCGATGATTCTATTGTTCGTGGTACAACATCCGAACAAATCGTGAGTATGGCTAGAGCGGCAGGGGCGAAGAAAATTTACTTTGCATCAGCCGCACCAGAAATTCGTTATCCGAATGTGTACGGCATTGATATGCCAACAAAACAAGAACTCATTGCCTATGGCCGTAATGTTGATGAAATTGCGAAATTGATTGGCGTAGATAAATTGGTCTTCCAAGATCTTGAAGCGCTGACAGAATCAGTACGCCAAGAAAACCCAGCTATTCAAGGTTTTGATTGTTCTGTCTTTACTGGTGAATATATTACGGGTGATATCACTTCGGAATACCTTGATAGCATCGCTTCTCAACGGAGTGATTCGGCAAAGAAAAAACGGGAAAAAGATGCAAGCAACCTTGAAATCCATAATGAAGGATAAGCGCGTTTAAGGTCGTAAAAAAGCACTAATTCAATGAGAATTTAGTGCTTTTTCTTTTTGATTAAATAGAAAGAAAAATGACCGCACTTGATGTATTCAAAGTGCGGTCATTTTTATATGCCTTTTAGTCTTTATAAAGATCGTTATAAAGCGTACTTTCAAATTGCACAAGTGGTGCTCGTTTTGTCTTACTTTCTAAATC
>OGHK01003043.1_pt1 | contig 10526 bp, 8 predicted proteins | sample 1571411 | NCBI WGS metagenome assembly OGHK01 (sample SAMEA2582043, study PRJEB24529) | metagenome | biome: Human gut stool | place: China | collected 2011 | reverse complement strand
TTCCTCACATTTTTATATAATATTTTCTATTTTGAATTCCAATCAAACGGTTCAAATTTCAAAAACATACAGGTAGAGATACTATAAAAAAGATTCTTACTGAACTGTAACCAAAAAGGTCCTTAATCAAGGACCTTTTGATGTAAAATTAGTTTTTATTTTTATTCTATAAATTGTATAAGATCAGATATAAAAATAAATGTTTCTTCGATTTGTGGAAATTTAATTATGTAATATTTTTTATTTTGTGTTAATTCTATTTCATCTACCACTCTTATTATCTCTTTATTAGATAATATACCAGAGCTTTTTAGTTTTTTTGATAAATTCGGACAAACACTTTTTAAAATTTTCAATTTATAACTTTCTTCTGTATATAAAAATAGGAATTTATATTCTTTATCTTTATTGTGATTCTTTTCTGCATATTTTTGATTCTTTTTGTATATTCTAATCAACATTCTTGAAGCATAACTTTGAGAAATATTAAATTTTTTTGCTATCTCTTTCTGTTTTTTACCAGCAATAGTCAAAAGTAATATCCTTGCTTCTCGTGGTTTTAAATCATTTAATATTTCTGTAACAATATTAGATACCTCTTGTTCTGTCTCACATTTTTCAAAATGTTCTTGGTCTTTTTTAATATCCGATATTATATCTTCTTCTCTTAGTTCGTTTCCATTTTTATCATACATAACAACTTCCGAAAATAAATTTACATTCCTCCATGGCCGTTCTTTCCTAAGATACATTAAGATTTCGTTGTCTATGCATCTAGATATATATGTAGTTAATTTTATATTTTTATCTGGATTGTATGTTTTTATTCCTTTAATTAATCCTATTGTTCCTATTGAAAATAGATCACCTTTGTCTATATCTGTAAATTGATATTTTTTTGCTATGTATGCTACTAGCCGAAGGTTCCCTTCTATTAATTTTTCTCTTGCTTCTGATTTTTCTATATTCTTTATCAATTCTTTTTCTTTCTCTTGTGTTAATACTGGTGGTAACTCTTTGGTAGATTTTAAATATTGATTATACATATTATTTCCTTCTTTATATTTTATAATCTAATTTTAGTTACACTTAACAAGCAAGACATTTGTCTTTTATCTCCCGTTTAGTGCATTCCTCCTTTTTTATGTTTTTCATTTTATTATAAATCTTTTTTTTGATTATTTTATTATTTTTTATAAAAACTCTTTTTTATTTTATAATGTTTTATTGAACTTTTGTTATATTATCAATTTTAATGCAAAAGAGCGCGACATATGCAAAATGTCGCGCTCTTTATAGTTTAATTATTCTGTTTTTATGTCACATAATAGTTTCAGTTCCTTCCAGATAAGCCTGTGAATTGATGGAATTGGTATTCCACTTTGTTCTTCTTTGTGCCAAATATCCTTATAATAAAATGAATTTACTTCTGATGTATTGTCCCATGAAATATAGAATTCTGTTGCATATGGCGTTATTTCTAATATTCTTTTTGATATGCCATTATTCATAGCATCTTCATAGGCATATTTTTCAAAAGTTTTTATTATTTGTTCTCTTGTTACTTTTTTGACATTATTTTTTCCTTTTATTGTCCATTTTATTTCAAATTCTTGTGGTATTTTGTTTAAAATTCCCTCATATGTACAGTTATCAAATAATGTCTCTACAAGAAACATTATGTTCATATCATTTTTCTCTATTAGGCATATTCCCGTATTACCATCGTATAACCAATAGTTTATTTCTATTTTTTTTGTTATGTTTTTGTCTGAATCAATAGAATCAAAATCAAAAAAAATAGATTTTGCACATTGTATTATATTTCCCATTTCCTCTACATCTGTGTCTTTTAGCAGTGGGAATCTTGAAAGTGTAGATGCAAATTTTTCTTGCATATCTTTTCTTTTCAGGACTTTATAATATGATTGTCCGTTTTCCTTCCACCGCATAAAAAATTCTGTCTCCATTGTGACATTTCCTCCTTTTATTAATTAATATATTCCGGAGGTTCAATAAAAATTGCCCTCCGAATTTTCGAAAGGCTTTTTACCTTTGATGTTTTGAATTATAACACCTTTTTTTTAATTTTTCAATATTATTTGCAAAATCTATGTTTTCCAATTGTAACTGTCATAGGTCTTGACCATATCCACTTATTTGTTGCAGTTGATGGGTTAAAGTAATAAATTGCTCCATAACTTGGATCCCATCCATTCATTGCATCTTGTGCTGCTTTTATAGCAGTTGAGTTTGGTGTCAGATTAACTTGTCCATCTTTTACAGCATCAAAAGCACCTGATTGATATACAACTCCTGATAATGTATTTGGAAATGAGCTACTTTTTATTCTGTTCATAACAACCGCTCCGACTGCAACCTGACCTGTATATGGCTCTCCTCTTGATTCTCCATAAATTACTCTTGCTAATAAATTTAAATTACTATTGTAGCTTGATGTCGAGCTACTTGTGCTTGATGATGATGTTATTCCCATTGCTTTTAGTGTTGCTGGCCCTGCTATTCCATCTGCTGTTAGCCTATTTTTTCTTTGAAAATATTTTACTGCCTTTACTGTTTGTGTGCCATATATCCCATCTATATTTCCTGAGTAATATCCCCATCTTTTTAATTTTGTTTGTATTTGAGTTACTTCTGATCCTCTTGAACCATATTTGGATAATACTTCTATTGTTTCATTTTCTTGATTGTTTTTGTAAATTATTGCTATTGCTGCTGTTTCTGTTATTAATAAAATAATTGTTGATATTATCATTATAATTGCTTGTTTTTTATTTTTGAATTTTTTTAACATAAAAAAACCACCTATCAATAAAAATTTTAACTTTATTTGTCTTTGTAAATATCTCTTTTGTCTAGTTTTATTTTTATCAATATTTGGTTTTATTATACATTTATTTTTTAGATCCTGTTTTGTGCTTTTAAAAAATTTACACAATTATCTTGACAATCTCTGTTAGACCTTGTCTCTTTTTTATTTTTATTTGCTATTTTTTATTTTACTATTTCAAATCCATTTCCTGATTCTTGAAGTTTGATTCCAGATTTTAGACAAACTAGCGGACGGAAGCCGAGATAAGGACGGTTATAATAGTAGTAGTCAACGCGGCCGTCGTAACGCACACTCATAACATCGTTAGCATCATAAGCAGACGGACTGGCCATACACATGGCATTTGCACCTTTTGAACTTGGTAACACATATAAAGTATCAGTTGTATTTAAATAATCTGCAGAATCTGCATAATTTTTCCAATCTCCCTCATTTACTCTTATTTGATATCCTGTTGCATTTGTTGCTTTCGCTTCATAATTTTTTCCAGGATGTTTTTGATTATATGACTTAAATAACATTTCTACTGTTGGTCCACCTATTACATATTCTGCTTTTGAAGTATCATTATTTGCTGAGTCTTTAAATGTCTCCCATGCTTTTGTATCTAACATATATGCTACTGCTTTCATATTATCATTTGCACTTGTAAAATTTTGACTAAAAAATGAATTATTTAATGCTTTTATTTTTGCATCTGTTACTCTTGCTGATCCTGTTGAATAATCATTCAATATATTTGTAAAGTAGGCTCCTTTTGGACAGATACTTCCTGTTATATTAGGTTTATTTGTTGTTACTGCTCCACTTGCTGTTGTACTTGCTGGTAATTTATCTGGTTCTACATAATCATCTGCTATTAAATATATATTACTTTCATCTGCATAAAATATCTTCCATCCTACTATTGTTCCATTTACTGGTGTATAACCTGTTACTGTTTTTCCATAATAATTTGTTGCCTTTTCTGTGTCTGTTGCTTTTGCTATTGCACTTGCATCTACCAATTTTCCTTCTGTTTTATCATTATTCGATAAGTATTTATTAATCTCATCTTCATACTCGTTTAGAGTTTTTCCTTGCTCTGCCTCTGCCTTTTCTGTTGCATTTTGAGTTATTTTTGCATTTTTAAACAATCCTTGGTTTGTTAATGCAGATATTGATATTCCCGCTAATATTAACAAGATTATGATTGTTATCACTAACGCAATTAATGTTATTCCTTTTTCTCCATTTATTTTCTTTTTCATTTGATCTCCTCCATTTTTATTTGTACTGTAAAGTAATCTATGGAAAAATAGATTTCTTTACTTTTATTTTTCAACACAAATAGATAGCAACATTAACTAGTATCAAATTCTGATACTAGCACAATGTCCCTATCTTTTATTTTTTTATTTATATTTATTCTATTCTCTAAATTACCTGTGTGTGTGTGTGTGTGTGTGTGTGTACTCCTGCAACGGTTTTAGCCATCATAATAATATACTCCCTCTTCTTTTGTTTAACTTAAAATATTATTATATATTATCATAAAAGATTTTTTTTGACAATGGAAATTACATTTTTTTGAAATATTATTTAAAAATTCTAAATTATTGTTACATAATTAAGAACAATATCTACATAAAACAGTTTCCATTCCAACTTGTAAATCAATTCTTCCATTTTTGAAATTATAATCTAAATCACACAAATCCTGTAATATATATCTCAAATCTTTTTCATTAAAATATTTAGACTGAACCTTATACTTTGTAGTTAAAAACATTTGATTAGGCTTTAATTTCAAACTAGAAGCCAAATCTTTATTATTATTCATAGCCATTTTAGTTATATACAATTTTTTAAAATGATTATACAATGTAACTAAAATTTTAGCCAAAGGTTCTTTTGCATAAATAAGATTTTGTAAAACCTGCAACGCACCTGTTATATCTTTTTTTCCTAAATCATCGGTTAAATCGAAAATTACGCTCTCTAATTTTTTTATTGAAAGTTTATCAATATCTTCTTTTTTTATTGTTCCATTTGTTCCTGCATATTCAATCAATTTTCTAATTTCATTTATCAAATCTTGCATATTAGTACCACAACATTCAATAAAGTATCTAATTGTTTGTGAATCTATATTTACTTTATAACCATTGCAAATTACTTTTATTCTTTTCTCAATCTGGTTTGCATTTTGGAAGTCAAACTTACATATTACACCATTTTTTTCAATTGCAGTATATAAACTTGATTTATTATCAGCCTCTTCTTCAACAAATACCAACACAACAGATTCATTTATTATTTTTATATTTTCTTCAATATATTTTGTTAATTTATCCTTTAATTTTGAAGTGTCTCCTGCTTTCTTCTTTGCCTCTTTTTTAAATAAACCTGTGTTTCTTGCAATTATTAATTTTTTTTCATATCCAAAACTTGGTGTTTCTATATCTGATATTATTTCTGATACATTTTGTTCATCTATCATTATATAGTTTATTCCTTTAATGCATTCTCCGAATAAGTTTCTTATCCTTTTTAAATTGCTTTCTAGTAAATATAATTCTTCTCCATATAATAAGTATAGTGATTGTAGTTGTCCATCTTTCAATTCTTTTTCCAGATTTTCAATAGTCATAATTTTCTTTCCTCACTCTCTTTCACCTTTGTTGTCCCCAAAAAGCTACGTTCCTAAAAAGACATTCTCAAAATTTCTGCAACGCTCCATGCTTGTGCAATAGTGCCTTTGGGTTCAAATGGTTTAACAGAATCGTAAATCTCAGAAATACTGCCTATACATCCTCTTTGATTTACTTCTTTTTCAAAAGTTTTTATTGTTTTTGTTACAAATTCTTCTAATTTTATTTCTAGTTTTGCTTTATATGTTTTTCTTTTTTCTGATTTTATCATGTTTTTTAGTGTATCATAGTATAATCCTAATAGCCATGTCCAAGTTATTCCTTGATGATAGCTCATATCTCTTTTGAAACTATCACCTTCATATATTTCTATATAGTTTGGTTCTCCTTTGGCTAATGATTTTAATCCATAATTATTTAGTAATTTTTTTTCTACTACATTTATAATATTGTATGCTTCTTCTGAATTTGTTTCAATTACAGGATATGTTAAAGATAGTGCAAATAGTTGATTTGGTCTTATTTTATTGTCTCCTAATACATCATATAAGCATTTTCTTTTTGGATTATAAAATTTTTCATTAAATGATTTTTTGCATTTTTTTGCTAAATCTTTATATCTTTTGATTTTTAGTTTAGCTTGATTATTATCATTTGAATTCAAATTTGAAATTGAAATGTGTTCTAATTTTTCTGTCAATTCTGCCATTACCATTAAACTATTGTACCATAAACTGTTTATTTCAACAGCTTTGCCATTTCTAGGTGTTGCTGCTATTCCATTTACTTTTGCATCCATCCATGTATTTTGCGTATTTTCAGTTCCTGATGATATTAGATAATCTGTATCTAAATAAATGTTATTATTGTCTATGTCAATTCCTTTTACATAGTTTCCTATAATTTTTTCTAATTTTTCGTAAATATTCTCTTTTATAAATTCATAGTCTCCTGTGTAATTGATATATTTTTGTACTTGTTCAAATAATAGTAATGACGCATCAACACTATTATATAAAGGTCTATTGTCAAAGCCTGAGTAACCATTTGGTACTAGACCATATTTTATATCTCTTACCATTGTCAATAATATTTCTCTTGCTAAATTATATCTTTTTGTTTTTAACAATAATCCTTCAAATGATATTAGGCTATCCCTTCCCCAGTCTAAAAACCAAGGATATCCTGCAATTATTGTGTGTAATTTGAAGGTTGGTCTATATACTATAAATTGGTCTGATGCTTTTATTAATTCTTTTACTAATTCAATATTGGTATCATTTTTTTGTTCTAATAGACCTGCATTTTCTATTATATTTTCTATTCTTTTATCTTCTTTTGCCATTATATCTTTAAGATTAATTTCTTCTATATTTTCTTCTAAACCGCACACAAATGATATTTCTTTTTCTTCATTCGGTTGAATTTCAATTTCATATACACCTGTAACACTATGGTTTTCTTTTGGATAAAATCCTCTTTTTTGTTCCTCTATATAGAACATATTTTTAAATGTATCATTCATGTGTTCAACATATTTTCCATCTGATAGATTCATATATACTGGGAATTTGGATTTTCCATCTATAATTAGTTTAACTTTTGTTCCTTTTATTTGCTGTTTAATGTCAAAAGTATGGTCTGTATTCATTGAATGGAAGTCTCTAAAATTAACTATTGGTGCTAATGTTAGTTTTGATGGTTTATCTATGTTTTTTACTTTGTAATAGATTCCTACAACTTGTTTTCCTCTTTCTAAACAAATTGTCTTTGTTATTTCAACACCTGCAACTTTATATGTATATGTTGGAAAATTATTTTTTTCAAATTTTTCTTGATATTTATACCCTTGTGATATGTAGTTTTCTCCTATATTTGTATATAAATCATATTTATTATTTTCTATTTGTATGCTTTCATCTACTTTTGACAATATTAAATATCTTTGTGCTGGTGGTGTTAGTGGTGCTATTAGCAAACCATGATATTTTCTAGTATTTGCACCTATAATTGTTGAACTTGCAAATCCTCCTGTTCCATTTGTTATTAGCCATTCTTTTTTTAGTCCATTTTCTAATTTAAAATCTTCTTTTGTAAATTCCATTTTTAATACATTTCCTTTCTTATGTCTTTACTTTAAATCGCTGTCTTCTAGTTTTTTTAGCATTTCTTCTCTTATTTCTTGTGGTGTTTTTCTTTTTCTTCCTCTTTGACTTTTTGGAAGAGTCTGTGGTTCTCTTTTTGCAGTACTAGTCTGTTTCATGCTCTTTTCATATTCTTTTCTAAATTCTAAAACTTCTTTATCTTCTTGAAGCTGATTTTCTTGTTTCATTTTATTTTCTTTAATTTTTTTTGCTTTTTTAGCTTCTTTTTTCATTTTTTGCTCTTTTAATTTTATCATTTCATCAGCTTGTTTTATTGATTCAATTCTGTCATTATATTTACTTCTAAATTTACTTTTGTGAGAACTTTTATTTACTTTTTTGTTTCTTCTTTGGTCTTTTGCCATTTGCTTTTTGATTTTATTTATTCTCTTATCTTCTCTCAATTTATTATTTAGCATTAAATATTGAGGATCATTTTGTTTATCTTGATATTTTAAATCATCACATATAAGCTCAATTATTGATTCTGCAACTAATTCTGGGTCATGTCTTATACATCCATCTGATATTGTTGATAAATTTCTTTGTAAAAATGTTATTCCCTTTACTTTATCAACATTTGAGTCAACAAGGTCTTGTCCTTCTAAATTGTATTTTTTGATATATTCAGGGACAATTTCACCAGTGTCATAGATACAGTAATCAACTATTCCTTTTCCACAATGCTCTATAATTGCATTTAAGTGGTCAGAAACGCTGTATTCGTCTGTTTGTCCTGGTTCTGTCATTATATTACTTATATAAACTTTTAATCCTGTTGATTCTTTTATTGCTTTTGCCACACCATTTACTAATAGGTTTGGTATAACATTTGTATATAAACTTCCAGGACCAATTATTATGCAATCAGCTTCTTTTATTGCTTCTAATACTCCTGGTGCAGGTCTACAATTTGTAGGATTTAAATATATCCTGTTTATTTTTGTTACTTTTTCATATACAACTTCTGCAATTTTAGATTTTTCTGTTACTAAATATCCGTTTTGAAGTTCTGCTGTAATGTTCATTTCATCTAATGTTACAGGCAATACTTTTCCTACTATATTTAGTACTTCATTGCTTTTTATAATAGAATCTGAAAAATCTTTATTTATGTTTTTCATTGCACTAAAATATATATCTGCAAATGTTAAATTTCTTAATTTTCCATCTGTAAATTTGTAATTAAATAACTTATCTAGTTGTCCATCTTTTGTATCAGAAGAAAGTGCAACTATACTATCTTTTACATCATCTAATGGCATTGTTTGCAATTCTTTTCTTGATTCACTTATCCCTTCACCATAATCTGATATTGTTACAATTGCTGTTAAATTATCAGTATATTTCTTTAATCCAGAAAGTACTGTATTTAATCCAGCTCCTCCGCCTATTACTACTATGTTTGGTCCTTGATGATATACTTTTTTGTTGAATATTAGTGATTTTATATTTACATTGCTTTTGTCTTTCATTCTATCATCAGTTGATTCAATTAGGATTTCTAGTGTTCTTTTATTGAAAAATACTAACCCAAATATTGTTGCTAATACTCCTATTACAAATGTTGCTATTATTTTTGCTAATTCTTCAAATGACATTTCTTTTAAAACTAAAATTTCTGCTGTTCCATAACATATTAATGCTATTCCTATTAGTATTAGCAGCATCCATCTTTTTAATTTGCTTTTTGAATCAAACCATTTTATAAATCCATTCATTGTCCTTGTTACCTCCAAATATCCTTATATCTTTTTTGTCCTTTTGAGGACGTATCCTTTTAGGGCATTTTTAATTTAAAACTTTAATTTCAAATTCTATTTTTTTTCCGAATTTTTCATAGACCTTATCTGTAATGTATTTTGCTAAATCTAGTACATCTTGTGCCGTTGCATTTCCTGTGTTTATTATAAATCCTGCGTGCTTTTTTGAGACCATTGCTCCTCCTACTGAGTAGCCTTTTAGTCCTGCTTCATCTATTAATTTTGCTGTTATAAAGTCTTTTCCTCTTTTAAATGTGCTTCCTGCTGATGGATATTCTATTGGTTGTTTTTCTTTTCTGAATTGTGCATATTCATCCATTTTTGCTTTTATTTCTTCTGTATTTCCTTTTTCTAGTTCCAATTTTGCTTGTAAAATGATATATTTTCCATCTGAAAATTTACTGTGTCTGTATGTGAACTCTGCTTCTTTGTTTGTGAATTTATGGATTTTTCCTTCATAATCTATTGCTGTTATTTCTGTTACAATATCTTTCATTTCTTTTCCGTGTGCACCTGCATTCATTAATATTGCTCCACCTATTGTGCCTGGTATTCCTGATATTTCTTCGAATCCTGTTATTTCTTCTTTTAGTAGTTTTTGCCCTAATAGTCCTATTGGCATTGCATCATCTACTGTTATTTCAACTTTATTTTGTTCTTTGTTTTCTATTTTGATTTTTTTTAGGTTTGTTTTTATTACTATTCCTTTTATTCCATCATCTGCTATAAGTATATTGCTTCCATTTCCTAATATTGTTATTTTGATGTTTTCTTTTTTGGCTAGTTCCAGTATTTTTTGTAGTTCTTTTATTGTTGTTATTTTTATGTAAAATTCTGCTGGTCCGCCTATTTTGAATGATGTGTGGTTTTTCATTGGTTCATTTTGCTTGATTTGCTCTATTGGTATTATTTTTTCTAAGCTTTCTAATATTTCTTTGTTTTCCAATTTTTTCACACTCGCTTTCTTTTTATTTTTATATTCTTTATATAATATGTGTTTTTTATTTTGTTGTACTGGTATAATATATCATTTTTTTGTCAAAATTACAATGTCTGTGAGTCAATTAATCAAATTTGTGTTACTTGATAATAGTTTTGATACATTGTGCTTTTGAAATCTACCGTGCCTCTA
>OGHK01003040.1_pt1 | contig 10538 bp, 6 predicted proteins | sample 1571411 | NCBI WGS metagenome assembly OGHK01 (sample SAMEA2582043, study PRJEB24529) | metagenome | biome: Human gut stool | place: China | collected 2011 | reverse complement strand
ACCAATGAAGGGATCGTCATCCGTACAGACTGTGCAAGCATCTCTGTATTGAAGAGAATCACATCTGGTGTGAAATTGATGCATGTGGATTCTGAGAATGGTATTAAAGTAGCTAATATTGCAAAAGTGCGGGAACAGGTCCGCACTGATCAGGAAGAGCAGGTGGAATCAGATGAAGAGAATCCTTCTGATGGTATGTAGAAATATATTCATTGTTCCATGGTTATATCTGAAACTCTGTTGGTATGCAAGTCATACCAACAGTATCTCTGTGGAAAAGAAAATGGCATTGTTGAAAACTATCGTTGGATATGCCAACCGTGGTGGAAATGTAGAGATCAAAGCCTATGGAGTAGAAAATATTCCATCAGAAGGCAGCTTTATGTTCTTTCCAAATCATCAGGGACTGTATGATGTGCTGGCAATGATTGAGACATCTCCCAGATTCTTTTCGATTGTCGCTAAGATAGAGCTCATGAAGATCGGATTTTTAAGAACGGTGTTCAAGGTAATGGGTGCATATGTAATCGATCGAGAGGATGTCCGTCAGTCTATGAAGGTGATCCAGAGTGTCAGTGAAGATGTGAAGAATGGAAAAAGTTTCTTAATCTTCCCGGAAGGCACCAGATCCAGAAATGGAAATGAGATCGGTGAGTTCAAGGGAGGTTCCTTTAATAGTAACGCAAAACCGTCCTTTTCTCATTCGCTGCGGGTGGAAATCGCATGGTTGATGTGTTATACTGACACTGACCTTATAGATGCGCTTTTCACAGAAAGGAGTTCTAAATGCCTGAAAAGCGCAAAGATAGCAAGGGCCGTGTTTTGAAGGATGGCGAAAGCCAGAGAGCAAACGGCACCTACGACTATCGTTATACCGATATCCACAAGAAACGGCGTTGTATTTACGCTAAATCCCTGACAGAGCTGCGGAAAAAAGAGGAAGAACTGTGGCGCGATCTGGCAGACGGCATCGACTACGCCGCCGGAGAGATGACGGTGGCGGATCTGGTTGACCGCTATATGAACCTGAAACGTGGGTTGAAACCCAATTCACTTCGGTCGTACAACACAGCGGTCAAGCGGATTCATGCTGACCCTTTCGGGCAAAAAGCCATCAAAACGGTAAAATTGTCCGATGCGAAAGGCTGGTTCGTGTTTCTGCATGACAGCGGTTTCAAGCAAAACACCATAGGAATCCTGCAAAGCGTTGTCAGACCGGCGTTTGAGATGGCGGTAGAGGATGACATCATCCGCAAGAATCCATTTAAGTTCAAGCTGTCGGACGTTGTGCCGAAGGACGCTTATGTGCGCAATGCCCTGACCAGAGAACAGCAGAAGAAATATCTGCAATTCGTTCAAGGCTATGGCGGCAACTATTATGATGATATCGTCATTCTTATGGGAACCGGCTTGCGTGTGAGTGAGTTGTATGGCCTGACACGAGCAGATATCGACTTTGAACGGCACTGTATCCATGTCCGGCGGCAGCTTTGCCGGACGGCTGAAAAGCCCTACTTTGTCACACCGCCGAAAACAAAAAGCGGTATCCGCAATGTCCCCATGACAGATACAGTTTGTGCAGCGTTGCGGCGTGTAGTAAAAGCCAGAGCGTCCACGAAAGTGGAAGCGCTGGTGGATGGTTGCAGCGGATTCCTCTTTCTGGACAAGTCCGGAATGCCGAAGGTGGCAATGCACTTGGAAAACTATATGCGTGGCGTGCAGGGAAAGTTTGAGAAGGCGTACGGCAAACCTGTTCCGCGCATTACACCTCATGTGCTGCGACACACCTTCTGCACCAATGTTCAGCAGGCTGGGCTGGATGTAAAAAGCCTGCAATACCTGATGGGGCACTCCAATGCCAGTGTGACGTTGGATGTCTACACGCACAGCAGCTTTGAATCGGTTGAAAGAGCCTTTGAACAGATCGCCGGCAACCTGTGATTTTCGACGCATGAAGCGGAATTGCTTACGCCGAAACTTACGCCAAAACTTACGCCAATCACCCGGTAAGTGGCGTAGATTTGCGTAGAAATGCGTGGATCGTGCAAAAACGGAGAATCTGGAAAAATCGGCTTGTGGCTTTGATAATTCTACAAAAGTCTACGTTTCCCGATATTCGTGATTCGGCTCCAAAAGTGTGGTTTGGAAGGGCGGCATGTACTAAGCCGCAGCCTTTCCCAAAACGCGCATACTGTTTCAGTATCTGAGGCAGAGCTTCTTCGGAGGCTCTGCCTCTTTTGTGTACCGTCCCTCTTTTCTGCCCATACTACCGGGCAGGGAAGGGGGGCTTTTTATGTCGGGTCGGAGAGTGCTTGCGCTGTACGGGGCGCTGCTGCTGGGGTTTGCGGCGGTGGTCTGCCGGTTATACTGGCTCTGCTCGAACACGGAGTACGCCGTGCGGGCGGCGGCGCAGAGCGAAGCGGTCCTCCGCCTGCCTGCGGCGCGGGGGAACTTCTACGACTGCGACGGTCTGCCGCTGACAGGGCTTTCGAAGCAGTGGCTGGCCCTCTGCTTCCCGGGTGAGAGCAGCTACGCGCGGCTCTACCCCTATGCGGACGCCGACGGGCAGGCCAGGCTTTACCGGGAGCGGAATACTTCCCGGCCCTTTCTGCTGGACGTGGTGCAGGATGTAAGTGGACTGGGCGTGCGGTGCTATGCCGTTCCCCGGCGGTACGCCGCTGCCCCGCTGGCAGAACAGCTCATCGGCTACCTGGACAGCGAGGGCCACGGCGCAGCGGGCCTTGAGGCTGCGCTGGACGATGTTCTTTACACCGGCGAGCGGGATACACTGCACTGTGCGGTCACAGCGCAGGGACGGCTGCAGCGGGGCAGCGAGCCGATTTTAGAAAAAGCAGACTCTGCCCCGCAGGGTGTGCGGCTGACCCTCTCCCGCAGCATCCAGAGGGCCGCAGAAGGGGTGGCGGCGGAGAGCATGGCCACCGGGTGTATCCTTATTATAGATGTAAGCAGCGGCAAGGTGCGGGCCTGCGTGAGCCTGCCGGGTTTTGATGCGGCCAATGTGGGCGAGAGTCTGACTGCCCCGAACAGCCCGCTTCTGAACCGTGCTTTTTCGGCCTATGCGGTGGGCTCAGTGTTCAAACCGGTGTTGGCCGCAGCGGCACTGGAAGCCGGAGAAGGGGACTTCATCCGGGAGTGTCCCGGCTACGACGCCCTGAACGGTCAGGTCTACCGCTGTGCCGGAAGCGTACCTCACGGCCTCGTGGGGCTGGACGGCGCTCTGGAAAAGAGCTGCAACGGCTACTTTATCGAGCTGGGGCGGGAATTGGGGTCGGAGCGTGTCCGGAAGATGGCGGCAGCGCTGGGCTTCGGGAAGGGACAGGACATTGCAGACGGTCTCCAATCAGCTTCTGGCGTTCTGCCCGAAGCAGAGACACTCGAAAACGAGGGGCAGTTTGCCAACTTCTGCTTCGGACAGGGGGAGCTTCTGGCGACGCCTTTGCAGGTGGCCGGGATGATGAACACCATTGCGGCGGGAGGCGTCTACCACACCCCGCTTTTCGTGGAGTGTACTGTGGACGAGACGACGGGCGAAGAGCTCACGCCGCTGGCACATAGCTCGTCCCGGCGGGTGTTCGCGGAGCAGACGGCGGAAAAGCTGCAAGAGCTGCTGGCGGGCGTCGTGACAGAGGGAACGGGCCAGCAGGCCGCCCCCTCCGAGGGGACTGCCGCCGGAAAGACCGGCACCGCCCAGACCGGCCAGTTCCGGGATGGCGAAGAGCTGAAAAACTACTGGTTCGCCGGTTTTTACCCGGCAGAAAAGCCCCGCTGGACCATCGTGGTGATGCAGGACGCCCAGACAGAGCCGGAAGTGTCCAGCGCAGCCATCTTTGCCCGCCTGTGCGACGCACTGAGCGCCGGGGAGTGAATGGTTTTGCTTTTTTGCTTGCTTTTTTGGCTGAGGTATGTTATTATATACTTGTATTTGTATGTTTGTTATCCAAATTTAACAATAAAAGGAGCGTTTTCATCCATGGCAGTCATTGAAATCGTCGGCGGCGTCATTCTGCTCGTCGTCTCGGTGGTCATCTTTGCCCTCACCCTGATGCAGCACACCCACGGTCAGGGTCTGGCTGGTGCCATCAACGGCAGCGCTTACGGCGCAAACAACGCCCGTCTGACCCCTGCGGACCAGATGCTGGCAAAGGTGACCCGCATCGCCGGTATCATCTTCTTTGTGGTGGCCACCCTGGCCTGCGTGTTCGCAAGCCGTCTGGCCTGAGTATGCGCCCGCAGCCCCGTGATGAAAGCGGGGCTGTTTTTGTGTCTATATGTTGTTATAAAAGAGATAAGAGGGAAGAAGCCGCGCCCCGGTGGAGGGCGGGCTATGGTAGTTAAGGAGAAAGAAAATTTATGTCAATGCGCGATAAAATCGAACATGCCATCCAGAACCAGCCCTGCACCGTCAAAGAGCTGAAGCAGAAGTTCGGCGGCGAGCGCGGCGCAGACCGCAAGGTGATGGAAGCTCTGGACGAACTGGTGCGAGAGGCTGTCGTCTGCCAGCGTCAGGGCGTGTTCTTTACCGTCCGCTCCGGCCGTGCCGACAAGGCTCTGCTGTGCAAGGTGGTCAAGCTGGGCAAGAACTTTGCCTTCGTCATGCTGGAGGACGGCACCAGCGACATCTTCATCCCCGGCCGCTTCACCAAGGGCGCAATGCCCGGCGACGACGTGCTGGTGGAGAAATTCGAGCATCCCCGTGTGGAGGGCAGCGACGAGGGCGCTATCCTCGCCATCCTGACCGAGAAGAACGACCTGGTCGGCACTGTGCGCCGGGTCGAGGGCCGTCTGCGCTTCGTGCCGGACGACTGCCCGGCCATCACCATGCCTCTGGCCCGCGACTGCGAGGGCGGCGCAAAGGACGGCGACAAGGTAGCCGTCGAGATCCTGAACCGCGGCAACCGTCAGGAAGACCACCGCGTGGGCGTCGCCATGCGCTTCGGCAGCTCCGACGAGGCCAAGCGCTGCGCCAAGGCTCTGCTTTACGCAAAGGACATCCGCACCCGCTTCCCGGATAAAGTCCGGGATGAGGCCAAGAAGTTCGAGGGCGCAGAGGTCTCTGAGAAGGACTGCGAGGGCCGCATGGACCTGCGCGCCCTGCCCATCTTCACCATCGACAGCGCCGAGACCAAGGACATCGACGATGCTATCAGCCTGACCCGCACCTCTGACGGCGGCTTTGAGCTGGGCGTCCACATCGCAGACGTCTCCAACTACGTCAAGCCCGGCACTGAGCTGGACAACGAGGCGTTCAGCCGCGCCACCAGCGTCTATTATGCAGATCAGGTCGTTCCGATGCTGCCCAAGGCCCTGTCCAACGGCATCTGCAGCCTGAACGAGAACGAGCTGCGTCTGGCTTTCTCCTGCCTGATGCGTCTGGACAAGGACGGTGGTCTGACGGATTACCGCTTTGTCAAGTCCATCATCCGCAGCCGCGTCAAGGGTGTCTACTCCGAGATCAACGCCCTGCTGGCCGGTACTGCCGACGCCGAGATCAAGGCAAAGTATGCCGACGTCATCGACCAGCTGCCCGCTATGAAGGAGCTGTACGGCCACCGCGCCCGTCTGCGCAAGGAGCGCGGCTGCATGGACATCGAGAGCGGCGAAGTCAAGCTCATCCTCGACGAGAATGGCCGTTGTATCGACGTCAAGAAACGCACTTCCGGCGAGAGCGAGAGCATGATCGAGGAGTTCATGCTGCTGGCCAACCAGTGCGCTGCCCACTTTGCCCGCGTCAAGCAGATCCCCTTCGTCTACCGCGTCCATGAAGAGCCCAACGCCGAGAAGCTGGAGCGTCTGCACGCTCTGCTGCAGGCCTGCGGCATCAATGACCACTTCGCCAAGGACGTTCCCACTCCCAAGGAGCTGAGCGCCATCCTCGAGGGTGTGCGCGGCACCCCCTATGAGCAGATCATCAACACCGGTATGCTCCGCTGCATGTCCAAGGCTCTCTACGAAGAGAAGCCCAAGGGCCACTACGGTCTGGTGCTGAAGGACTACGCCCACTTCACCAGCCCCATCCGCCGCTACCCGGATCTGGCCATCCATCGCATCATGACCGCCCAGCTCAAGGGCATGGATAAGGATACCATGGTGCTGCGCTACAGCGACTTTGCCGAGAAGGCAAGCAAGCAGTCCAGTGAGCGCGAGATCATTGCAATGCAGATCGAGCGCAAGGCTGAGGACTGCTACAAGGCCGAGTATGCCCGCCGCCATCTGGGCGAGTGCTACGAGGGCCGCATTTCCGGCGTGACCCAGCGCGGCCTGTTCATCGAGTTGGAGAACGGCGTGGAGGGCTTTGTGCCGGCTTCCAGCCTGACCCCCTCCGGCACCATGCTCACCGAGGGCATCCGCCTGTCCGACCCCGTCTCCGGCAAGAACTGGAGTCTGGGCGACACCATGATGATCACCATTGTGCGTGCGGATGTGAACCTGGGCAAGATCGACTTTGAGGTTGCTCCGGCAAGCACAAAGTAAGCAAAAAAGATCAGAACACCTGTACTGCGTTTTCCTGTATAGGAAGAGACTGTACAGGTGTTTTTTGTCCGCGGACAAGAAGCAATGGAAAAGGGGAGAACGACATGCTGAAAAACGAAACACTGCGCAGAGATGCAGATGCCATCATCCGTGCCAGCCTGAACGCTGTTCTGCCGGACGAAGCGGTGTGCCGCGCGCTGAAAAATTTCCGACCGCAGGGCGGCAGGGTGCTGCTGGTGGCTGCCGGTAAGGCAGCATGGCAGATGGCCCATGCTGCAGTGAAATTTCTTGGCCGGGTGGATGGCGGTGTGGTCGTGACTAAATACGGCCACGTGAAGGGCACGATCCCCGGCGTGGACTGCTGTGAAGCCGGGCACCCCGTGCCGGATGAGAATGGCTTTGCCGCCACCCGGAAAGCGCTGGAACTGGTGCAGGGCTTAACGGCAGAGGATACGGTGCTGTTTTTGCTTTCCGGCGGCGGCAGCGCCCTGTTTGAAAAGCCGCTTGTCCCCGGCGGGGAATTGCAGGACATCACCAATCAGCTCCTTGCCAGCGGAGCCGATATCGTGGAGATGAATACCATCCGCAAGCGGTTGTCCGCTGTCAAGGGTGGTCGGTTCGCACAGCACTGCGCGCCCGCAAGGGTGTTCAGCATCGTGCTCAGCGATATTCTGGGCGACCCGCTGGATATGATCGCCAGCGGCCCGGCAGTGCCGGATACCTCCACCTGTGCACAGGCCCTTGCCATTGCGGAAAAATATCACCTGCAGCTTTCGGCACAGGCCAAGGCTCTGCTGGCACAGGAGACTCCAAAGGTGCTGGACCGTGTTGCCACGCAGATCACCGGCAGCGTGCGGGAGCTGTGCAGCGCAGCAGCCAACGCCTGCCGGGAGCTGGGCTATGAGCCGGTGATCTTGACCGACAGGCTCTGCTGTGAAGCGCGGGAGGCTGGCAGCTTCCTTGGTTCCATAGCCCGCACCCACGCGGGGCAGGGCAAAAAGCTGGCCTTTCTTGCAGGCGGTGAGACGGTCGTCCACCTGACCGGAACAGGTCTGGGCGGGCGCAATCAGGAGCTGGCCCTTGCTGCAGCACCGGTGATCGCCGGGCTGGACGCAGCGGTCTTTTCGGTGGGCAGCGATGGCACCGATGGCCCAACCGATGCTGCGGGCGGCTACGTGGACGGCAGCACGGCCGCGGCACTGGCGCAGAACCAGCTGAAGGTGTACGATGTGCTGCAGAACAACGATGCCTACCATGCCCTCAAGGCGGTGGATGGGCTGATCATCACCGGCGCGACCGGCACGAATGTCAACGATGTGGCCGTGGTGCTGATCGGGAATTAAGGATAGAACAAAGCCACCGGGAGTTCTCTGCAAAAGCGGAAAGTTCCCGGTGGCTTTTTGTGTGATACAGGGAATAGACTTTTTAGAAATTTTCCTCCGGTGCAGCAGACGGGGCGGTGATGTCCCGGTAAAAGACGGCCCACGCGGATTCCTCATAGGGGCGCAGGAAGAAGAAACCAATGCGTAGCGGAACCTTGAACAGCATGCAGGCAATTGCCAGCGGGAAATGCGGAAAGTACTCGGCAGAACAAGAAGGCTCCAAAGGCGGCGGAAGGCCGCTCTGTGCGCGAATCGACCGTTTTCAGGCGTGAATCGACCATTTCGTGCATTGACACCCATTTTTCGGAAATGGTATAATTTCTCTGGGAAGATATAAGAAAAGTAGAGGGAACAGCTTATGAAACAGCGGAGGAAGAATATCCTTCTTGGGGCAGGGCTTGTTCTGGTAATGCTGCTCAGTATTGTGGCATACAGCCGCTATACCCAGCGCCAGATCCACCACGAGAGCACGCAAAATCTGCTTTCCACCTATGGGCAGGTAAGCAAGACCTTTACCATGTTTGTGCAGCGCAACTGGAACATCCTTGAGATCTGGTCTGATGATCTTGCGCAGCTGGCAGAGGAAACGAATACCGAGGTAAAGTGGCGCAGATATGTGAACGAAAAAGCCAACTGGCAGTACAGCGAGGTGGCCCTGTTCAACGCGGATGATCAGTTCTGGACGGTCAGCGGCAGACGGGGAGATGCCCCGCATATGCAGTCTGCGCTGGAAGAAGTATACACTATGGACGGCCCTATCGTGACCAGCTACATTTCCAGTAAGGGTGTGCGCAAGGTCATGTTTGCCCAGCAGATCGAGCCTGTCACGATGGATAGCGTTACCTATACCTCGCTGGCGATCTGCTACGATAACTCCGTACTGGAAAACATGCTGGGCGGCTTGGCTTATGAGGGACAGAGCGATTGCTACATTGTTCGCTCCAATGGCAATATCGTGCTTTCCACCGAGCCGAAGAGCGAGATCCCGGAGCAGATGACCAACCTGTTCGACTATCTGGAAGCAAACGTCAAGGCCGACCAGCCGTATTTTGACGAGATGCGCAAGAACCTGCCGCTGCAGTACAAAGGCAGTGTGAGCTATACCTTCAACCGCAAGCGCTACTATATGGTATACCAGCCGGTAGGTGTAAAAGACTGGGCCATCATCGGCATTGTGCCCACCAATGTGATGGACGCGGGAATGCGCCAGGTGCAAATGTTTACCATTGCACTGCTGGCAGTGCTGTCTCTGATGATCTTGGGCGGTATCGGAAAGATCTTCTATGATAAGGAAAAAACGCGAAAAGAAAAAGCGGAAGCGGAACGGATAGAGCTACAGCGCCGCAAGGAACTTACGGAACAGATGTTCCACGGGATGGCCCGCATCGTGGACCGGTTTGTGGTGTGTGATCTGGAAAATGACCACTATGAACCATGCCTTGCAGGATCATGGATTATATGGGTAAAAAATAAGGTGCTGTCCGCACAGACAGCACCTTATTTTTATGGTTTACATGTGCAGCAGGCTGCGCTGCTCGCTGGCGCGGAACTTGAGTGCCGCAGCAATGAATGCCTTGAACAGCGGGTGAGCACGGTTCGGACGGCTCTTGAACTCCGGGTGGAACTGTGCGCCCAAATGGAAGTCACGGCCGGGCAGCTCTACAGTCTCTACCAGACGACCGTCGGGGCTGGTGCCGGAAATGACAAGACCGGCGTCCTGCATCTCCTGACGGAACTCGTTGTTGAACTCGTAGCGGTGGCGGTGGCGCTCCCAGATCTCGGCCTCGCCGTAGCACTCGGCCATCTTGGTGCCGGGCATCACCTTGCAGGGGTATTTACCCAGACGCATGGTGCCGCCCTTGGGAATGTTGCCCTGCTGGTCGGCCATCAGGGCGATCACATTGTGCTTGCCATCCGGGGTGAACTCGCTGGAATTTGCATCCTTGTAGCCCAGAACGCTCCGGGCAAACTCCATCACCATGATCTGCATGCCAAGGCAGATGCCAAAGTAGGGAACATGGTTCTCGCGGGCATACTGTGCAGCCTGGATCATGCCCTCAATGCCGCGGTCGCCAAAGCCGCCGGGTACGATGATGCCGTCCACATCTGCAAAGGCTTCCTTGCAGGCGGCCTGGTCGGTCAGGTCCTCGCTCTCCACCCAGCGGATCTCCACCTGACTGTCGTTCTCAAAGCCGGCGTGGTACAGGCTCTCCATCACGGAGAGGTAAGCGTCGTGCAGCTTGACGTATTTGCCCACCAGTGCAATGCTGCAGGTCTTGCTGCGGGTGGCAATGCGGCTGACCACCTGCTTCCACTCGGTCAGGTCGGCAGCGGGCACATCCAGCTTGAGCTTCTGCACCACTACCTCGTCCAGACCACCGGTGTGCAGCATCAGCGGGCACTGGTACAGGCTGGGCATGGTCAGGTTCTCGATCACGCACTCCGGCTTCACATTGCAGAAAGTGCTGATCTTGCGGCGGATGTCGCCGCCCACACTGCCGTCTGCGCGCAGGATGATGATGTCCGGGTTCACGCCCATGCCCTGCAGCTCTTTCACAGAGTGCTGTGCGGGCTTGGATTTGTACTCGTCCGAGCCGGAAATGTAGGGCACCAGCACCACATGGATGTAGCAGCAGTTGTCGCGGCCCTGCTCCAGACCCACCT
>OGHK01003036.1_pt1 | contig 10553 bp, 9 predicted proteins | sample 1571411 | NCBI WGS metagenome assembly OGHK01 (sample SAMEA2582043, study PRJEB24529) | metagenome | biome: Human gut stool | place: China | collected 2011 | reverse complement strand
ACCGAGGCGTCGCATTCTTCAGATGGTTCAACCCTTAAGTTAGCGCTTATGGGAGAGATCCCCGCCACTCTTCGTGTGTCAGGTATCCTCAATGCACCCTTTCCTCTCCAAATAAAAAAGCTCCCGAAGGAGCTTTAAAATACAAGGGATGACTCTTAATCCCAATCAATCCAGTTGTAGACGATACGAAGTGACGGGCGCACAGCAGCAGTCACATCTTCGGTACTAAAGTCGATTGCATCACTGTAGATTTTGCAGTCCAACATTTCAATTGTTGTAGCAGCTTTTGTCACAGCGTTAACCCCGGAAGATTTGGATTCAGGGGTAGCAGCCATCGTGATATCAACATAGTCTTTCTCTGCAATGCGATCCTTAATGAACTGAAGAATATCGCCTTCGATAGTCTCCACGCACTGGACCTGGATTTCCCCAGAGTTTCGAATTGGACCGTGCTGGTTGAACTTCACACCATTCGGACCATAGTCCTCCACATCCTCGCGGGTCATTTCAGGAATTTGCGATGTGCGAACCGGTACGCTGATATCTTCATGGCCTGCAAAAGTGAGCTGGAATTCAGAAGATACCAGTCGTTCGCCTTTGGCCGCGTTGGCAGTATAGCGGCCCTTAATAAATTTACGGTTTCCCTTAGTGTTATTGTGCCCCATATAAAATCCTTTTACTGGAACGCCCGAACAATATCGGAGCTGTTATATATCGAAGAACCGGTCAACTGGAGGTTGACGGTGTTTTTCAGGAAATGCCCATTACTATCCCTGGGGGCATCGAGATCGAAACTAAGGTCCTGGATAGCGACATCAATGATGTTGATCCGGCGACCAATGTTTAGCGTCACACGCTCCGGGATTCGACCACCAATACTAGCGTCTTTAAGTTCCGGGCTAATCATTGCTGACAACGCGGCGATAGCACCTGAAACTTCCGTATATGGGTTAAACAAAGCAATGAAAGTTACTGGCAGCGTGAAAGTCGGCGGTGTCCCCCCTTCCCAAACCATTAAGCTGTTCCAACGGGCAACTGACGTTGTTTCAGTACCAACCTGCGCAAAACCACTGAAGGCACCAGCAACAGAACCCATAGACATACCGGTAAACGGCGCTTCCCAATTCTGGGCCAGATTCATTGCCGCCCCCTGGCTGATATATCCGGTAACCTGGTACTGAGAGTTCGTTAAAGTAACTTTCAGAAATGGCGATACACCGTCAGCCTGGCTGTAAACCCCAAAAGGTATAGGTGCCATTCAAGTTAAAGGCCGGAGTTCTCCGGCATCCTCCTTTAGCCGAGGCGCTTACGGCGCAGTTTCATTGACTTTTTGCGGGCCAGTTTTGCCGCGCCGGTCTGGGCTTTACGACGCGCTTTTTTCAGCGCCGATTTTTGAGCCGCAGTCAGACGTTTTTTACGCAGACGTTTACGGATGAGCTTGATCTCACCGTTACGAACAACCTTCTTAAATGCTTCAGTCAGCATTTCATCAGAAGTGCCAGCAACAACAAACGCCGCTTCCAGTTCGTCGCGGTCGTCGCTATCCAAACCAGCGATAGCGGAACCAACATCAGCAGCTGCGTCGTCGTCTTCATCGTCGGTCAATGCTTCGATCAGGTCATCATCTACACCGCATGCTGCGAGGAAGTCAGCAACATTTGCCCATGCTTCGTTATAGGCATCGTCCTGTTCTTCTGTAACTTCGGTATCGTCGTCGTCAGAGATACCAGCGATAGCCTGAACGAAACCATCAAGGGAGTCGAAAGTCAGATCACCGCTATCAGCCCAGGCGAAAACGGCATCGGCCGCATTACTCAACGCATTCTGCATAGCACTTCGATTTGCAGCTTCCAGAATCATCTTGTGCGCCTGTTCGACGGTCCATTCTTTACCTTCTTTTCCTTCCAGGATTTGCTCAGGTGCCGGGTCAGATTGAACGTTCTCGTTAATCTGTGCCGCCGGTTCCGGATTATTATTAATCACCGGTTCGGTTGGCGGTTGGGCACTTACACGGGCAGATTCCATCAACTGCACCGGATCAGCGTTCAAAGCGAAACGGGACAGTCCATTCCCCAAAAATGCCCCGGATTGAAAAAAGTTTTTGCTCATTGTATTCCCTTACTTAATAAGCAGCGGTACGCCATGGATACGACGGGCTACGCCAGTCGGGCAGCAGGCCCAGACTACTTCCCATTTATCGAATTCCGCCTGCGTAACTTTCAGCACATACGGTTCTGTACCGTCAGCATCAGGATCACGAGGAGCCACCAGAGCGCCGGAGGCGACAAAGCGATCTAAAAGTTTGGTCATCCCTTTAGTCAGGCCAGCCGCAGTAATACCGTCCGGGCTATGCTTCATCTGTCGGGCTAACTGGACAAAGAAACGGCTGATTGCATTCATCAGGGATGGGACGTGCTGGAAGTGCAGATAGTTATCCTGCGTGCAGCAAGTTAAAGCATCGTCGATGATCATCTGGCCAGAGGTGCCAACAGATACTTTATTGAGACGGCCCTTGACCATTGCTTCTTCGTCCGGGGTATCTTCCGGATACAGCGGTTGAATTGACGCACGAGCAATGACGGCACGTTCTTCACCAGCCGGTGAGTAATGCCAACCGCCGACATCAGAGTTTTTCTTGACGCCACGAGCTTTCGCCGCATACGCCGCGCCAGACAGACCGAAGACCACACGGGATTGGGTCCATTTGTCTTTGCAGGAGAACGGGAAGTGATAGACAGCACAGCTTACATAATCGGTACCAAGTAAACCGGTATCTTCAACAGCAGAGATCGCTTCCGTGTACGTCAATGTCGGTTTGACATCAAAGAAGCCATCAATCAGGCGATCTGCACAGATTTTACCTAATGCGGTGATAGCCGCATTGTCATAGCAGCCCAAGCCAAGAACAGCGGTGTACATGTACGGCGCATTGTTCAGCACTTTCACCGCACGCAGGTACGCAGCGGTTGAGATTTTCGACTGATCACCGTTGGTACCACCAGTGAACGCCAACGATTTTTTGTTTGTTACTTTCGCTGTAGAAATCAGATCTTCATTAACAACCGCGCGCAGATATTTAGAACGGGCTTCCAGAGCCGTAGGCAGATAACACAAGCGGCCCATGTCATCTTTCGCTTCTTCCACCAAAGACACAGTGTGTGTCTCCAGGGTCGTTACCACACCGAGCGAAGTCGTCTGGGTTAGTTTTAAGAGGAAGCGTTCATTACCCGCGCTGTCCGCTGTTGCCGTTTCGATGGTTAACTCACGGGTAGGTGAAATACACGGATCACCATCATCAACGTAGATAGCAAAGGCTTCGCCGCTATCAAGTTCAATTTCAGAACCATATGGCAACGCAGTGTAAGCCGGTTCGCCTGATTCATCGAACATAATAATCGGGAACTTCGCATCATCCGGAACAGCACGGACAACATAACCAGACGTTTGCTGAATAGCTTCGTACACATGGCGAATTGGTTCGAACTGTGAGCCGGAAGACGGCTTCAGCGGTTCGCCGAGAACATCTTCGTAATTGGACTCAGTAACCGCAAGAACAGTAAACGGCTTGCCACGCGCAAATACGCCAATACCAGCCCACAAGCTGCTATTTAATGCAACACCGGTAGATAACGTCGCATCGGCATTGATCGGGCTAACCGCGACGCCGGATGCATTACCTAATGACTGTTGAATTGAATATTGAGACATAACTTTCCCTGTTATGCGCCCCGCACGGGGGCGCTATGTTAAACGGAGAACTTCCCCTGATTACTCAGAGTCACCGGCATCAATCGTGTCGCCGCTTATAAAGTTAAGCCCGCCTTTTTTGGCCATTGTCAGCGTTACACGAGTGAAGTAATCAGCGCCGTTGCGTGGGTGCATATCGTTGATAGCCGAACCCCACAGTGTGGTACGGTTGACCAGCGCCGGAGTGGTCGGATGCTGGAACGGGATAGCCGGGACAGCATCACCAGTCACGAAGCCTGCTTTACCCGGATTTTCATCACGGACGTAGCACAGCACATCCATCGAGCTGAACTGAATGTTCTCTGTCGTTAAGTTCTTACAAATACCAGCAGGTACTTCGTACACTTTTACGTTACCGAACAGGGTACCGATGTAGTGAACATACGGAGTCTGGATATAGTCTTCGGCTGGCTGGAAGAAATCCTTCGGCAACTGTTTGAAGAAAGATGCTGCATCAGCACCAGCAAACATCCCCATCGCACCAGAAGATTTAACGCGCTCAATAATGTCGCGATATACAGTCTGGAATTTTCCACGAATGATGGTTGCCCATACATCAAAGGACTGGTTAACCGGCAGAGCGATGTCAAAGGTGTCGGTCGCAAGAGTGCGCCAGATCATGATGCGAAGACGCAGCATATCCTGTTCATGAGACAGGTATTCCTTCAGGGTGCGGAACTGTAGGGAACCCAGGTCCAGACCAAATTCACGCTGTGCTTCATACGCCGCCTATACCGTGTGCTCAGCCGCGATAACGAACTGACTTGGGAACAGGGTGTATTTCTTCATTTCGTGGTTGATCAGCGGGATCAGCTCAGGAGCGGCTTCAATATTGATTTCCGTCTCAATTGCGATCTCAGTGCCTTTATCCGGCGCTTTGGAGAACGACAGGGCAATCTGACCAATGTTGTAGTTCAGAGAGCAGGTAACAGTGATTTGCTCACCAGCAGCATTAGTAAACGAGTGAAGTAGGCTGCCGGAACCGTTATCAACAACAGACTTAATACGGTTAACGTAGATGTTAGTGCGACCTTTTCGGATTGGTACATTCTGGCCTTCGAAGTCTTCCATCTTGAAGGTTGCGGTTTTGCTGGTGCCATCGGAGCTTGCCACCAGCACATAGCGGCGGCGTAACTGGCTGTACACACCGACGGATTGCATGTCCAGAACATCACCAGCAGCATAAGAACCAAAAGAGGAACCTGCCACGTTAAAGACTTCATAGATGTCGGACTGGTCACGCGTAACCGGAATGAAGGTACACGCATCAGCGGTAGCTGCCCCCAACTGAACAGGCAGGATCATCGCGAGGAATAAAGGCAGACGCATAACACCGTCAGAAACGCTCATCATCTCTGCTGCGACGGATTCCAGCATCGCTTTATTAGTGGCATCCATGCTATTGCGGGTGGACTCAATCAGGCAGTTTTCCAGCGTCTGGTGGCAGGAGGCCAGAATTTCCGGACGCGGCATAGATTTATGTGCTGCGGCGTAGTCAGCCAGTGCACTTGCCCACGCGGTAGCAATTTGAGCGGTGGCATTATCAGAGATACCCGCAAAAATTGGGTCTTTACGTGCAGCTTCAAGGATAGATGCGGCACGCGCGGCATCATCTTTGATGAATTGGTTATCAGTACCGAACTGTGCTGTACTTGCCCAGCCAAGAACGGCTTTAGAGCGTTTTGCGATATCTGCAATACGATTCTGGTATTCGCGTAAGTTACTCAAGTTACTCTTCCTTAAACACAAGGCACTTGTGTGAATCCCTTTTCGGAAGAGATTTTATTGAAAGTCACTTGTTGACTTTCTCGCGAAAAGTAATTTTTTAAATTTTTTGTGCGGGGAAGTGGACGGTGAATGCAGGCGTTAAATTGTGGGAATTTCAGTCTGAAACCCCCCTAAAAAACACATGCAAATCACAAGGTTAGCAATGAAATCGGTGCGGGACATTTTAGGAAGGGGAGGGGCTAACACCACCTCCCACCAGCGGGATTATTCCCCAGCAGACATTTTCCCAATGATTTTTTTTATTGCTTCGTCAATTTCAGTTTGCACTTCAGACGGGAGTCTGGAGAACTCGTAGGCGACAACCCGTTTTTTCGGATCGGACTTCTTTCGAGCATATTGGCGACGGTCAGAGAAGTCTCGCAGCTTCTCAACCACCACAGATTTAACCGGCGCGGGCTTCAGGCTTTTGCTTTCCGCTTTGAAGATAGCCAGTATCTTCGCTTTATCCTCTTTCGCGCCCTCAGTCTCTGCAATTCGCTCGCGCACCGTATCAACCAGATCTCCAATCGGTACGTTTTTGGCGTTAGCATCTTCGGAGATCTGGAGCAGCAACTGGTAATCAGGCAGGGCGAGATCGCTGGCAACAGGGAAGACAGCAATCATCTCATCCGGCACCGCCGCAGCCTGGAAAGCTCGCGTCACTTTAGCCTTTGAGATGTTCTCAGCTCGGGCGATCTCTTCTTTGGTCATATTCTTGCCGTACATAACCTCGAAGCGTTTACCCAGCTCGCGCAGAGTGTGTTCGCGGGCTGTCTGGATATCAATGGCCAGCTGGCGGGCATCCGCCAGGCTGATCTCATCTTTCGTCACCAGAATCTCAAATTTCGTTTCATTGAAGATACACGCAGCGCGGCGACGTGATCCGTCCAATACCTCAATGCGCTCCCCAACCATACGACCGATAGCCGGGAAGAACTGTTGCAATTTAATGGTGCGGGAAATATCGCTTACCGACTCAGGGGTGAGCAGAGACTGATCGCGGCCGTTAACTGCCGGGTCAACGAACGTGCGCGACTCAATCTCACCACTCAGCACAACGGTAAGCAAAAATTTAGCCTGGCGACCAGATTTTAGGGTAAAGGTTTTGGTGCCTTCACTGCCTTCAAGCATGCGAGCAAACTCGGAGCTATTCTTGCCCAGCACTCGTCCACGGGAAACTATTTTTTTCATGCCGCCTCACCCCTAACAAACTCAATTCGATCAAACACAGCCTTAGTGAAACGCTCGGCCTCGGTTCGTGCCTTCTTCAGCGCCTCTGCACTGCCTGGATACGATTGCGGGTTGGCACTGATTACGGTGTCGAAAGACTCGCCGCATCGCTCAAAGCCATCCAGACGAGGCAGAGAAGAGTCCAGAATGTTGCTGGCGTAAACCTCACGCGCAAGGCTGTGTGATGTCTCGTGATCGCGCTTGCCGGTCATCTTCGACATAAAACCAATGCTGGCGCTCAAACGCGGTTCTACGCCTTCCTCCTCCAGTTGCTCCAGCATTTCTGGCAGACGGGTGAGATATTTCAGTGTTGAGTGGAAGTCAACCTGGGCTGGTGGGGTAGGGGTAAGCAGCAAATCGCTGGCCGCCAGACCGTTGAGCAGGAACGGATCCAGGTGTGGACCGGTATCAATAAAGATAAAGTCATAATCATCCGCAACACGATCAATGATATTGCGTCGAAGGATTTCGTACTGATTTTGTCCGGGAAGATGCTCTTCAACCAGCTCTTTCCATTGGCTGGCAACAAAGCCATCGTCGATAGAGGCTGGAATCACGTCTACGCCAGGAACGATGGTCGGACGAATCACCTCTTTGCGTAGCGTCTCCGCGTCCAGGTCGTTCAGCATCGCCTGCGCGGCGGTTTCCAGGATGGAACCAATACTGTGAGTATGGTCGAGGAACATTGTGCTGGATGCCTGAGGGTCAAGGTCAATTACCAGAATGCGCAGATCGTGACGCAGTAAATCCTGATGCACACGCAGAGCGTGCGCCAACGTTACTGTGGAAACCGTTTTGGATACGCCACCCTTCAGGTTTACGACAAAAATAACGTAAGGCGATTTGTGAATGTCGCGATATTTGGGGATCTTACGGTGGGCATAGATATCAATGACGTTCTGGATGGTCAGCGCGTACTGTTCAACGTTACCGACCTGTTTCTTGTTGAACTGGTACCCATCATCTTCCATCTCTTTGATGGCCTGCTCCACAATGCGGCGGCTCAGCTTCGGCAACTTTGCCACAGCGTTACGAGTGAACGTCTGATAATACTCGGTCTGATTGAACTCTTTACGCTGATCTTCAATATCCTGACTCATGGCCTTAAGTAATGCGCTTGCACGAAGAGCTATGGTGCCGACACCGCCGTAATCGCGTTTCATCATCATCTCCTTATCATTTAGTATGAGTGAATTGTACGTTTGATTCTGCTACGTGCAACTTTTTTTGATTCGTGCGCCAATTATTGCACGTAAAGAAATGGCGATGAGGTTATTAGATGTGTGCTGGAGGGATGATGCAGGACCAGAATGTGCGATAGAGGGAAGTCGCATTGAATTATGTGCTGTGGAGGGATCGCTGGTATCAAATATGTGTGCTGGAGGGAAAGATAGAAGATTAGATGTGCGCTGGAGGGAAACTTGGATGGTTAGATGTGTGCTGGAGGGAATGTCTGGGCAAACTGCGTGGCGCAACCCTCCAGCGCACACCAAAAACAGGAAAATGGGCAGGCATTCCCGGCAGCGCACATTTTTCAAATGCAGCTGCCCTCCAGCACACACTTATTCGGGAAGTTTCAGCTTTGGATTGCGAGAATGGACGATTACAAAACTTTCCCGGCCTTTCTTCTCAATTGAACAGTCGAGATAGCCGATTGTTTTAAGCTGTTCTATCGCTTTCTTAATGATACGGTTTTGCTCGCCAACAGCTGACTGCAAAGCCAGGCGCTCACGGATTCGCGCGAACGATAGCGGCAACGGGTTCTGCGGAAGGCTTTCGATGAAAGTGTAAATGGCTTGTGCAGCTTCTTTCTTCGGAAGGGCACGCAAGGCGTGGTGTTGCAACAGAACGCGATAATCAAGCTGGAACAGCTCCCACAGCTTCGAATCAGCCTCCAGTTCTATCAGATCAAGGTCAGCATCAAAACGCCCGACCTTCAGCAGACCAGTCTGATAGCCGCCTTTAGCATCTTTTCCGCGCTTAAAAGCGATACCCTTGTTACGCAAGCGTCCAAGTGATTCATGAATGGTTAAACGCAGTTTCGCATCCAGACGTTTTGAGGGGAAACCACAGGCTTTAGCGAATTCCTGAAACGATAACTGGATGGTGTTTGAGGACAAGCCGTATTTGCTGAACGCGTAGATGACACCGATCCACGTTTTGAAATCAGTATCCATATCGAGTCGAGGACCGGTGATTTTAATATCATCGTAACCCTCGGCTTTAGCTATCTCCAGCTGGGAAAACGCTTTGGTGGCATCAATCTCTTTACTTTCTCCTTTGCTCTTTGATGGCTTCGGCACGAATACCCCCAAACGCATCAACGCTACAGGCTGCACAGTGTTGTTTGAATTAACTGTTAGTTCTTTTGCCTTACTTTCAATGTCTGCGTAAAGAATATCGGATATAAAAGATTGATTCATATTGCTTTTTCCGAATTATGTGGATAGTTTTTATCAGTGATGATAACTACCCTGGCTTTCCCGTCAGCACACATCCTATATCCCGCCAGCACACATTAGCAACCCGTCAGCACACATTTTTTTCCCTCCAGCGCACATCGTTTTCCCTCCAGCACACATCGCGAAAGGCTTCTAAGCCAGACGGGACGCGGCCTACGACGATCAGGGATCTATATGGATCTAATTGGGATCTGTATGGACCTGATTATTGGATCTATCCAGTGGATAATGTGGATAAGTGAAAAAACCGGCCAACGTAGCCGGTTGGAAGGGAGTCGTATTATTCTACGCTTTCGATGAGAAGACCATGTTCATAGCATTTAAGCTCATCGCCCTCGTACAGGAATTGGTATCCAATTGAAGTGGTTTACTGAATTTGGCCACCTGAACAGAGGTGATATGCTCACCTCAGAACAACACAGGAGTCATAATGAAAAAAGAAATTTCAGCGCAGAGTTTAAACGCGAATCCGCTCAACTGGTCGTTGACCAGAACTACACCGTGGCAGATGCAGCCAGCGCTATGGATGTCGGCCTTTCCACAATGACGCGATGGGTGAAACAATTACGTGATGAACGGCAGGGCAAAACACCAAAAGCCTCCCCCATTACCCCGGAACAAATTGAAATCCGTGAGCTCAGGAAAAAGCTACAACGTATTGAAATGGAAAATGAAATATTAAAAAAGGCTACCGCGCTCTTGATGTCAGACTCCCTGAACAGTTCTCGATAATCGGGAAACTCAGGGCGCGTTATCCTGTGGCCACTCTCTGCCATGTGTTCGGGGTCCATCGCAGCAGCTACAAATACTGGAAAAACCGTCCTGAAAAGCCAGACGGCAGACGGGCTGTATTACGCAGCCAGGTACTTGAACTGCATGGCATCAGCCACGGCTCTGCCGGAGCAAGAAGCATCGCCACAATGGCAACCCAGAGAGGCTACCAGATGGGGCGCTGGCTTGCTGGCAGACTCATGAAAGAGCTGGGGCTGGTCAGTTGCCAGCAGCCGACTCACCGGTATAAGCGTGGCGGTCATGAGCACGTTGCTATCCCGAATCATCTTGAGCGACAGTTCGCCGTAACGGAACCAAATCAGGTGTGGTGCGGTGATGTGACCTATATCTGGACGGGTAAGCGCTGGGCGTACCTCGCCGTTGTTCTCGACCTGTTCGCAAGAAAACCAGTGGGCTGGGCCATGTCGTTCTCGCCGGACAGCAGGCTTACCATGAAAGCACTGGAAATGGCATGGGAAACCCGTGGTAAGCCCGTCGGGGTGATGTTCCACAGCGATCAAGGCAGTCATTATACGAGCAGGCAGTTCCGGCAGTTACTGTGGCGATACCGGATCA
>OGHK01003030.1_pt1 | contig 10572 bp, 10 predicted proteins | sample 1571411 | NCBI WGS metagenome assembly OGHK01 (sample SAMEA2582043, study PRJEB24529) | metagenome | biome: Human gut stool | place: China | collected 2011 | reverse complement strand
GGTATATGTATTCTCTATAGGGAAATATGTACTTTCACCACCACTTTTTGCACTTGGATCTCCAGAAGTCCAATCACCATTAGGATCATTATCAGGGTTACTATATGAATCTAATTTCTTTTTATCTCCAACAAAATAGGGTTTAGACTTATTCTTAGCATATACATGTAAATATTCATGCTGAATATTTAAACCATTACCATCATCACCGGTCATCGACTTTGTTTTACGTATAAATGTTGTAAGATAATTTTGCTCTCCAAAAACATCATCGCATAAAAGTTTAAGCTGACAATATTCATTTTCATCTATACTTATTGCACTCTGTGTATTTGAAATATCATTTGCACAATATGATTTTCTTGGACTTAATACAGATATTACCATTATAATTATCATTAGTATTATCTTCATTTGTTTATTCACATTTGTTTTACCTCCTTTTTGAATGTAATAAAAAAGTTCAAGTTTCAAAACATATCGGTAGCGATACTATAAAAGAGATTCTTACTGAACTGTAACTTTGTTATGGCAATATTTTCAATATAATTTCCAATAAGCTTGAAATTATCGGTATTGACATAGAAATAATAATAATTTTGCTCCCAATTTCAATTTTACTAGCAATTGCAGCCTCACCAGAATCTTTACATACACTTACAGCAAATTCCGATAAAAAAGCAATTCCTGTAATTTTTATAAGTAATGCAATAAATTGAGTATTAATAGAAAACTTGTCTTGTATTGATTCTATCAGATTTACTATTCCAGTTAATCTATCCATAACAAGGAACAAAATCAATACACCTGTTAATATACTTATAAATATTGTATATTCTGGTCTATATTGTTTAAGCATAATTATTATAATTAAAGCAATTAAAGCGATTCCTATTATTTTAATAATTTCCATTACTCTACCATCCTTATTTTTTAGTAGCTCCTTATCCCTATCTTTTTATAAATTAAACAAGGTCCTTACTGTATCAAACAAACCACTTATTTCTTTAATTACCATTGTTAAAACAATAACCAATCCAGCAAGAGTTGTCATCATTGCTTGATCTTCTCTACCAGCCCTCACCAAAACCTGATATAATACTGCTACCAAAATCCCAATTGCAGCTATTTTAAACAATAAATCTATACTCATAAAAAAATCCCCCTAATCTGATTTTATTTTTGGCTATTTACATTAAAATAATTACAATAGCCATTCCTATACTCATTCCTAATTTTTTATACAATTTTTCATTTTTATTTTTTTCTTCTTGTGCTTGTCTAATTTGTTCATCCAAAAAGCTTTCTGTTACCTCAATTTGACTAAGTTGTCCATCAACATCAGTTATTCCGAAGCAACTTAGAAAGTGTCTTTATAGCTTGCTTGTCCTCGTAATTTAAATTACCTGAAAAATTATCAACAGCATTTTCCCATGCTATACTTGCAGATGTATCTCCCATTTTCAAAATAGTTTCATTAAATAATTTTGCAATATTTTTATTTGAATTTTCAGCTATTTGCTTAAAAATTTCAGGTATAGGTTCATATGTAAATTTTATTTTTGATTTAAATATATTTAGTGCATTTTTCATTTCTTCAAGCTCGTCTAATCTAAATTTATATTTTTGGGATATGTATTTTCCAATTAGTGTTGCACTTAAAAACACCAAAAAGAGCATACAATATTTAATAAACTGCATTTTTATTCTCCTTGCATTTATTTTTTAATATTATATGCTCTTATTTTTATTTTAGAACTAATTATTTTTATTGTACCCATTCAAATGAATTTGACAAATTATTTGCCTCTTTTTCAATAGCTGTTTCATCATCTAAATTAAAACTATATGCTGTAATACAAGCCAAATTGTCTCCATTTAAAATATAGTAATAGTATAATATTTCACTTGGTGATTGATTATATTCTATTCTTATTTTTAATAAGTCATAATTTTTTGAAGTTTTCAATATTTCCATATTTATTAAATCTGGTTTGTCATCTGCATTTTCAAGATTTTCTTGTACTGTTGTTTTTATATCTTCTATATTTTTTACACTTGTTGTATCCAATTTATCATAATATACATTTATTCCTGCTGGATAAGATGAATAATCGTCTTCTTCTATTTCATTATTTGAATCCAATACAGGCATGTTGTTAATATATTTATAAAAATTCCATTCGTTTTGATATTGTGATTGTCCTTTTGACCAATTTTTCTGTATTTCAAAATTTATATTTGAGTCTTGATATGTTACTGTTGTATCTGATTTTTCAATTATTGTTACAATCATAACTAATACAATCAAAACAATTAATACAATTAATGATATTTTTTGTAATTTTGACATTTTTTTATAATTGCTCGTGCTATTTTCATCATCTTCTGAATAATAATATTTTCCTTTATATTTTTTGATAATTCCTAATTGTTTCAAATAATTAAAAGAATATTTAGCTTTTCTTTTGTCATCAATTTCTGCAATAACTTCATCTTTAAGCATTGCCTTTTCTGGTGCTGTTGCTTCATATTTTGTAAAAATAGGTTTCATCAATTCAATTGTTGCTTTTTTTATTTCATTTTTCTCTTCTTTATTATTAAGATTTAGTTTAACATCTTGTCCTTCATTATTTTCTAATTGTTTTTTTATATTTGCTGTTACAATGCTTGCTCCTAATATTGTAAATATTACTGAAATAATAAAATCTTTCATCATTGCTGTTGCAAATTCACCATTTTCATATAATCTACTAATATTAGTTAGATTCACAGCTATTCCTTCTTTTGCAATTAATAATGTTGGAATTATTACTAATGTTGTTACTGTTACAATTATAAGAGCTATTACCATTAATATAATTGGTAATTTTTTAGTAATTTTTCCTTTTGCTATTTTATATCCATATAATTCACCTGCTGCAATCAATGCTGCTAATATGGAAAACATCATTTCTCCATACACATATACTAATATCCATGGTATTGTTGCTATTGCTCCTCCTACAATTGCTCCTAGTATTCCTGTTAAATAGCTACCTTTACTTGATGTTTCTTTTTTGATTGGTTCTTGTTCCATATTTTTTCCCCCTCTTCTTTTGATATTCCAAATATATCATATATTTCTATCTTTTGCAATATTAAAGACATTGCAAACATCTTTTTTATATGATATACTTTAAAGTGTATAAATTTGTTATTAAATTGGAGGTAATATTATGTTTAAATTACACTCAGACTATAAACCAACTGGTGACCAACCACAAGCAATAGAATATTTGTCAAAAGGAATTGAACAAGGCAAAAAATTTCAAACATTATTAGGAGTAACAGGCTCTGGAAAAACATTTACAATGGCAAATATAATAAATAAAGTTCAAAAACCAACATTAGTTTTAGCTCATAACAAAACTCTTGCTGGACAACTGTATTCAGAATTTAAAGAGTTTTTTCCAGAAAACAATGTTGAATATTTTGTTTCTTACTATGATTATTATCAACCAGAAAGCTATATTCCAGCTTCTGATACATATATTGAAAAAGATGCTTCTATAAATGACGAAATTGATAAACTTCGCCATTCTGCAACTGCTTCATTATTTGAAACAAGAGATGTAATTATTGTTGCTTCTGTTTCTTGTATTTATGGTTTAGGCGACCCTATTGATTATGAGCATATGATAGTTTCTTTACGTCCTGGCATGCAAAAATCAAGAGAAGAAGTTATGAAAAAGCTAGTTAATATGCAATATTCGAGAAACGAAATTGATTTTAAAAGAGGTACTTTTAGAGCAAAAGGTGATATATTAGAAATCTACCCTTCTGACCAAAGTGAATCTGCTATACGTGTTGAATTCTGGGGTGATGAAATTGAAAAAGTTTATGAAATTAATCCTTTAACAGGTAAAGCAATAGCAGAAAGAACTCATGTAATGGTCTTTCCTAATTCTCATTATGTAACAACTTCTGATAAAATGGAACGTGCATTAGTTACAATCAATGAAGAATTACAAGAAAGAATTAAGTATTTTAAGGATAATAATAAATTGATAGAAGCTCAAAGAATTGATGAAAGAACTAATTTTGATATGGAAATGATGAAGGAAACTGGTTTCTGCCAAGGTATTGAAAATTATTCAAGACATATAAGTGGCAGACCTGCTGGTTCTCCTCCATTCACATTATTTGATTACATGCCAAAAGATTTTCTTTTATTGATAGATGAATCACATGCAACAATTCCTCAAGTTAGAGCTATGTACAATGGTGATCGTGCTCGTAAAGATTCTTTGGTTAATTATGGTTTTAGACTTCCTTCTGCTTATGATAACAGACCTTTAAAATTCGAGGAGTTTGAAGAAAGGATTAATCAAGTTATTTTTGTTAGTGCAACACCTGCTGATTATGAAAAAGAACATAGTAAAGATAATGTTGTTGAACAAATTATCAGACCTACTGGCCTTTTAGATCCAAAAATTGAAGTTAAACCTGTTACTAATCAAATTGATGATTTAATTGAGCAAATTCGTATAAGAGTTGAAAAAAATGAAAGGGTTTTAGTTACAACTTTAACTAAAAAAATGGCAGAAGATTTGACATCATATTTACAAAGTTTAGACATCAAAGTAAATTATATGCATTCAGATATAAAAGCCCTTGAAAGGATGGAAATTATTAGAAATCTTCGTTTAGGAGAGTTTGATGTTTTAGTTGGTATTAACCTTTTGAGAGAAGGTTTGGATATTCCAGAAGTTTCTTTGGTAGCGATTCTTGATGCTGATAAGGAAGGCTTCTTGCGTTCAGAACGTTCTTTAATTCAAACTATTGGACGTGCCGCTAGAAATACTGATGGAACTGTTATTATGTATGCTGATGAACTTACTGATTCAATGGAAAAGGCAATTTCAGAAACAAATAGGAGACGTCATATTCAGGAACAATATAATATAGAACATGGTATTACTCCTAAGACTATTAAAAAATCTATTAGAGATAATATTAGTATTACTAAACAAGCAGATATTGGTGTTGAATTTAAAATGGAAAGCTCTGATGATATTAAAAATACTATTACTGAATTGACTGATGAAATGCTTAAATTTGCTGCTTCTATGGAATTTGAAAAAGCTGCGGAAATTAGAGACAAAATAAAAGAACTAGAAAAACTATTGAGATAATTTATAATTTTTAAGCGGGTCCACAATTGGTGACCCGCTTTTTGTTACTTCTTTGTTAAGGTTACTTCGACCTTACCAGCCAAAAGTTCTTTCTTTTCCAAGGTTACTGGAATATCCTGTTGGTATAAATACCGTTCCAGCTTAATTAATTCTTTCTTATCGATTTTCTTTGACCACGTCTTATTATCTCCGTTTAAAAACATTGATAAATTTTTATACAACCGGTCACTTGGAATGTCATCCATATTATGTTCCTCCTTAACTGTAAAAAATTTTATAACATCTTTTCTATTATACATCATTTTATTGCCTTTGTAAAGAAAAAGAAAAACCCTGCCATTAAAACTTCTAATGACAGGGTGGAGATTTTCTTACATCGCATCGAATGTATCCTTGTTATGTCGGGATATTGAGGCAATTTTAATTTTTGTTTCATTATCAATATCAAATTTTATTTCCGACGTTTCTACTCCATATGTTTTTTTTATCTGATTTCTAATTTCATCATAAATACTATCTGTACTTACCATTTTTATGTTTTCGTTTAAATCAGATTTCTCAATTATGAGTTTCTTAGTTGATCTTACTTCAGCCAATGTAATTGTAATATTGTCCTCTGTTGCTATAACTTTGAATTTCACCATATTGTCTTTCTCCTTTTTTATTTGTGTAAAGTTTACAAGTAACTACCATTATTATAAGTCATTTTGGTTTAAAAGTCAACATAAGATAGTAAAATAAAACGAACTGCCAATCAGCAGCTCGTTTTTGTTTTTTCAATCAATTATGTCTCTTCATAATGGTGACTTCCGCCACCTCGGAGTCTCGCCCCCACTTCACTTCTGAAACAAAAAGTCTTATCTTTTCTTTTTTGAAATACTGTTCCAAATTATGAATCTCATCATTTTCAAGTTGAAACTTTTTTTCTTCCACGTTTTCTTCCATAAATTGTGGTAGCTCTTCTAAAATTGTATTAAATCTTTCAGTCATATTTCCTCCTATAAACATATATACAATTAGTGACATTTAAATTTTACCATATTCTCTAATTTCTGTAAAGTCCGTCTTACTTAATAACCTATAACATAATTCATTATCATTTATCATTAGTGTTAACTTACATAGCTCTTCTATATAATTCAATAAAATCTTCTTTTGAAACTTCTCTTGGATTACCTGGTTTACATGGATCTTCCATAGCCTTATCAGCAAGCATTTCAAAATCTTCTTCCTTAGCGCCATAATCTTTAATAGTTTGAGTAATACCAACTGCTTTTGAAAGTTCACTAATCATCCATACAAATGTATTAATAACATCTTGATCATTTAAGTAAGCTGCATCCGGTCTACCAATTTCACACAAAATTTCTCTAAATCTTTGAGCAGTTTCTGAATTTTCACCATTAAACCTCATAACTGTTGGTAAAAGCATAGCATTTGCAATTCCATGTGGCGTATCATACACAGCACCTAATTGATGTGCCATTGAATGAACAATTCCAAGTCCTACATTTGAGAATCCCATACCTGCAATATATTGAGCCATACCCATCATTTCAACTGCCTTTGGGTCCTTTTCATTAACTGCTGCTGGTAAATATTTAAATATTAATTTTATAGCTTTCATATGGAACATATCTGACATTTCATTATGAGCTTTTGTAATATATCCTTCTACTGCATGTGTTAAAGCATCCATTCCTGTTGCTGCTGCAAGTGATTTTGGCATTGATGCCATTAATTCAGAATCTACTATTGCTACAATTGGAATATCATTAGGGTCTACACATACCATTTTTATTTTTCTTTCTTCATCTGTTATTACATAATTTATTGTAACTTCTGATGCTGTTCCTGCTGTTGTTGGTAACGCAATCATTGGCATTCCTTTATTTACTGTATTTGATACTCCATTTAGAGATTTTATGTCTGCTCTGTCTGGATTTGTCATTACTATTGAAATTCCTTTTGCAGTATCCATACTTGAACCGCCACCTACTGCTACAATTACATCTGCTCCTGATTCTTTACATGCTGCAACTCCATCTGTTACATTCTTAATTGTTGGGTTAGGTTTGATTTCATCATATAGTGAATATTCAATTCCTTCATCTGTTAATACTTTTTCTACTTTTGCAGTTACTCCTGCTTCTACTAATGGTTTATCTGTTACCAAAAATACTTTTTTGAATTTTCCTTTCTTAATTTCTTCTGCTAGTACTTCTCTTGCATTATTTCCAAAATATGATGTCTCATTTAAAACAAATCTTATTGCCATTTTTTATTCCTCCTTCGTATTTTTAATCTAGCTTGATTATACCAATAATAATTTTTTTGTACAATAGTTTTAACTCAAATTTTTAAAATATATCATTTTTATTAGTTATCATTATTATTTTGAGATATTTTTTCTATCTCTTCTTTGTTTATTCCTGTAATTTTTTGTATCGTTTCAATATTGAATTTTTCTTTTAACATATTTGTTACAATCTTTATTTTCTCTTTTAATTCCCCTTCTTTTTTGCCAATTTCTATATACATTTGATTTTCTCTTCTTATCATATCTACTACTGCTAACATATTTCCTTCATCTCCTTCCATCTTCTCTATTAATTCTTTTGCTTTTGTTATTCCTATTTTTTCTTCTAAAATTATACTTATATTTTGTACACTATATCTGCTTCTCTATTTTGAAATACTTTATTTATAAAACTACTATTATATTTTTCTATGTCCTGCAATTCTAGTTGTGTATTTAATGCTTTATTTATCAATACTATGGCATCTGACTTTCTGTCTAATACTGTTCTAAATATTTTATCGTGTTGATGATTCACCACATAATACTTTTCATATTGGTCTGATAATGTAAAAATATTATTTTTTTCTAACTTTTCTTCTTTATAAATTATGTTCCACTTTTTTTGAAATATGTTTTTATGCTTGATGTAATCCCCAAATGTAAATATTTCTATATTGATTCATCTCCTTCATTATAATATTATTTCTTTTATTTGTCAATATTTATTTCAAAGTTAATATAAGTTACCTTTTGTACAATTTAATATTTAATTTAGGTAATTATATTTTTTATCACCTTCTTTATTTTGTTTTAAATTATGGATTTTTTCTCAAAGAAATTTGAGCTTTTGAATTAATTTGTTTGAATAAAATTAAATTTTCTTTATAATATCATAAAATGCCGAATCTTGCAATCACTTTTCATCGCAAAATTCGACATGTAGGTTAGTCAATCATTTGTCACAAATTATTTAAAATAAATACTTTGAGCACCTATATTTCAAATAACGATTCTTCTTGACTTTTATATTTTTCTATGAATTCTCTGGGACTCAACCATCCTAACGGTCTCATTGGAAAATTATTATATTCTTTTCTCCATTCTTTTCCCTGATTTCTTAAATCTTCTAAACTATAAAATACTCTTTTATAATAAAACCTTTCTTGATCTTTTCTATGACTTCTTTCTACTCTTCCATTTTGTTTTGGTGTATGTGGCTTTATTACTTTATATTCTATCCCTAATTCTTCTAATGTATTTTCAAACATTGTTTTTTTATTTTTCAAAAATGCTTGCCAACTTAATCTATTTGTAAATTCAAACCCATTATCTGTTTGTATTCTCTTTACTTTAAATGGAAAATATTTTACCAATCTTTTTGCAAATTCACTTGATGCATATGTATCATGTGCATTTGTAAACCATGTATATCTTAATCTTGAATACTCATCTATTGCTGTATATTGATAAAATTTTTCACCTCTTTCTTGTAATTCCTTACTCATACATTTCTTGGGCACATATTTTACATCTACTTGTATTTTTTCTCCTGGATATTCTCCGGATAACCATTCATTTGGCTCACTTTCTTTCTTTTTACTTGGTGTCTTTTCGTATATTCCTATTCTTTGCATTGCATGATATAATCCTTGTATTGTTCTTGTATATCCTGCTTTGCGCAATTTTATCCATAATACCACTAATCCTGTATCTTTATTATTTCTTTTATAATTCTTTATTAATTTTATTTCTTCTTCTGTATGTTGATTTGGATGCGAATGCGGACGTCTTGATTTATCTTTTAAACTTTCTAATGTTCCATCGTATCTATTTTTCCATCTATATATTGTTCTTTTACATTCTCCAAATTTATATGCTGCCTTTGCTACTCCATATTTTTTTGAAAATTTTACTACTGACTCTTTATATTTTAATCTATCTGTGATATTATTACCCATAAGAGAGCACCTCCGATATGTTTATTTTTCGTCATTTAAACAATATCATTTTTGTGCTCTCTTTTCAATATTTTATTTTCAATATACTTGTGACATATCTATTTTAAACCTATAATCACTTTTCATCGCAAAATTCGACATATTTTTTATCAAGTAAAAATTCTAGACACTATTTAATTACATATGCTTGTTCTGATGTACTTCCATTTCCTGAATTTACTGTATCTATTTTAATATTAGAATTAAGTGTAACTACTGGTCTAAATGAAAAATCAGCTGATTTTTGAACATTTGCTGAATTATATAAACTTCTATCTGCTAAAATATCTGAATCTATCACACGGACTCCAAACCCAATACATCCTAAATTAGAATATGTACAACGAGATGATATCCAATATGATAAATAATTGCTTTGATTTTCTAAAAGTATATTATAATAATTCCCATTTTTAAAATCAGATTTTTCTAATGTCTTTTTCCAATAAGTATATTTAGCTTCTAATGAACTTGCCTGAATTTCTGTTGTTTGATTTATTAATTCAGTTTGTTCACTAAAATTTAGGTCTGTTCCATTTGTTCCATTTACTTTTTGATTTTTTTCTCTTGCATATATGCTTGAATAATATTTACTTGATGGTGTAAATGTTTTTCCATAATTAGTATCTATATTAGCATAATTTGTCTCAATCATTTTATCTTGTATATCTTCAATTTTTAAATTTTGTACTTTGTCTGCTAATTTCGAATTACTGTATAATGTAACACATGTGTCATCTAATAACTTTACTGCATTATTATATCCATTGTATCCATATAACGTTAATTTTGATGTTGTTGGTAATTCACTTATCAATCTTACTTGTCCATCTTTTACATCAAGAACTCTCCAATTTAAGTTTTCTTGTGTCAATGTTTCTGTTGTGTTTGCATCTGAACCTGAGTATGTATTCAATTCTTTTAAAATTTCTGTTGTACTTGCTGTATCTGGTGTATATTTAACATAATCTCCTATTTTTATTGTTCCATCGTTTACTTTATCAACTAATTTTTCTTCTTTTTTATCATCGTTTGATAAATATTTATTAATTTCCTCTTCATATTCATTTAATCTTTGACCTTGCTCTGCCTCTGC
>OGHK01003026.1_pt1 | contig 10581 bp, 6 predicted proteins | sample 1571411 | NCBI WGS metagenome assembly OGHK01 (sample SAMEA2582043, study PRJEB24529) | metagenome | biome: Human gut stool | place: China | collected 2011 | reverse complement strand
TCATTGTGGCAACTTCGCTGCGCGCAATGTAGGCGTATGGCCGGAAGGTACCATCCGGATAACCATTGATCCACCCCGCTGATGTTGCATAGCGAATGGCACTACTGTTTGACGTCCCGCTGACATCACTAAACCGCGTCACACTGCTGCCCACACTTGGTGAACCAGACAAACGATAGAGCATCTCCGTCAGTTCACCGCGTGTGATATACTGATCCGGATAGAAGTACGTTGTCTGATCGATAATGCCTGCCCGCGCAAAAGCGTTCACTTCTTGCGTACACCACATCCCCAGCGGCACATCACTAAATACGCTCGTTGAATAGTTGTTTTCGATATTGACGGTACACATCCGATAAAGCATGACAACAGCTTCCGCACGCGTCATAAAGTTTTCCGGTCGGAATGTCCCATCGGAATAACCGTTTATAAACGCGCTGCGGCTAGATGTATTCAGGCGAATCGTATTGGTTGGCGTTACCGGATCTTTGGAATAATATGCCCGTCCCGAAACCGTCACATTTTGGTCAATATCGGTCAAATAGACTGATACGACACCGTTTGAATTGCGGCTCATCTGATAGGTGGTGCTTCCAACACGGATTGAAGTTTTTTTCGCCCCTGCAGTACGGCTGTTATCCCCCATTTTGACAGTAATTTCGTCAATTTGATAGTTGGTATCCGGGGTAAAGTAGAAAGTTACATCGTCCCCTGCATCAATTCTGCTTGAGGAAACACTCTTGGTAATCTTCATATGGCTGGAAGAATTGATAGTTAGATACGGTCTGGAAACCGAACTCGATCCGGACGACGTCGCGGACAACTTTACCGGCTCCGTCACATTATCGACGTATACCACATATTCTCCGCCGCCCACATCCTCGATCTCATAGTTCTTGCGGCCAACGCGTATTTCGCCATCCGACGGATCAGCTGAACCCGAGCTGTCACCCACGGTCAGCGTAATTTTCTGCACCGAATAACGGCCCGAGGTTGTGCTGACGTAAAACTTGACATCGTCTCCACGCGCTACCGTTTCCCCGCAATTGGTGTCAATATTGATGCGGGTGCCTTCATCCGTCTCGATTGGGATATTATTTTCATCGTAAGATGTTGAGAAAGTCACAACAGTATCCACATACATCTCCGGCAGTAAAAACCAAACCTTACCGGCTTTTTCATGTACCTGTACACGATCATTGCCCATTGTCAGGAAAGTCTGTCCCGCTGCCCAGCTTGCATAGCTTTTCCCGTAAGCCACTGTGCAATCGCTGATGATATATCCGGGGCGCGTACTCACACGCACTTCGCAGGTTTCACCTTGCCCAACACTGGTTACTCGGCTGCTTGGCCGATCCCGTTCCAGACCATCATCCACGTCAACGGTCAGCTTATACACAATCGGAATTTTTTCCACAACAGCTTCTACGTCCAGATTATCATACAGCTCTCCCGAAACCGTACTTTCCCCTTTCGCATTCCACGTCACATTCAAGCCATTCCAATCTGAATTACCAGCCGTCAGTGTTTCCTTTATTGTACCATATTGGACAATCAAGCTGCTTAACCGATATCCATCCTCCGGCACAACACTGAGCGAAATATTTTTTCCGCGCGAAACTTGACCGCTTTCATTGCCGTTCACTCTCGCATTCCCAGTTTCCTCATGAATGCGCATATCATATTCTTGATTCGTACTTTGACAACTAATATCGGCATCGAACTGCCCTGCAACCGTTTCGTCTGCAGAAACCGTCAGGATAAAGCTGCGCGAACGTTCCGGCCATGCGTCCATTTTGATGGAAACCCCGTTGGCCGTATCCTTCAGATGTGCGCTGTCCAGCTCAACTTCCTCCGGCTGCGCGGGCAAAGCTCCTCCCTTCACAGTAAAAGTAATTTTATCCAGTCTACGCCCCTCGTTTAGCGTGATCTTGAAATCCTTCTTCCCGCCGGATTCAATAAAAGTGGACGCTTCCGTAGGTTCTTCTACGGTAAATGCATTTCCCACCGGTTTTGCGACTGTCACGCCATCTTTTTCTTTCTGTTCGTCTCCCGCATCAGCAGTCAGAGCCACAGACGGGAGCATAATAAGCGCGGACAAAGTCAGCGCCAATAACCTTTTCCAGCCCCGTTTCATCTCAGTACGCCATCTCCTTCCTATCCCGAAAACATATATAGATATATCGTCCAAACCAAGATAAAAATAAGGATAAAAACCGACAACCCCCACCTGTATTTGGTGGGGGTTGTATTGTATCTATGAACTTATTCCTGCTGCAGCTGGAAACCGCCAATCAGAGATTTGAGCATCTCAGACTGACCGGACAACTCCTCACTTGCTGCCGCGGACTCTTCCGCAGTTGCAGAGTTCGTCTGAACAACGCTGGAAATCTGGTCGATGCCCTGCGTAATCTGGACAATCGAATCTGTCTCGCGCTGAACCGCATCCGCAACCTCATCCATACCGGATACTGCGACGCTTGCCGATTCCATTACGCTGCCAACTACTTCGTTTACCTTCTGCATCATGTTAACGCCTTCGTTAACTGCATCGATAGACTTCTCAATCAGATCCTTTGTTGCCTTAGCTGCCTGATCCGACTTATGCGCCAAGTTACGAACCTCATCCGCAACAACCGCAAAGCCCTTGCCAGCAGCGCCTGCACGTGCAGCCTCAACCGCTGCATTGAGTGCCAGAATATTGGTCTGGAACGCAATATTTTCGATGGTAGAAATGATCTTGCTGATTTCCTGCGAAGACTCGGAAATATTGCCCATGGCGGTGCCAAGCGTTGCGATATATTCACTGCTTGCATGCAATTCTGCACCTGTGTTATCCGCTGCGGTTTTCGCCTGCAGCGCAAGTTGAGCGGTGCGCTGGCTGTCACTTGAAATATCGTTAATCGTTGCCGAAAGTTCTTGAACCGCACTGGCCTGTTCGGTCGCGCCCTGTGCCAGCGACTGTGCGCCAGAGGAAACCTGCTCCGCACCCGCAGATACCTGTACGGACGCGGTATTGATTTGCGCCAACGTATTGCTTAACTCCTTATTGATGCCGCGCACATGCTGCAGCAGCTGCTCATAGTCACCAATGTAATAGTTATAATCACGAGAGCGAACATTAAAGTTGCCACGCGCCATCTCACCGAGCAAATAGCCAATATCGCCAATCAGATCCTGCAGATTTTTGACAATGTTCGCTGTCTGTTCTGCCAGTCTTCCCGTTTCGTCCTTGGAATGAATTTCAGGGACAGGCGAAGAAAGATCGCCCTCGCTCAACTTACGAATGCGTTCAACACAAAGCTGAATCGGCTTGCCAATCGACGTTGCCAAGCGAATCGCAATGAATACACCAATTAGAACGACCACAACAATCAGAATGCCAATAATAATTGACGCAGTATGAACCGCACCCATGAAGTCTGTTTCCGGAGCAGTAATACCCAAACTCCAACCATCCGTATTATTAACCGGGGCATAAGCAAACAACTTCGTAGTACCACTAATCTTATACATACCTACACCGTTGTTGCCTGCCCGCATATCGGCAGAATAAATAGCAAGCTGCTCCAGCGAGGGATCCGACTTAGCTTCTTCCTCAATGTTCTGATTACCCACGGTATCCATTGTGATGTCAGCAATGGTAGTGCCTGTCTTATCCATCATAAATGCTTCACTATTTGCGCTGACGTGGACGGAAGTCATAATATCGTTGAGGAAAGTTTCCTGCGGAACAAAGTAGACAACACCGACAATCGGCTTGCTGCTATCTCCGTCCTGATAGACCGGTGCTGCTACAAGAATAGAAAGCTTTCCCGTTACCTTGCTTACTATCGGCGTCGAAACAAGGCTCTCGCCATTCTTGGCACGCTGGAAATACTCGCGATCCGAGTAATTATTGCCATCAAAATAGCTATTACCTTGCAAATCAAGTAGATTGCCACGTGTCATATTGTATTCTTTCGCCATCTTGTTGATGTACGTTTCTTTTTCTGCCACAGAAACATCATTTTTACTCAGAACATCGTTCTGACCAGCAGTGCTTGCAATCTCAATAAAAGAACGCAACTCGTATTCCACGCGGCTCGCAGCGATTTCCGCTGTACCCTCTATTGCAGTCTGCAACATAGAATTCGAGCTTTGCAGGCTCATTGCAATACTGACAATGCCGATGGTCAACATACCTATTACAATTGTGGCAACCATGCCAAGTAATATTTTTCCTTTTACACTCTTCATTCAAAACCACCCTTTTTAGTGTTATAGGATATATTCTATATCGTCAAATTTGGGATTTAATTAACGACAGCTTTCGATTATTTTTTTATTTGTCTCCTTCTTTTTCCCGATATGATGTTTTTTTACCGGTTTTCCCTTGCGTTTCCATGCAAAAACATGTACTATTATTACAGTAAAAATATTTCAAAGGAGAATCAATGAGAGCGAATGAAAAAAAAAGGATTATTGTTTTCCCTAATCCTGTGTGCGCTGCTTTCCGCCTGTGGCGGCAAGGAGGGATCTGCTGATGCTCCTCTCGCTTACTATACGCTTGAGGGCGATACCATTCCTTCTATTGAGCAGTTCATAAATGACGAAACCGGTGGGCGCTTGGTTGCAACGCTCAGTCCGGATGCATCAGGAGATACTGGTGAACAGAACGCTTCTGATGAAGCCGATACACAGGATACATCGGATGACACCGGAGATGGGGAAACCGAAGGCACCGGCGATACTGCTACCACAGCCGAAACGCATAATTATCTTTCTTATGACTATCAGCAGTTTGTGGAAGGCAAGCCTGCTTCCATTGCCGAATCGTATGTTACCCTTTTGGAAGGAGATGATATTGCACTCCACACCGAAAGTGAGGACGAACCATCTTTTGAAAGCGATACCGGTTCTGTTACGCTTATCCGTCAGGCGGTAGCAACGGACAGCAGCGGAGCACCGCAGAAAAAGGAAACAGCCTCCACTTCGGAGGGTACCGATACGGAAGCGGGGACAGACGAAGCAGAATCCGAAGATACCGAATCGTCTGAAGATACCGAATCGTCTGAAGATACCACGTTGCTGCCTTACTCTGACTATGAGCAGGATACGCAGATGCGTTTCCGGGTGCGTATCGACTGGACGCCTACCAGCGTCCTCATTACGCTGGACAAAACCGATGGACAGGATTTCGTCACTTCCTTACAGGAAGCCGGTACATTCCTTTCCTTCTCGGGCGCAAAGGCACTGATGAGTACGGTCACACCGGCTGAAATCGGACTGCCCGGCGATTCCATGTCGGAATACAGCCTCAAGCCCGGCCCCGGCTTTGTTATGGTAGATGGTCAGGCGTGTCTGGCAGTCTATGTATACGGAAAGAATTCTGTCGGTACCAATTCTCTGATGGGAACCTATTTTATCTCCTCTGACTGCGCCACTCTGTATCGACAGGTTGGTGAGACATCCGATGAAGTAGAGCAAATCGAATTCCCAACCGATGTTCCCGACGATTTGCCGACAGAGGGCGAAACTGCGGTTAAAACAGAACCAACCCCCTAATAAAAAATACATAAACAAAAGAACGGCACATGTGGTGCCGTTCTTTTTTATGCATATGTGTCAATGACCTGCCCCATGCCGGAAGTATCCGGAAGCATCTCCAGCAGTGCCTGTGCTGCAAGCTCTGTAGAATCCATTGCTTTTTTGGCTACCGAGATTGAGACACTCTGTTGAAGCTGAGCCGCATGCATGTTTACAGCCATTGCGGCAATGCTATCCATCATTCAAGCCACCTCCCTTTTGCATTTGCGACCCTTTCCTCGAATCGCTATTGTTAGTATCGACCACGCAGCAGCGCAATTAACACCGTACATCAATCTTTTAAAATGTACACCTTTGCAGGGCGAATGCCAAAATCATTTGCCTCATCGCCGGTCATGAAAAACAGGTCAATCTTTGTGCCCTTAATCAATCCACCGGTATCCTCCGCCAGACCCGGTCCATAGGACCAGGATTGATCTCCACCATCAGATACTACATACAGCCTGCTGCCAAGCGGAATTACACGCGGGTCAACCGCAATCGTTCCGTATTGGGTCACCGTACCGGATGCGGTGATTTCACCGCCATCCTCTATCCGATGATAGGCAGTTGCCGTTACGTCAATCACCGCCGTATATTCATAGCTTGAACCGTCGCCCGCTGTAATAATTTTATTCTCAGTATCGTCTTGAATTCCTGCCGGAACAGACCAAACCTGAGAGCGGCCCGCAGTAGAGAACTCACCGGTACTCTCGGTTTCCGGCTGGCTTGACGGCAAGGTCCGGTTGCTTACTGTTGTCCGTGACGCCGCAGCAGCCGCCTGCTCTTCCTGTTTGTTTTGTGCAATGCGGGTTCCCTGCCTGACAATACAACTGACTGGTGCTTTTACCTCTTTTTCGTTGACAACCTCGCGGGAAACTTCTTCTCCGTCATGTTCCTCAACCCGGTACTCAATGCTTTTTTCTCCATCTTCACCATATTGGGCAATTTCCTGCTGTCCTTTGAGCAGCCGGGTGTCATACTGTACTTCTACGGAGAACGGGATATTCTCTGTTTCTGTTTCTGTCGTAAAGGTAACATGTGCGACCGTAATCTGCGTACTGTCCGACAACCAATCATCTATGTCCGGCGTTACGATATCATCACTGCCAACACGGATACCGTTTGCCTCCAGCAGCTCTCCCACCGTGCAGGGCGCCGTGCGTATGGTCAATGTCCCGTCGCTGGTCTGAATGGACACATCAAAGGTTTCTTTCAGTGTCAAGTAAACCATGCCGTCATCATCTTTTCGAGTGACAACCTCGACGTTACGGAATCCCGCTTTACTGCATGCTTCTTCCACCGTACCGGGATAGAGCCGCACGGTTTCATACCGCTCGCCATCCGTCATCACATAGGTGCAGGCCGCACTGCGAATAATGATAATTCGGAATAATCCAAAAAGCAACAAACAGGTCATCGCAGCCAGTATCGCAAACAGCTTAAGATTGATTTTCCTTTTTTGAGACTCTTTTATGCTGCGTGCTTTCTCCAATCTGTTCATGCCTCCCCCTCATTCTAAATATACTCAATCTCTACATATATCGACCGATTTTTCACTTTCCTTAGTATATTGCATATCATTTATGTGAGGATAGAGAGGCTATGCAGGCAATCAAACAAACAAAATACCGGCAAGCGCCAAAGCACTGCCGGTATTTTATTCTTACAGAAAAACGGGACGGGCAAATGCCCGTCCCGCTCCGTATGGTTTTTTTACCAAACTGTAAGTTTGACTTACTGCAGGAGCTGGAGAACGCCCTGCGGAACCTGGTTGGCCTGCGCCAGCATTGCCTGAGCAGACTGAATCAGGATGTTGTTCTTGGTGTAAGCCATCATCTCGTCGGCAACGTCGGTGTCGCGGATGGTGGACTCAGCGTCCTGAATGTTCTCGGTCATGACGCTCAGGTTGTTCTGGGTGTGCTCCAGACGGTTCTGGATAGCGCCCAGATCGCCGCGGGTGGAGGACACGGTGTTGATGGCGTCCTTAATCTTCTGGATAGCGGCGGCGGCGCCGTCCTGATCGGCGATGGTCAGGTCGGCAAGGCCCAGAGCCTTGGCGTGCATATCGCCCACGTTGACCTTCATCTTGTTGAAGCTGTCAGCGGTGTCGCCGATCTGCAGGGTGAGCTTCTCGCCGGTCTTGGTAGCATCGACCGTAGCGGTCTTGGTAGCAAACTCGGTATCATTCTTGGCGACATCCATTTCCTTACCGCTAACCGTTACCTCTTTCAGCGCCTGCTCCAAACTCGCCTTCTCATCTTTACTCAAGGTGTCAGCGATAGCCGTCAAGTCCGTATTTGCAATGACCTGCTGGATGTCAGCGGCGGTAAACTTCGAGCCATTCGTCTTATCGAGCGACAGCGTGATCGTCACCTTGCCGTTTCCATCAATCGCTGCCTTCGAATCAGCTGTGGTAGCTTTATCGGCGAAAGCAGCAAATTCAAAGGTGAGGGGCTTCTTCACACCCGCAATATCCACCTGCCTGTCGCCGTTGATGGTAAGATCAATGGCAGCCTTACCAGCAGCTTTCTGACCAGAAAAAGCGGAGGAGGTGGTGCCGTCCATGCTGCCGTCCAGCAGCTTCTTGCCGTTGAAGTTGGAGCTGTCGGCGATGCGGTCGATCTCGCTCTTGAGGGCGGTGACTTCCTTCTGAAGGTTCAGACGGTCGACCTCGTTGTCGTAGGTGCCGTTAGCGGACTGGGTAGCCAGAGAGTCCATGCGGTTGAGCATATCGTGAACTTCCTGCAGAGCGCCCTCAGCGGTCTGAACGAGGGATACGCCGTCCTTGACGTTCTTGTTGGCGGCCTTCAGACCGGTGATCTGAGCGCGCATCTTCTCAGAAATAGCCAGACCGGCGGCGTCGTCACCGGCGCGGTTGATCTTGTAACCGGAAGACAGCTTCTCGAGGTTCTTAGACAGAGCCGAGGTGTTCTTAGAGTAATTGCGGTAGGCACTCATTGCCATAATGTTATGCTGGATTCTCATAATTCACTTCTCCTTTACAGAATCCGTCCGAAGCAAATCCTTTTGCTTACGGTCCATTTGGTGAATAGTTGTTCTATTTCAGACGAGACAGTTACACCCCGTTTGAAAGCCGGAAATTCATTTCCCCTGCACAATGCCGGGGTTTTAACTTACACTCATATCATCGGTTGCACGCAAAAAAAAATAAGCCAATATTTTATTTTTTTGAAATTTTAGCATTATGTGCATTTTATTAAAATTTTTTTGGTTAGTTTTGTGCGCTCTGCTTTGATACAGAGCGCACAAATCAACATATTTCTCTTACCAAGCTAAATTTGGCAAAAAACAGCTCATCACTCAGTTCCGTTCTTCAAAAAAGCTGCCAGGCGTTTATCTTCATGACGAATATGATTGATCAAGACGCTTGCCTGCGTATTGATTTCGCCCAGGTTCTTTACACTCGGACCATCCGCACGAATGCTGTTGGCCAGCTCCCGAATCTTGTGCTTATAATTTACATGGAAATCATGATGCGCCTGATAGTGGGGATACCGGTTCTTACGCTGCAAATCTTCCTCATCCGAAAAATGCTTATCAACATAATCCGCTAAGAACTCTGCAGTTTCGCCAATCTTATTGCGGCCCTGGCCGGAGCTGCATGCATCCATCAAATCATTGATTGCATCAAACAGCATACGATGCTCGGAATCAATCAAATCGTTGCCCGTTTCCAAATCAGGGGTAACTTCGTATCTCTTAGTACTTGCCCGGATCGTCGACGCTTGCGAACGAGGTGCTTTGCCTGACCGGAAACCTATCCCCCGATACGGGAGAAGTACCTCCTGCATGAAAGCTGCCGCTGTTTACAGAAGTGGGGACATTGCTGTCATATGCCGAAGTGGCGGGTGCCTGATAATCATACGACGGTGCCGGTGCTGCTGCCGGAACTTCATCGCTTGTGCCGACGCGGAAAGATGCAAATATCTGACGCAGGATATTGGCCTGAGAGGACAACTCTTCACTTGCTGCCGCAGATTCCTCGCTGGTTGCAGAGTTCGTCTGTACAACCGTCGCAATCTGGTCGATACCCTGAGTAATCTGATCAATAGACTCGGATTCACGCTCTGCCGCGTCAGCAATCTGGGTAATCTTTTCAACCGCCTTGCTGGTCAGATCCGTGCTGGAAGTAATGGATTCTGCCGCTGCGTGTGCAATGCTGGAGCCATTTTCGACCGCCTTAATCGAATTTTCAATCAAAGCAGTGGTATTCTTAGCTGCTTCCGCAGATTTCGATGCCAAATTCCGAACCTCATCCGCAACAACTGCAAAACCCTTGCCTGCGGAACCGGCGCGTGCTGCTTCTACAGCCGCATTGAGCGCCAGAATATTGGTCTGGAATGCAATATCCTCAATCGTCTTGATAATCTTGCCGATTTCCTGCGATGTAGAGGTAATTTCGTTCATCGCCTGAATCATCTGAGTCATCTGCTGCTGGCTCTCCGAGTTCTGCGCACCTGCCGCGTCAGCATTCTCCTTTGCCGACTGTGCAGCCGCAGCATTCTTATGCGCTGCAGTTGCAATATCATTGATGGTAGCAGACAGCTCTTCAACCGCACTTGCCTGCTCGGTAGCGCCCTGCGCCAAAGACTGTGCACCAGTCGACACCTGTTCCGCACCTGCAGATACCTGCTCAATCGAAGATTGCACATCGGAGATCATTTGCCGCATCTGCTCGGTTAACTGCGAAAGGGATTTGGAAATGCCCTGGAATGCACCCGGCAATTCCACTTCACTTGTCACACTGAAATCACGATTCACCATGGAAGAAGTGATTCGAGTAATTTCATGGCACGCCGACTCGAGCACATGTTGGCTGGAGCGCAGCGCATCTGCCATTTCGCCGATTTCATCCTTCGCCTCGTATGTAACTCTATGGCTCAAATTGCCCTTGCTCATCTCAAGCAATGCCGCACGCGTCTCATCCAGAGGTCTGGTAATCGAACGAATCAGTTTAACCGCAAAAACAAGTATCAGCGTCAAAAATAC
>OGHK01003024.1_pt1 | contig 10585 bp, 9 predicted proteins | sample 1571411 | NCBI WGS metagenome assembly OGHK01 (sample SAMEA2582043, study PRJEB24529) | metagenome | biome: Human gut stool | place: China | collected 2011 | reverse complement strand
GCATAGGCGGTGCATTCCAGGATCTGGACTTCGATGGATTCCTCGCGCTGGCTGTCCGAGGAATAACGGGCGTAGATCACGGCGGTCATGGCAAGCACCTCCCATTTATACATCATTGAACGGTGGAGCGTTCTTTCAAGGCAATGTTTCGTATAATGTATATGCCACAATTTTAAAATTATTTCAATACCAATTATTTATCCTCCTGCAAATTTCGACTTATCAATTCCTGCAACCTCTCAGTTTCTTCTTTGGCATAAGCTCTGGCATCAGCCTCCACCGGCTGGAAATAGTAGCCCAGGATATCCTCGTCGCCCGAGACGTACCCGCTCTGATAGTTCCGCAGCCATCGTCTGGCCTGGTCGTAGTAGGCCGCCTGGGTCGCAGCATCGTCCCAGGCGATGTTCTCCACCACATAGGCCTGCTGCGCATGGTACGCCTCGTGGGCGATGGTGTCCATGGTCTCCTGCGCGGTCCCGCTTTCCAGCACAGACCGGGAGAGCCCGATCTGCCGGGAGGAGACGCTGTAGTAGCCCAGCCAGTCCTCGTCGAGCGGCTGGACCGTAACATCTGTCCCGTCCGGCACCCCCAGCATGGCAAGCTCATAGGCGGCCAGCTGCTTTGCCAGTTCGGTCTTGCTGTCCAGCGACGCCGTTTCCCAGACATCCTCCGCAAAGCCGGGCAGGAATTTCTTTTCGTGGAGCTGCGCCGTTGTTTCCGCCTGCGTCTGCGCGGGTGCCGCTGCGGTCAGGTACACCCGGCTGCTCCACATGCCCCAGCACGCCGGCACTGCCAGCAGGAGCGTTGCCAGCAGCACGCCGAACCGGCGGCAGTTTTCCCGGACGCGGTCCTCTCCGCACAGGAGGGCAAAGTCGTCGTACCCGCAGCGGCGGCTTTTCTGGCGGAACTGCCGGAAGCTCCTGCGCCGGAACCAGAACACGCCTGCAAACCAGAGGACTGCCAGCAGCACCCCCACCGGCCAGACCTGCCGGAGCGCTGTCAGCGCAAACAGCAGCTCCGCCGGCAGCAGCGCGGCGCACCACAGAAAGAACGGCCCGCCGATCACGCAGGCCGTTGCTGCCGGGGCCAGACACCACCAGAGCAGGAACAGGATGGTGTAACCGACCGCGATGACATTGCCGGGGACCGAAGACCCCAGAAGCTGCGGTTTTGTACAGTGCAGCCAGCCGATCACACAGCCATTGAAGATCATTGCGCCCACGGCCGGGAGCCACCCGACCAGTTTCCGGAGCTTTGCCATAACGGGTTCCTTTCTGTTGTGCGGCTGCCCTTACTGCTCAAGCTCCGGCCGCCGCTGATAAGCCTGTTCGATCTCCAGCTCGGCCTCTGCCGGAGAGGCCGCCCACACCTTGAAATAAGTACCGCCCCGGGAGTGGTGCAGCGGCACCGCCGGCGGGGCTTCGCCCTCCAGCACATAGGCCCGGCAGCGTGTGCCGGACTGCCGGAGATACAGCACGGTGTGCTCTCCGATGTAATACCGGTAGCCGCCCGACGGCAGACCGCCGCCAAAGCCGGTGCTTCCAAGCTCACAGAGCACCAGCACCAGCACGATCACCACACCGCCGACCACGGGCAGGACATTCAGCGTGAACGCGTACTCCATCCTTTCACCCCCCTCAGTGCAGGAAGAGACGGATGAGCACAAAGGGCAGGGCGCAGAGCAGCACGACGCCCACGAACAGTGCGATGAGCGAGAAGATGGACGCCACGAACTGGTAGATCATCATACTGATCTGCCAGCGGAAGATCAGCACGAGCGCCGCCGCAGCAGCGACGATCAGCCGGTTGGGCAGCGTCTCCGTGCGCCAGATGAAAAAGGCCGAAAGCAGCACGGTCATGCCGCAGATCACGATACACAGGTTGCCAAGTGCAGACTCAAACATAGTGGGTTCTCCTTTTCTGTTGAAGCAGGTTTGTCTTACACTACAGACAAGCCCGCCGGTTGGGCTGCGGTTGGAAAAACGCGGAAAACAATTTCAGCGCCCGCCATGGTCGTGGCCGCCGCTATGACCGCCATGCCCGCCGCTGCCGTGGCCGCCGTGGCCGCCGGGCCCATGTCCTCCGCCGCTGCGGCCGCCGCCCTGACCCAGCCCGGCACCCCGGCCCTTGCCGCTGCCCTGAGAGGCCGACACCGACTTGGAGGTGCCAAACTTCAGCCCGCTCTCGCGGCCCTGCGAGCCGGGGGCACCCGGGTCATCCCCGCGGTCCCGGCCGCCGTCCTCGGAGGAGCCGGCCGCGGCTTTGCGTGCAGTGCTCTGGGTGGGTACGGGGCCGGACTTCCCGTTTGCCGTGTTCTCGCGCAGGGACTGCACAAAGGCATCGTGCCGCTGCGCCTCCGTCATTCTCGGCTGCTGCACCGTCGGTGTGTTGTTCTGGGTGTTTTTGCCGTTCTCGCTGTTTTTGCCCCAAAGGGAACTGAAGAATCCCATTGTGTGCTCCTTTCGCATTCGTCTGTTTTTGTCCGGTCACATAAGATAAGCCCGCCGGAGCAGCCGCAGTTGGAAATTCCGCAAAAATTTCCGGTTCTTTTTTCTTTCCACCCTTCGCACCGCAAAAAGCGGCATTCTTTTCTCCATTCCGCTTTTCTTTTTGCGCAGAGTGTGTTATAATGGTGCCAGCATTATGAAAAAGGTACATTCTGCCGGTTTCCGGCCGGTCACTTTTGTTCATTTTTGCCATCACACCCCGCAAGGGGACGTTGGAAATTACGCCACCAGTGCTATACGCACAAACTGCTTACAGGCATCACGCCCCGCAAGGGGACGTAGGATGACACCATATCGTTAAGTCATATCTTTTTCGTTCGGTTACACCCCGCAAGGGGACGTAGAACAACGCTGAATAACTATGAAATCACTGACCAAGCTCAAGCGTCACACCCCGCAAGGGGACACAAACAACCGCCCCGCTTTACTGCACAGTTTTGTGCGGCGAAGCGGGGCGGCTGCTTTTTTTGTGAAATTTTGGGCTGTTCCTGTTTTTTTCGCAATTTTTCCAACTGCGGGAGTTTCCGCAGCTTTTATATTAGAATACGGACTGTTTCCCACTGGAAATTTCCCCAAAAAAGCGGTCGAAATTTCTCTGTTTCCGGCGTTTTTCTTTGTCGGATCCCGTGCTATAATGGGAACAAACCTTTTCAAACCTGTTTTTCGCATATTCCCTTGCTATTTTGCCCGAAGGAGATGATTCCTTGAACACACTCACCTTGCAGGCCACCTTCTGCGGCCTGCTGCACGGCCTTGGCAAGCTGGCCTTCCGGGCAGACAAGACCGCAGCCGACCTGTTGGCCGCCCTGCCGGACACCCCGGAGTGGGCTGTCGTGCGCGGCGGCGCGGCCGCAGGGTCGGACGCCGCCCGCTGCGCAGCCTTTGCCCGCAGCCTGTCTGTGACCGCCGACACCCCCGCCGCCGAACCGGCCAGCACCCGCTACCGGCCCCTGCGCTCCATTTTTAGCCACCTGAACGGGGAGCACCCCGGGTATTCCGTCCCGGCTGCCCGCCCGGACGGTGCCCTGCACGACCCCGTGCAGAATGCGCCGGACATTCCCGCTGCCGTTTACCGGGAGCTCTATCAGGAGCTGACGGGGCAGCTCACCGGCCTGCAGTTCAGCCCGGCGCAGGCAAACGCGCTGCTGGGCCTGCTGGAATCCCAGTGCAGCGCCCTGCCTGCCAGCACCGCGCGGGACGAGGACCGGGATATTTCTCTCTACGACCAGCTCAAGCTGACGGCGGCTCTGGCGGCCTGCGTCAGCGAGTACCTGCAGCAGGCCGACGCCTTTTCCCTGCTGGACACTCCCGCAGAGCTGCGCCGGGAACCGGCGTTCCTGCTCTACACCGCCGACTTTTCCCGCATCCAGCGGTTCATCTACACCGTCCATACCGAGGGTGCCCTGCGGTCCCTCCGCAGCCGTTCGTTCTTTCTGGAACTGCTCATGGAGCACTACATGGACGAGCTGCTGGACGGCTGCGGCCTGACCCGGACCAACATCCTTTACAGCGGCGGCGGGCACTGCTATCTCCTGCTGCCCAACACCGCCACCGTGCAGCAGACCCTTGCCGACTGGAACCGGGCCTTCAACGGCTGGCTGAACGAACAGTTCGGCGTGCAGCTGTTCCTGGCCAACGGTTGGACCCCCTGCAGTGCCAACGACCTGTGCAATGTCCCCGCAGAGGCAAGCCCCTACAAGGCCCTGTTCCGCCGGGTCAACGCCATTGCCGAGCAGCACAAGCAGCACCCCTACGATGCCGCTGCGCTCCGCGCCCTGAACCGTGTGCAGGCCATCCCCGACGGTACCCGGGAGTGCAAGGTGTGCGGCAATTCCGCACAGGTCAACGCCGAGGGTCTCTGCCCGTGGTGCAATCGGTTTGCCAACCTGTCGGCGCAGATCCAGAACCAGTCGATTTATCTGGTCCACAGCACGCCCCGCCCCGGTGCCTTTGCGCTGCCGGGCATCCGGGGCAGCAAACGGTTCCTTTCGTTCTCGAACGACTCCGCCCTCTGCGCCGACACTGTGCGCTCCTACACCAAGAACCGGCTGGTGCGGACGCTCAGCCCGTCCATCAACCTGTTCGTCGGCGACTATGCCGCCAGCAACAATATTGAGGATCTTGCCGACCAGTCGGAGGGCATCCGCCGCATCGCCGTCTGCCGCATGGACGTGGACAATCTGGGGCAGGCCTTTATTGCCGGCTTTGAGCAGCCGGACCAGACCGACCCCGTGCAGCGGATGAAGTACGTCAACCTGTTCCGCGCCGCAGCGTTCTCGCGGCAGATGTCGCTGTTCTTCAAGTACCACATCAACGGCCTGCTGCAGGGGCTTTGCGTCAGCATCGTCTACGCCGGCGGCGACGACGTCTTTCTGGTCGGTGCCTGGAACCACACCCTGCAGGCCGCCCTGCGCATCCAGAAGCACCTGCGCAGCTACACCTGCGGGGCACTGACCATCAGCGCGGGCATCGCAATGTTCAACGAACATTATCCCATCCGCGCCGCAGCTGAACAGACCGCCGCGCTGGAGGACGAAGCCAAAAAGCTGCCCGGCAAGAACGGTGCCGCACTGTTCGACGCCGTGCCCGACCACACCTATTCCTGGGATGTGCTGCAGGACAAGGTGCTGGGCGAAAAACTTGCCTGTCTGGAGCAGTTTTTTGCGCAGGTCCAGAAAAACGACGACGATGATCACCGCGGCAATTCCATGCTGTACAACCTGACCGACCTGCTTCGCAATACCCGGGAGGACCAGGTCAATTTTGCACGGTGCATCTACCTGCTTGCCCGGCTGCGCCCGGACGAGAAGAAGGCAAGTGAGGCCCTGAAGGACGCCTACCGGACCTTCTCGCACAATGTTCTGGACTGGGCGCGAGACCCGGAACAGCGCCGACAGCTGATCACCGCGATCTACATTTATGTCTATCAGAAACGAGGGAGAGAGTGATATGCCAAAACCGAATCATCCTTCCGGCAAAGGCCCGGCCAAGCCAAAGGCCGCTGCTGCAGAGCCGGTCATTCCGGAAAACTACGTTGATTTTGCGGAACAGTTGATGAAGGAGAATTGCGCCCTGATCACCAAGACCAAGATCCAGAACCTGCTCCGCCTGGCCTGTGACGTTTACAACAACGAGAACCGCCGCACCGAGGAGCGGCTTTTGAAGGAGAGCGTCAATCAGATCAAGCTGCTGCGCATCCGCCTGGCTTACGAATGCGGCCGTGACCCGCAGGTGCGCCAGTTTGTGGAAAGTGCCAACCTGTTTGAATATCTCGCCAAGCTGTCCTCTGTCGGTACCTGCACACGTCAGGATCTGATCGATTATTACCACTACATGGAAGCCCTCGTCGCCTTCCATCGTTACTACTCTGAATCCAAAACCGGAGAGGAGAATGCATCATGACCGGCAAAATTCTGATCAAGTGTGACCTTGTTGTCCGCACAGGGCTTCACATCGGCGGTTCTTCGTCTTTTTCTGCCATCGGCACCGTGGATAGTCCTGTCATCCGTGACCCGTTCACCGGGCTGCCCATCGTGCCGGGCAGCAGCCTGAAGGGCAAGCTCCGCACGCTGCTTGCCCGCCGCAGCTGTGTCAACGGCGAAACACTTCCGGATTTTTCCGCAGACGGTGAGGTGCTCCTGCGGATGTTCGGCGGCTCTGAACCAGTTCGCTTTGCGCGGCTGCAGTTTGCGGACGCCTTTCTGCTCAACTACGACCAGCTGAAAGGCGTGGGTGTGACCGAGGTCAAGTCGGAGAACACGATCAACCGCCTTACCTCCAAGGCCAACCCTCGCCAGATCGAGCGCGTTGTTGCCGGTTCCCGGTTCGGGGTCAACATCGTTTACAACCTGTCCGACCCCAAAGAGATGGAAGAGGACCTTTTGCTTCTGTCCAAGGCCATGAAGCTGCTCCAGCTGGACTACCTTGGCGGGCACGGCTCCCGCGGCAACGGCCGTGTGAGCTTCCAGAACTTCCAGGTGATCCCTTACCCGGAGACGCTGAACGTTGATCTGGACGGCATCCGCCAAACCTTCAAAACCGAGGTCGAAGAGTATGAACTATTTTCTGCTAAAGCTGGCGTTTGATACGGCAGTCCACTTCGGCGGTTCCGACTCGGCGGTCGGCTCCCAGTCCTCTGCCCTGACCCTGCGCGCCGACACGATTTTTTCGGCCCTGTGCCACACGGCGCTGGAAGTGTACGGCGAGCCCGCACTGGAGGAGCTTCTCATCTCTGCCGATGCGGACGCCCTGCGCATCAGTGATGCCATGCCCTGGCGGGGGAATTCCTTTTACCTGCCCAAGCCGATCGCCGCATCCACATCCCCTGCCGAGCTTTCCACCGTTGAGCGCAAGGCGGTCAAAAAGCTTGCCTGGATCCCGGTCTCCAAATTCGACCGCTACACCGCCAGCCTGCACAGCGGCACCTACCCGCTGGACGAGCTGGACCAGAGCTTTGGCCAGGCCTACGAGCAGACCAAGGCCAGCGTGACCGACGGTGCCGACGCCAAGCCGTACTTTGTCGGCCTGTACCGCCTGCACGCAGGCTGCGGCCTGTATGTTCTGTGTGCCTGTGAGGGCAACGACCAGCTCAAGATGCTGAAGGAGCTCTTTACCCTTCTGGGCCTGAGCGGGATCGGCGGCCGCACCAGCGCCGGTTACGGCCGGTTCCATCTGGACGGCGAGCCCATCTGCCTGAACACCGCCGAGGACGCATCCTTGCGCTGGATGCTGCAGGCGCTGGAGCGCGGCACCGCGCCCTACCTGCTGCTGACCAGCAGTCTGCCCACCGGGGAGGAGATGGACGCCGCATTGGAAGGTGCGGCGTTCCAGCTGGCCCGGCGCGGCGGCTTTGCCTCCACCGAATGGGTGGAGACCCCCGTCAAGAAGCAGACCCAGTATTTTCTCACCGCCGGTTCCGTGCTGCAGCACACCTATCAGGGTGAGCTCTGCGATGTCGGCATCGGGGTCCCGCATCCGGTCTACCGCTATTCCAAACCGCTGTTTATGGGGGTGACACTATGATCCAGCAAGATCACCTGCAGGTCTTTGATCTGACGCTGAAAACGCAGTCTCCTTTGTTCGTTGGCAGCGGCCGTAAGATCGGCAAACGGGAATACATCTATTCCCCGAACCAGGGCTGCGTCAAAATCCTCAACATGGAACTGTTTTTTGACTACATGCTCCGGCACGATCTGGTGCGGCAGTTCGAGAAGTTCATGCTCAGCTCCAACAGCAGTCTGCTGGACTTCTGGACCAGAGACTGTCATCTTGCAGAAGATTGGCTGGAACACCCGAAGCTGATGGGCGACAAGCCATTGGTACAGTATCGCCTGGCCGTGACCGAGGATGTTGCCGGTTACAACGGCACCAAAGAGATCCATCAGTTTCAGCGCGACGCCTACGGCCGCGCCTATATTCCCGGCAGCAGCCTGAAAGGTGCGCTGCGCACGGCGTGGCTGGTGCATCTGCTGCTGCACGAGACGCCGGCCCCCGGCAAAAAACGTACTCTGGAAGCGTTTGAGGTCAACCACGATTACGTATTCCCGGAGGGCAGCTATGCCAACAAGCTGCGATCCGGTGCTGCCGCCGACGACATCCTGGACAGCATTTTCCGTGGTGTTCAGGTCTCCGACAGCGCCCCCATCGACAACGACAAGCTGATCCTGACCGGGCGCACCCTGATCTCGCCCCTTTCCGCTGCCCGGGTCGAGGACTTTGACGGTGACGCTAAGGATCTGCCCCTCTATCAGGAATGCGTGCGTCCGGGCGAGACCATCCGCTTCCGGCTGACGCTGGACCAGAGCATTCTCAACCGGTATGCCCATCCCATTACAAAGGATGCCCTGCTGGAAGCCATCGCCGAGTTCAGCCGCTTTTATCAGGATGCCTTCCTGTCGCACTTCCCGCAGGGCCACCCCGTCGCAAACATTCCGGACACCCCGCATCTCATCCTTGGCGGCGGCACCGGCTTCCTCTCCAAAACGGTCGGTTACCCTTACCTGAAGGACGATTATGCCGCCGCCCTGAAATGGACCCAGCGCATTCTGCAGACCCAGCACGGTCGTCATGAGGCAGACATCAGCCTTGGCGTTTCGCCGCACCGTGCGCGGTACGTCACCTATGCAGGCAAACGCTACCCGGCCGGGTTCTGCGAGGTGAACATCCTATGATCGAGCAGCTGCAGTTCTCTCTGCGCACAGCAGAGACCCCACGTCTGCCCTCTGCATGGGCCTACCGCATTTATGGCTGGCTGATGGCACAGCTTCCCGCCGATACCGCCGCTCGGCTCCATGAGCAGGGCGAGCACCCGCTGTCGCAGTCTCTGTGCTTTGACGCTGCTGCGCAGACCTCGGTGTGGACGCTGAATCTTCTGGACGAAGCCCTCGCCGCACAGGTGCGGCCGCTGCTTGCGGGCTGCACCACGCTGGAACTGCACGGCGCGCCCCTGCAGATGGAGCCGCTGGGCAGCCACTCGGTGGAAAACGGCCTGCAGCTTCTGCTGGCGGCACGGGAGAACCCCGCCAGCCGGACAAGGCTGTGGTTCCGCACCCCCTGCGCCTTCAAGCAGGCGGGACGCTACGCCATCTACCCGCAGGAATTCCTGCTGCTGCAGAGCCTTGTGCTGCACTGGAACACCGCCTTTCCGGATTACCAGCGACCCGGACGCGCTGGACGCTATCCTGCGCGGGCTGCGCATCCTGGATTACAACCTGCACACCGTCTCCTATCCCATCAAGAACACCCGCATCCCGGGCTTTGTGGGCAGCGCTGTCGTGGAGGCCCGGCTGGCCCTGCCGCTGCTGGAACTCTGGAACGCCCTGCTCTCCTTTGCGCCCTACGGCGGCATCGGGATCAAAACCACCCTTGGCATGGGCGGCGTATCGGTGGAGCCGCTGGTTCTGCCGCAGAAGTTACGATAAATGTGTGTGGCCCTTTCTTCTGGCACAAAATTGTGCTGCACTTAGATCATACCCGCAAGGGGATAACAAAAAACAGCCATCACTTCAGTTGGAAAGTGGTGGCTGTTTTTGTTATGACTTTTTGAGCCTTAAAATGCTTTGTTGCTGTCCAGTAGTTCTATGCCCACCGGGGCAGTGGCTTTACACTCTTTCAGTTTGAAGAGGTAGAACGCAACGTCCCCCAACGTCTGCTCAATGGCGCTTGTGCTGAGCGGCAGAAGCCCTGTGTCCTTTTGAAATTTAACCGCGCTGTCCGTGGCGTGGTTGATCTGGTTGCGGTACTGCTGCACGCTCTGGTAGTATACGATTCCCTGCGCCACAGTGTCTTTCCGGGTCAGATCCAACAGCAGTTCCCCCTGCTCCACTGCGGCTGTCAGATACTCCTGTGCTTCGGTCAGAGTCGCCACACGGAACAGAGCGTTTCCGTTCGCCTCAGTTTTGTCCTTGGTCAGGCAGAGGTTTACGGTAAAGGGCCGTGCCTCATGGAACAAAGCAGCGCGGCAGAAGTGGTAGTGGAACATTGGGAACACCCAGCTCTTGCCTTTGTTCTGGGGCTGTAGTGCCATGTAATCCAGTGCTTTGCCGGTTGGCTGCAGAAACAGGTGACCACACAAATAGGTGGGCATTTCCTCGCTCAGGAGGGTCAGTCCCTGCTGGTACATCCGGTGGTGGGCACACCACTGCACGAGTGCCGGCAGGCTGTCTGAACGGCTGCCCATGAGGTTTTGGAACTCTGCCTCAAAGCGGTCGTTCATCAGCTCATAGAGCAGGCTGCTCAGCGTTTCCCTCGAGGCAGGGCGCTGTTTGATCTGACGGGCAATGGCCTTGAGGTCGGCCTTGAGCATCTGCACGCGGCAGAGGGCCAGATCATCCGCGAAATGGTCGATCCGGTCAAGCAGGTTCAGGATGTCAGGGTCCGTCTCACCGGTCTGTTTCATATATGCTTTCAGTTTCTCGGTCGTACCGGTGGAGAAGAACGCATCCACTGCCGTGATCAGATCCATCAGGTTGTACAGGCCCGTGCTGTCCCGCACAACGGAACTGTTGCCCTTGAGCTCCGAGTAAAGCACTTTTTTGGTCTGAACCATGCGGATGTCCTTGAGGTAGCGGGCTACAATG
>OGHK01003020.1_pt1 | contig 10592 bp, 10 predicted proteins | sample 1571411 | NCBI WGS metagenome assembly OGHK01 (sample SAMEA2582043, study PRJEB24529) | metagenome | biome: Human gut stool | place: China | collected 2011 | reverse complement strand
CAATAGATATGAATGTATTATTGCCGACTATTATGAAATATATGTAAAGGAAGAAAGAAGGACACTGATTTTGTAGTCAGTGTTCTTCTTACATATCAGTCGACTAAAGAAAAACATTTTATCCAGTCCATTCTTTTTTGTCAGTCTTCTGCCGGCAAGTCAGAGAGCAGGATATTTCCGTTGACGGTACTTGCCTGAATGGTGAATGCAGAAATACCGGAGTGGGTGAATGTTTTTGTGTAGGATTCCGTTCTTCCATTGGAGACGAGGCGGATTTTTCCGGTTGTCGTGGATGCATGAATGGACGCATCGGCAAGGTCGTGCGGGAGATGGAGTTTCACGGAACCGTTGACGGATTTTGCTGTCAGGGACTCGGAACAGGTTCCCTCGAAGAGGACTTTGCCGTTGACACCGTTTAAAGCTGCGCGGGAGCAGTCGCCGGTGATTTCAAGTCTGCCGTTTGTGGCGGAAATTTCAAGCGTAGTAAGGGAGAGGGTATCAAGCCCGGTCGCGCCGTTCAAAGAGCGGAGCGTCAGCTTCTGTACGGTGGACGGCACCTGGAAGGAGAACACCTCTTTCTGGTGATTATTGCAGAAAAGATGTTTCCAGAATACGGAAGGGATGAGCTTTTTCTCTCGCAGACAGAACGTATTGCCCTCAATGCCTGCTTCGAAGCGGTCCGGATCGAAGTCGCCGGAAAAGTCAAACTCAACCGAAGCGGAAGTGCCCGGAGCAAAGTCGGCAGAAGCGTTCCGCAGGGAGATTTCCATAGCGGTGATGGCAGTGGAAGGGGCGTACGGGTAGTTCGGATGTGTTTCTTCAGAATTGGAGTGGGTTTTCTCCTGTGGCAGCACGTTTGCAACAGGCTGCTCCGTTGTGGCATATTCCTGACGGAAAAATTCGAGGACATCGTCGACATTGCCGAGTTCCGCACAGATTTCCTCATCGGAGAGACCCTGGCTGCGGGCGTCGGCGAAATGGGATTCGAAATCGTTTAAAATTTCCTCTGCGGCGGCAGAATCAAAGGATGCAAGGCCCTGTTTCAATGCATTCATATAAGTTTCATACGTTGTATTCATCATGATTTTCCTTTCTATCGTCAGATCGTTTCATCTGAAATCAGTCGGTTGATCTGCTGGGTGAAATCCAGCCATTCCTGTTTTTTCTCCTGCTGATAAGCTGTTCCTGCTTCAGTCAGATGGTAATATTTCCGGGCAGGGCCGGATGCGGATTCCTGTAGATACGTTTCCACGTAACCGGCTTCCTTGAGTCGTTTTAAAATCATATAGAGCGTTCCTGCGGCGATGGACATTTCGCGGGAAATAGCGTCTGTCAGCTCATAGCCGTATTTGTCCTCTTTTGTCAGCTGGGAGAGGACACAGAGCTCTAGGACGCCCTTTTTGAGTTGTGGATTCATATGAACACCTCCTTGTTGAGTAGATCATAACACAGACTATATCATAATGCAATATAGTAAACCAAATTTTTATCCTGCCATGTGTTCGATTTTGTACATGGAAAAGCCTTGAAAAGAACCGCGGATTTCCGTATAATCAAGCAGAACCTTGAAATTTGACCGGAAAATACAGAAAAATAGAAAGATAGTAAGTTGGAAAGAAGAGGAAAAAATATGAGTGAAATGAATCAGAACAACAATGGCCCGGTAAAGGGCGCGATCCATTCGATCGAGAGCTTCGGTTCCGTCGACGGACCTGGCGTACGCTACGTGATTTTTGTGAAGGGCTGCAACATGCGCTGCCAGTTCTGCCACAACCCGGATACCTGGACAACAAAAGATGCCGACTGGCAGACCGCAGACGAGGTGCTGAAAAAAGCGCTCCGCTATAAAAACTATTGGGGAGAAAAAGGCGGCATTACCGTGAGCGGCGGAGAACCGCTGCTGCAGATCGACTTCCTGATCGAGCTGTTCCGCAAGGCAAAAAAGAACGGCGTTCACACAACGCTGGATACCAGTGGAAATCCGTTCACAAGAGAGGAGCCGTATTTCAGCAAATTTAATGAGCTGATGAAATACACCGACCTGCTGCTGCTCGATATCAAGTTGATTGACGACAAGGCGCACAGAGAGCTGACCGGCTGCACCAACGAGAACATCCTCGACCTGGCGCGCTACCTTGACGAGATCGGCAAACCAGTCTGGATCCGCCACGTCCTCGTCCCGGAACGCAGCGACTACGATGAATACCTGATTCGCCTCGATGAGTTTTTACACAGCCTGCACAACGTACAGCGCGTAGAGGTTCTCCCATACCACACCCTCGGCGTATTCAAATGGGAAACCTTAGGAATCCCATACAAACTCGAAGGCATCAATCCGCCGACCAAAGAGCGCGTGGAAAACGCCAATAAACTGCTGCATACGGCGGAATATACGGGATATCTGAAATAAAAAGCAGAACAACAAGAAAAAAATGTGAAAAAGTAACAATTTTTATAAAAACTTTATAGTATTTCTGTTCAAAAACCAGAAGAAAAGGAGTATAATCTCTGTTATGGACGAGAGCATGGTTACAATGTGACGGACATGACAGGGACGACAGCAAAAACACTACGAACCTTTTGATTCGCCGCGGCAGTTGCTGCATCCACCAAAAATAAGAGCAAAAAGAAAGAAGGATTTACAATGTTTGGTTTAAAAGAGGCATCGGAAGACAAGCTGAAAAAAATGGTGGAAAAAGGAAAATGGGACAAATTAAGAAAACAGTATCTGGATTCGGACAAGACAACGCAGGTAGCGCTTGCAAAAGCCTGTGCAGCTTCGAGAAATGATGGTTCTGTTAATATTCTGACTTCTCTTCTGGAAGTAGACGATGTAGACGTAAAAACCGCGGCCGTTACGAGCCTTGGTGAGGTTGGAGACGATCACGTAACAGCACTGATCCGTCAGCTGGCCGTCAAGACACCGGCAGATCAGACGGAGCTGAAAGCAGCGATCACAAAAGCGCTGGAGAAGATTGTCGAAAGAGCATAAGAGCAGGATCAGTGAAAAAAAGGAAAGGCGAAGAAGTTTCTGTAAAAAGAAGCTCCTTCGTTTTTTTGTTGCAAGGCATATCAGAATCTGCTCCAGCGGATTGTTTTTGCCCGAACAGAAATCTTACAAAATCGTAATAATAATGCAGTTGTATCTATCCCGCAAAAAATGCTATAGTGAAAATAACACAGACACAAAAGCAGAACGCGGAGCGAAAAGCATCCGCAGAAAAAAGGGAGGAAACAAGATGGAATTTGTATTCGAACATGCAACCATGATTGCCGTGATCGCCGTTGTGGTGATCATTCTTGCCATTCTGGCGAGCGGTTATGTGAAGGCGCCGCCGGATACCGCATTTATTATTTCCGGTTTCAAAAAAGGCCAGCGGATCCTGATCGGTAAAGCCGGCATCAAGCTCCCATTCTTTGAGCGGCTGGACAAGCTGAGTCTGAAGCTGGTAGCGATTGATGTGAAGACGAGCGACGCCGTGCCGACCGCTGACTACATCAATATTCAGGTGGATGCAGCCGTCAACATCAAAGTCGGGGACGAACCGCAGAAGCTCCAGAAAGCATCCCAGAACTTCCTGAACCGCGACAGCGAATATATTGCCAAGGTTGCAAGAGAAGTCCTTGAAGGAAACATGCGTGAGATCGTTGGAAAGATGCGTCTGGAAGAGATGGTTTCCGACCGCCAGAAGTTTGCGGAGCTGGTCAAAGAAAATGCAGAACCGGACCTGGCTGCGATGGGACTTGACATCATCAGCTTCAACGTACAGAATTTCGTTGATTCCAATCAGGTCATTGAAAACCTCGGTATCGACAATATCGTAAAAATCAAGAAATCTGCGGCGATCGCCCGTGCCAATTCCGAGAAAGAAATCAAAATTGCCCAGGCGCGTGCAAATAAAGAGGCGAACGATGAGCGCGTTCTTGCCGAGACCGAGATCGCAAAGAAAAACAACGATCTGGCAATCAAGTCGGCAGAGCTGAAAAAAGAGTCCGATATCAAAAAGGCAGAGGCAGATGCAGCGTACAAGATTCAGGAAGAGCAGCAGAGAAAAGAGCTGGAAATCACTTCCGCGAATGCGAACATCGCCCGTCAGGAGCGTGAGGTTGAGCTCCGTGCCAGAGAAGTAGAAGTAACCGAGAAATCCCTCGAGGCAGAAGTCAAGAAGAAAGCCGAGGCCGAGCGTTACGCAAAACAGCAGCAGGCAGAGGCAGATTTGTACCGCCGTCAGAAAGACGCAGAGGCAGACCAGTTCGAAAAAATCCGCGAGGCGGAGGCAAAGAAAGCCCAGGCAGAAGCCCAGCGCTATGCGATGGAGCAGGAAGCACTCGGTATCAAGGCAAAAGGTGAGGCGGAAGCCGCATCCATCCGTGCCCAGGCACTTGCAGAGGCCGAAGGTATGGAGAAGAAAGCTGAGGCTTACCAGCGCTACAACAAAGCCGCAATGGCAGAGATGATGATCAAGGTTCTGCCGGAGATCGCCGGAAAGATCGCAGAGCCGCTCAGCCAGATCGACAAGATTACGATCATCGGCGGCGGAAGCGAAGACAACGGCATCGGCTCCGTAGCGGGCAATGTGCCGGTGGTGATGGCAAAGCTGTTTGAGTCGATGAAAGAGGCGACCGGTGTCGATCTCTCCGAAATCATGAGAGCCGATACATACGATGCAAAAGTAAACCGCAACATTCAGATCTCCAGCCCGGAAGAGCTCAAAGAGTATCTGAAAGCAGAAGCCGGAAAGGCAGCAGCGGATGCAGAAAGCCCGGAAAAAGCGGAAGCATCCGAACCGGTGCAGAAAGACGGCAGCGAGCAGTAAATCCAGAACGGATCATAAAAACAGAAAAAGAGGCAGGGATCCAGAAAAATTTCTTGAGGATCCTGCCTCTTTTGACGTATAGATCGGAAAAAGTTATTCGGCGCCTTTTTCCAGCATGCTCATGAACTCTTTTGCCGCCTGCGGGATCGGCAGATGGGAGCTGTGGGCAACGACAAGCTGGCGCGGCGGAAGCTCCTCCACGAGGTCGAGCTGGAAGGCCGCCGTCTCTTTTACAAGACAGTAGTCCGGCACAAATGCGATGCCAAGGCCGATACTCGCCAGGTCGATCAGAAGATCGTTGCTGCCAAGCTCAATTTCCGGCACGAGGTCGAGCTGGAACCGCTGAAACTGGCTGTGCAGGAACTCACTCGTCGTACTCTTGCGGTCGAGCATCAGAATCGGGTACTGCAGCAGCTCTTTTAAGTGAACCGGCCTGTTTTCCAGTTCCGGGTAATATTCGCCGTTCGCGATGAAGATATCGTGGAACGAATGAATCGGAATCGTGTGAAGACGGCTGGAAAGATGCGAGTTTGGATAATTGGTCACGATGAAATCCACCTGGCCGGATTCCAGCAGATCGACACACTGGGTCGAAGTCTGGTTTGTCACCTTGATGTGGACATTCGGAAAGGAGCGGTGGAAACGGTTCAGGTACGGAACAAGGAAATAGCGGCAGATTGTGTCGCTCGCGCCGATGCGGAGCTGGCCGCCGCCAAGCGTTCCCGCTTCCATAATCTGTGCTTCACCGCGCGCAATCAGGTTGATCGCAGGCTCTACGTGGCGCAGCAGCGTTTCTCCCTCCGGCGTTAACTGCACGCGCTTTGTACTGCGGATAAAGAGCGTGATTCCAAGCTTTTTCTCCAGAACCTTGATCGACTGGCTGACCGCCGACTGCGAGATAAAAAGCAGCTTGGAGGCCTCGGAAAAACTGAGTGTGGTGGCAACGTAATAGAAAACCTTATATAACTCGTAATTAATATCCAAAATAAGCACCTCTTATAAAATATGATATCTTCACTCTAGCACACTTCCCCGAAAGAATGCAAGAAAAAATCTGCCGGAACCGTGAACTTTTTCTCCTCTTTTTCGAGTAAGAGAAAATTCACGGTTCCGGCAGATAAGAAAGGGGAATCAGCCAAGCACTTTGGCAATGGCGCCGTCCGGCGTGCGGATCTGGCGCGTTGCAGAGTATCCGTCGAGTTTCGGCATCTGAATATCCATCAGCACCAGATCGAACTGATCCGGCGCTGCGGTGCGGAGCGTCTCAACGGCAACATCGCCGTCGTCTGCAAGGCTGACGGAAAATCCGGCGTTCGAAAGGAGCTCCATCGCGATTTCCTGTACCATATGGCTGACGTTGATCGCCATGCCAAGTCCCGTACCCTGAATGCCGCTGACCGTAGAAGTCTCCTCGCGTGTAAACGATTCAAAGAGGTGCTCCTGGAATTCCCGGCTCATGCCGATGCCGTTGTCGCGGACGTGGAATTCGTAGAGCGCATACCCTTTTTTATAGTACGGTTTCTGAATAATACGGACAATGATGGTGCTGCCGTTCTGTGTGAATTTCGTGGCATTGCTCAGCAGATTCAGCAGAATCTGGTTCAGGCGGAAAAAGGTGCTGGCCGGAGGTGGAAATCTTGTTCAGGTATTCCTGCACCTGGTCCGGCTGATTGACGTGGGCGGCAGCCAGAGCGGTAAAGCCGATGATCGCATTCATCCGAAAAAACAGATTTTGTTCCGGAATGAAAATGGGAAACAAAAGTTACTTTACATATAAAAGAGCAGAACAGGAAGAAATTTTGAAAAAAATTGAAGAAAATTACAAATTATTGTGGAATATGTGGAAAAAATATGGTAGGATGGGGGAGAAGAGAAAAGTGGTTTCAAAATGTTACTTAACGTTCAGTGAAAGTTCTATGGTTACAAAGAAAACAAAAAACAAGAGGAGAAGGAAAATGAAATTTTTACCAAAACCAAAAGAGGTAAAACTCCTGACGGGGGAACATGCACTCTGCTATGACGGCAGAATTGTACTGGATGGCAGACTGCTGGGAAATGGGGATACGTATGCGAAAGTGCTGCAGAAGGGAATCAAAAAGGAAACCGGAATGCAGTACGATATCGGATACGGCGTTCCGGGAAGAAAAGAGACCGGCGCGATTGTACTGGAACTGGATGAGACAAGGAAAAGCCAGCAGTATGTGCTGCAGGTGACAGAGGAGGAAATCCGCATCCAGGGCGGAGACGGAGCCGGCGTGCTCTACGGTGTGCAGACGCTGTGCCAGATGATGCACGAATACGGTGCACTGCTTCCTGCCGTGCGGATCGAGGATGAGCCGGATCTGCCGGTGCGCGGCTATTATCTCGATGAGACGAGAGGCCGTGTGCTGACACTTTCCTATTTAAAACAGGTGGCAGACCGCATGGCGTACTACAAGCTGAACCAGCTGCAGCTCTATGTGGAGCACACGTATCTGTTCTCCGGACTTTCCGAGATGTGGCGCGATGAGACGCCGCTTACGGCAGAGGAAATCCGCGAGCTGGATGCGTACTGCGCAAAGCTTCATATCGAATTGGTGCCGTCGATCGCAACGTTCGGCCATCTGTACATGCTGCTCTCCACAAAGAGCTATGGCGACCTCTGTGAATTCCCAGACAGCTGGAAAGAGCCGTTTTCCTTCTGGGACCGGATGCAGCATCACACGGTGGATGTCTCCGGCGGCAGAGCGATCGAGCTGATCAAGGCCATGATCGAGGAGTACATGGCGCTTTTTGCCACGGATAAATTCAACATCTGCGCGGACGAAACGTTCGACCTTGGAAAAGGAAAATCGAAACCGCTGGCAGACGAGAAAGGCGTTCACCGCCTGTATATCGACTATGTAAAAGAGCTCTGCGAGTTTCTCGTGGCAAAAGGCAAAAAGCCGATGTTCTGGGGCGATATCATCTGCGCACAGCCGGAGCTGATCAAAGAGCTGCCAGAGGAAACCGTCTGCCTGACCTGGGGCTATGCAGCCGAGCAGAGAGAGCATGAGGCAAAAGTGATGGCGGAAGCTGGTGCAAGACAGTATCTCTGTCCTGGGGTCGGCGGCTGGAACCAGTGGATGAACCTGGTGGAGAACAGCTACAAAAATATCGCACGGATGTGCGGCTATGCGAGAAAATACCATGCGGAAGGTGTTCTGAACACAGACTGGGGTGACTGCGGCCACATCAATCAGCCGGACTTTTCCCTTCCTGGCATGATCTATGGAGCCGTCTTCTCCTGGGGAGACGATACCGACAGCTTTGAGGAGCTGAATGAACAGATTTCCCGTCTGGCCTACGGCGACCGGAGCGGAAAATTCGTTTCCTATATGGCAAAAACGGCAGAATGCTCCATCTTTGACTGGTGGGATGCCAACGTCGTTTACGAGGAAAAAGTGCTCGGTCATCCGAACAACCGGAATGCGCTGTTTGACGCGAGAATCCAGGATGAGGCGAAGCGTGCAGCTGCAAAGGAAACAATTGCGGCTCTGAAAAAAGAACTGAAAAAGACAGCCGGTGCTCTGGAAGAATCCTGCCGTCCAATGGTTCCGGTGCTGGAACTCACGATGGAAGCGATTGACATCTGGAATGAGACGGGCGCGAGAATGTGTGACATTGAGCTTGGAAAAGAAAAGGATGAGACAGCCTGCGCGGCACTTGCGGGACGGCTGGAAACCTGGTTTATGAAGTATAAAGCGTCCTGGAGAAGCATCAGCAAAGAAGGCGATCTGCACCACATTTCAGAGATTGTATTCTGGTATGCCGACATTCTGCGGGGAAGAAAACCGTACGAAAAATAGAAAAAATCCATTTGTGAACAAAGATGAACACAAATAGAAAATAAATGAACGATAAAAAGTAACAAAGAAAACGAAAATTTACATAAAAGTGAACAAAAACACTTGACTTTTGCGCAGAAATGGACGAAGATAGAAGTATCGGATCGAAAGATCAAAAATGTCCGTATGGCGTGACAAGAGAGAAAGAAAAAAATAATTTTCACAGAGGGAAACAATCATGAGTAAAATCATCGGAAACAATCTGCCGGATATGCCTTGGCAGGAAAAACCAGCAGGAGAGCACATGCCGGTATGGCGCTATGATCAGAACCCGATCATCGGCCGTTACGAGCAGAAACGTTCCAACAGTATCTTCAACAGCGCAGTCGTACCGTTCGAGGACGGATACGTAGGTGTATTCCGCTGCGACAGCCGTTCCATCAGCATGGACATCTTCGTTGGAAGAAGTAAAGACGGTATCCACTGGGAGATCGAGGATGAACCGATCAAATTTGAGGGCGCTGACGAGGAGATTCTGACAAGAGAGTACCGTTATGACCCGCGTGTCTGCAAAATCGACGACAAATACTATGTAACCTGGTGCAACGGCTATCACGGCCCGACCATCGGTGTTGCTTACACCTATGACTTCAAGAAATTCGTTCAGCTTGAGAACGCATTCCTTCCATTCAACCGTAACGGCGTGCTGTTCCCGAGAAAGATCAACGGCTACTACATGATGATGAGCCGTCCAAGCGACAACGGCCATACACCGTTCGGCGATATCTTTGTCAGCCAGAGTAAAGATATGGAATTCTGGGGAAGACACCGCCACATGATGAGTCCGGTACGCGGCGATGAGTCCGCATGGCAGTGCACCAAGATCGGTGCCGGCCCGGTTCCGATCGAGACAGATGAGGGATGGCTGCTGATCTACCACGGTGTTATCACAACCTGCAACGGATACGTATACCGTATGGGATGCGCGCTGCTTGATATCGACGAGCCGTGGAAAGTAAAATACAGAACGAAAGACTACATCATGGCTCCGATCACCCAGTACGAGTGCATGGGTGATGTTCCGAACGTAGTATTCCCGTGCGCAACCTTAAGCGATGCTGCAACCGGAAGAATCACTATCTACTACGGATGCGCAGATACCGTAACCGGTATGGCATTCACAACCGTAGATGAACTGCTGAACTATGTGAAAGAGAACAGCCTTTAATTTATAAGATGATACCAGTGTCAAAAGGTCGGAAATCCGACGCAAGCAAAGCTTGCAGGAGGATTTTTGAACTTGGGACACGCCAAAACATGAGTAAGTAGCCATTTTTCAAAGAAAAATGAGCGGATTACGAATGTTTTTGAGGATTGCGAGAGTGCAAAGCACGTAGCAATTCGGTATCAGAGGGGTCAAAATACCTTTTGACCCCAACATCTAAATTGAAAGAAAGAGGATAAAGAATGGCAGTAATTGACCAGAGTAAAATACGAAATTTTTGTATCATTGCTCATATAGATCACGGTAAATCCACACTGGCAGACCGTATCATTGAGAAAACAGGACTTCTTACCAGCCGTGAGATGCAGGAACAGGTCCTTGACAATATGGACCTGGAGCGTGAACGTGGAATTACCATTAAATCCCAGGCTGTGCGTACTGTATACAGGGCAAAAGATGGAAATGAATACATTTTTAACCTGATCGACACACCTGGACATGTGGATTTTAATTATGAGGTGTCACGAAGCCTGGCAGCCTGTGACGGTGCTGTGCTGGTAGTAGATGCTTCCCAGGGAATTGAGGCCCAGACTCTGGCCAATGTATATCTGGCATTGGATCATGATCTGGATGTATTCCCGGTTATCAACAAGATTGACCTTCCAAGTGCTGATCCGGACCGTGTGGCAGCTGAGATCGAAGATGTGATCGGCCTGGAGGCACATGATGCATCTTCTTTATCTG
>OGHK01003017.1_pt1 | contig 10603 bp, 7 predicted proteins | sample 1571411 | NCBI WGS metagenome assembly OGHK01 (sample SAMEA2582043, study PRJEB24529) | metagenome | biome: Human gut stool | place: China | collected 2011 | reverse complement strand
TATCGACTGTGTGGCCAGCCGCTACGGCCTTACCTGTCAGGGCGCAGACAAGATCGCCCTGACGAAGCTGGATGTGCTCAGCAGCATGAAAGAGATCCCGGTGATCACCGGTTACACATTGGATGGCGTGCAAGTCCCCAGCTTCGACCCGCTGTCCGACCTTGACCGTGTAGAGCCTGTGGTCACTATGCTGCCAGGCTGGAACAAGGATATCTCCGGCTGCAAGAGCTGGGATGAGCTGCCCAAAGAGGCCAAGGCTTACGTGGAATTTCTGGAAAAGCAGCTGGGCCATGAGATCCAGTTCGTCTCCACCGGAGCCGAGCGCGAGAAGTTCGTGCTGAAAGGAGAATGGCTGTGAGACACTTTATTGAGCCCAACAGCTTTTCTCTGGAAGAGCAGCTGGCCCTTCTGGATCTTGCCGACCGGATGGAGGCCGACCCGGCACCCTATGCCCACCTGTGCGATGGGCGCATTCTGGCCACCCTGTTCTACGAGCCGTCCACCCGCACCCGTCTTTCGTTTGAGGCCGCGATGCTGAACCTCGGCGGACATGTCCTCGGCTTCCCGAGCGAGAACGTCTCCAGTGCATCCAAGGGCGAGAGCGTAGCCGACACCATCCGCGTCGTCTCCTGCTACGCCGACATCGTGGCCATGCGCCACCCCAAGGAGGGCGCACCGCTGCGGGCCAGCCGGTACTCCCGCATCCCTGTCATCAACGCAGGCGACGGCGGACACCAGCACCCGACCCAGACCATGACCGACCTGATGACCATTCGCCGCCGCAAGGGCCGTCTGAACGACCTGACCATCGGCCTGTGCGGCGACCTCAAGTTTGGCCGCACCGTCCACTCCCTCATCAAGACCATGGCTCGCTGTGAGAACATCCGCTTCGTCCTCATCAGCCCCGAAGAGCTGCGTGTGCCGGACTACATCATCACCGACGTGCTCGAGGCCAACCACATCCCCTACAAGGAGACCCGCAGCCTCGAGGAGTCCATGCCCGAGCTGGACATCCTCTACATGACCCGCGTCCAGAAGGAGCGTTTCTTCAACGAGGAAGACTATGTCCGTCTGAAGAACAGCTATATCCTCACCAAAGAGAAGATGGCCCTTGCCAAGCCTGACATGGCCGTGCTCCATCCCCTGCCCCGCGTCAATGAGATCACGCTGGAAGTGGACGACGACCCCCGCGCCGCCTACTTTGAGCAGGTGCAGAACGCCGTCTACGTCCGCATGGCGCTGATCATGACGCTGCTGGGCCTCAAGGACCCCAAGGCTGAAAAGGAGGGCAACTGAGATGCTGAACATTGATGAAATTCAGAACGGTATCGTCATCGACCATATCAAGGCAGGCACGGCCATCGGCCTGATGGACCTGCTGGGCATCAAGGGCAACCGCACCGCCAGCGTGGCCCTCATCCAGAACGCCCGCAGCCACAAGGCAGAGTCGGGCCGGAAGGACATCATCAAGGTGGAGGGCGACGCATCCTGGCTCAACCTCGACGTGCTGGCCTATCTCGACCCTGACATCAGCGTGACCGTCATCGAGAACGGCAAGGCTGTCAAGAAGGAAAAGCCCCAGCCCCCCAAGCGTCTGGTCAACATCGTGCGGTGCAAGAACCCCCGCTGCATCTCCTCCATCGAGGAAGAGTGCGACCAGATCTTTGAGCTGAGCTCCAACGGCAAGTATCGCTGCATCTACTGCGAGCAGGAGCTGCAGGTCAAGCCGGAATAATCTTTATAGACAAAAGCGCCCCCGTCAGAAATGCACTGACGAGGGCGCTTTTGCGTTATGATGTGGTTTTCAGTGTCCAGATTGTGCCAGCGTTCGTCCATCGAGCTTCGCCCATTCTCTGCGGCCATTGGACGAACGGCCAAGAATAATAGATGCCGCAGCAGAGGCGCTGGTGAATACGTGATCCTCGGTAAATACGTTACTCTGTACTATACCGATCTCCAGCAGAGTCTTTCTCTGTTCCACATAGTTCTGGGGCAATCCACTCGTCACATCCGGGGCAATGCGGCTGCCCTTCAATATCAGAAAACAGTCTTTATCGATGGGATACCCCATAGCGCTGCTCCCGCGACCAGCCAGCAGAAACAGGCCTTCGTCCGTTTCACTCTGCCGGGAGGGACTCAGCTCCCATTTTTCTGCAAAGACTTCATTCAGCGTTTCTTGTCGCTTTTTCACAACATCAGGTGTCCACTTTGGTTCATTGATAACCTGCGTTGTGAGGACATAGGAGCTCGTGCCGCCTTTGGACTGGAAATATTTTTCCTTTTTGGTTGTAAAGCCATAATTTTGTGCCGCAGAATTTCTCTGCCGGGTCAGCGGCACGAGATTTGCGATACGGTTGAGCCAGTGCATCCTCTCCTGCTCATCCGGCCAAAGTTCTGGCCAACTTCCATGGACGGGAGGATGCTGCGGCAGGACATGCTCGATGGTAAAGAGCTTCTGATTGTACGATGCTCCACCGTCACTCATGAAAGAGTCCAGCCGCTGGATGATGTAGTTGCGGCGCTGCGCTGTCATCGTATAAATCTCGCCATCCAGTGTCTGCCGGAAATGTTCTTTTTCCCAATCCGTAAGCTCAATGTTTCTCAGCGGAGAGGTCAATGTGCTGTCGGGCCGACCCTCCATCTCCACCAGAAGCCATTTGTACCGGTCCACACGATGGTTGACGTCCTGCGCTGTCACAAGCAGATAAGATGCCAGCCTTTCCAGCTTTCGGATAAACCAGAGAACATATTCCGAATCATTCGGGTGCTCTGCGAGAAATTTGATAGCAGGCGGCATCCAGTCGGAGTTGTTTGTCTTGTTCAGCCAGAAAAGCAGACCGTTTACCTCGTCCGCATGATGTGTAGCAGTGAACTCGCAATTTTTTAGCTGAACGTAAGCATTCGTATAGGGTACAAGATAGTCATCGATCAGTCGTTTCGGAGATACTGTCTTCAAAATATATTCTTCAAATTCCTCCCGAAGGGTCTTTTTCTGGCGCTCTTTTACAAAGATGGTCCGGGTATGCGTAAATACCTCGTTGAACCCGTCACGTCCGGTCAACTCCTCAAGTCCTTCCCATTTTTCCGTATATTCCTGCTGCTTTTCTTTGGGAAGGCTGCCAATAACTGTGGATTTGATAATGTCCGTCGGCAGTAGGTCGAGGCCTCGGCTGTTCATGACCGTAAAAATACGGAACGCTGATTCCTGACTCGGCGTCGAAACGACCACCAGATAGCAGCGGGTCAGCAAAAACTGTGTAAATCTCAGCCTGTCATCGTCATTGCTGAACATTTCAGCAAAACTCTTGCGAAGCACAGCGCAGTTTTTCTGGATATGCAGCTTTGCTTCGGTGTCCAACAGCGCCGGGTCCAACTGCCCCAATGCGTCCAGCTGAATGTTTTGGATGTACTTATGGAAAAATGGCTGATCCTTTTCCTTGAGAAATAGCCTCGGTTGGGCCTCGATCCCCTCCAACACATTGCCTTTCTCCTGCAAATATTTTTTGCAGTCCACCTTATAGTCTTCGTTGTCAAATGTATCAGCCAGAACTGCAAACAGGATAGACAATGTGGTCAGGCGCTGCTGTCCATCAATGACATCGGCGTATCGGTCCTGCTCGTCCTTGATCAGGACGATACTGCCCAGAAAGAAATTTTCTGTGTTCTCCGTCTGGAAAAATCCATACAGATCATTGAATAAATCGCCAGTTTCATCTTCTGTCCACGCATAAGGACGCTGGTAGCCCGGAATATGATATTCAAAATCCGAGCTGAATATCTTGGAAAGCGGATATTCTTTTCCGGTTATCTTGCTGCTTACCGCATTGCTCATAGCAGACCCTCTTTTTCTATCGCTCTAACACATCCGCTGGATTCGCAGTTTTTTCAGACTTTCCGGCGCAGCAGGCTCATAGGCGGCAGCTCCGGGGTGGGGATGGTATAGCGCTCCATCGCGTGGGGCGTGGACTCTACCAGCTCACCGGCCTCATTCTTTATCCACTCGGGGTTCAGCGGGATGCTGCGGCCATCCGGGCAGAGCACTTCCAGCGTGTCGCCGAGGCTCCACTTGCCCCGCTGCTGGCAGCTGGCGACGCCGTTCTCCCAGCCGTCCACCGTACCGACAAACTCCCACTCGCGGATGTAAGTAGCGCTGTCGGTGGCCTGACGGGCCTGCTCCCGGCCAAAGTAGAAGCCGGGCGAATAGTGGCGGTGACTGGTGCGGGTCAGCTCAGCCAAAACCTCTTCCGGCAGCTCGAAGTTCTCGTTCATCGGGTCGGCCAGATACTGGTCGAGGGCGCGGCGGTAGGCCGCCGTCACGCTGGCGACGTAGTAGAAAGTCTTGGCGCGGCCCTCGATTTTGAGGCTGTCCACGCCCGCGTTGCAGATGAGGTCGAGGAAGGGCGCGGTACACAGATCGTTGGCGTTGAGGATGTAGCTGCCGTTCTCGTTCTCGCCGATCTCATAGAGCTGCCCCGGGCGGGTCTCCTCGCTGAGATAGTACTTCCAGCGGCAGGGCTGGGCGCACTGGCCGCGGTTTGCGTCGCGGCCTGCCATGTAGTTGGAGAGCAGGCAGCGGCCCGAGACGCTCATGCACATGGCGCCGTGGACGAAAGCCTCAATTTCCAGCTCCGGCGGGGTCTTGTCGCGGAGGGTGGCGATGTCCTGCAGGGTCATCTCCCGGGCCAACACCACCCGCTTCGCACCCATATTGTAGGCGGCACGGGCAGCAGCCCAGTTGGTGATGCCGGTCTGGGTGGACATATGGACGTCGATGTCGGGCGCGAACGTCTTGCAGGCGTCCAACACGCCGAGGTCGGCCACGATGAAGGCGTCCACACCGGCGGCGGCAGCGTCCTTGATGGCCTGAGGCAGACGGTCAGCCTCCTCGTTGGTGGGCAGGGTGTTCATGGTCAGGTAGACCTTGCGGCCCCGGGCGTGGGCATAGATGACGCCCTCGCTCAGCTGCTCCGGGGTGAAGTTGGTGGGTGCAGAGCGCATCCCGAACTCGGGCAGAGCGCAGTAAACGGCGTCCGCGCCGTAGTTGATGGCATACCGCAGGCGCTCGAGGTCGCCCGCCGGGGCCAGAAGTTCCGGTATCTGTAACATGGTATTCCTCTCTAGCCCTCTCAGTCACCTTCGGTGCCAGCTCTCCCAAAGGGAGAGCCCTTGGCAGGCCGGTCAGCGGCTGCCTTTTCCGTCAGGCTTACGGGCTTCGCTTCTTATTTTAGGCTCTTATTAACTTTTGCCGCCTCATCGCAGTTTTTCTGATGGTCTGCGTAGGTGCGGGCGTAGTAGTAGTGACCAGCAAGGTCCGTGACAAAGAAATAGGCGTCTTTCACCTCATCGTCGGGCTGCGGGTCAAGCGCCGCGCGGATGGCCGCGATGCCGGGGTTGGAAATCGGGCCGGCGGAGAGGCCGGTGCAGGCGTAGGTGTCGTAGGCTTCCAGAATGTTCTCCGGGATGCTGTCCCAGCCGCCGTAGTAGGGCGCGACCCAGTTCCAGAGGTAGTTGTTGTCGGCGTCGCTCTGGACGTAGCTGGAGGTGTTGCTCTGCAGCTTGGGGTAGGGCGAACCCTCGGCCAGACGGTTGCGGAACACCTGCGCCACATTATCGTCCTGATCGTTGCCGGCCTCCTCCTGCACGAAGGACGCCAGAGTGACCACCTCGGAGAGGGTCATCCCCTGCTTTTCCATCTCGGCATACATCTCATCGGTGATCTGCTTGTCGAAGTGAGAATAGAACGTCTCAACGTAATGATGGACGGTGTCATCCTTCAGGAAATCGTAGGTATCCGGGAAAAGATAACCCTCGCACTTGAGGAAGCGGTCCGGGGCGTCCTTGTCGTCGGGGACGTACTGCCAGAACCTGTACTGGCTGAAATCACCGGTGTTGGCCTCCTTGAGGAAGTCCTCGGCGCTGCACAGCCCGGCATCCTCCATTTTTTTCGCAATGGCGATGGCCGTCGTACCCTCGGGGAAGGTCAGCCGGACGCTGTCGGCCTTCGCGTAGGCGGAGAGCGCCTCGATGATGTCGTCGTAGGAGCTGCCGGGGGCGAGGTCGAACTCGCCGTATTGGAGCTTGCCTGCCGCGCCCTGTTTGCCTGCATACCAGCGGAAGACGTGGGGGTACTTGATGACGCCCGCCGTCTTGAGCTTCTGGGCGATGGCTGCCACGCCGCTGCCCTGCTGGATGCTCACACTCACCGTTTTGCCAGCGGAAGCACTGCCGTTGATCTCTTTTCGGATGGCCAGCAGACAGCCGCCCGCCGCCAGTACCAGGATCAGCAGCACGATCAGAATCATTTTCGCTGCGCCGCCTTTTCTGCTTTTTTTATGTTTTGCATCGTGTGCCATGTACACACTCCTTTACCATTCCGTTCAGCTTTCCATCATCAGCCGCATATAGCTTTCTTCCACATCGAAAGGCTCCGCGTCGAACCGTATCATGCCGTAGTCCTGCCGGGTGCCTTCGCCGAGGAAAAGGTTCTGAGCCGCGCCCACTGTGATGACGGCGCGCTCCACGATGACTTCCTTCTCCCGGGCCGCTTCCATCAGTACCTCGGCAGAGCGGTCATCATCGGCCATCAGCTCCACAAAATAGAGGGTGTCCTCCCGGCGGAAGTAGATGCCGTAGCCCTTCTCGCTGGACACGATGGTCGCGCCCCGGGCGTAGAGGTCGGTCAGCACGACGGCCATCTGCTCCGGCGGGAACTGGACTGTATCGGGGTAGAAGCGCTCCCGCAGCTCACAGAGCTTGCGGGCCGTCACGGAGTCAAATTCCGCCTGACTCCACAAATTACGGGCCACTTCCCGGGGCAGGCAGCGGAGAGCAAAGGCCCGCTGGAAGCCCTTGCTTTCCAGCAGCACGGCCTGCTCCTGTCCGGCCGGAACGGCCACGGTGAAGCCCGCGCCCCGCAGCTTCTGCTGCGCACAGAGACAGTCCACGAGTCCTGCCAGAAGCAGGCTTCCCTGCCCACAGAGGCCGTAGAGGTAGCTGCCGCTGCGTCCCTTGAGGGTGACGGGGACCGCCAGCGCCGCAGCGACGATCTCGTCATTTTCCTCAGCGACGTAGATATTTTCCGCCCCGGCGAACTTTTCCAGAGCAGTTTTGATGAACTCGGCGCTGTCGCCGCGTTCTTTCTGCCACAGTGCCACGACTGCCGCCTCATCCGACGGCTGCATCAAACGATACATTGATAGTATCCCTCCCATTTTCGCGGTTATCCGAGTTCTTTTTCCGCCAGCGCCCGCACCTCGGCCTGAATATCCTCGATGGTGCGCATGGCTCCATTTTCCGTGCAATGGACGGTGGCCCAGCCCAGATGCTCTGCGCAGTACTCGGCGGCACGGCGGCTGCGGTGATCCTGATGAATCTGCTGCCGCTTTTTGACAACGGCTACGCAAATGGCGCGAGCACGGGTAAGCTCGCGATGTTCGTCGTCACGCTGGGGCTGCTGCTCGTGGCGATGGGGACCTACCGCTCGCCCTCGGTCGCGGGTATTTAGCAAATAATCTTCCATAAAGGAGGTTGATGTTCCATCATGAAAAGGAGATTTAGGAGAAGCTACCGGGTATTGGGGAGCATCGATCACGATGTCTACTCCGGCGAATCCTCTTTTGGTACGTGCCTGAACGAGGAAAGTTGTGCTGTCTCTGAATGATGTATTGACGATGAATTCTCCTTTCTCATCTGTGGTAGTAGTGGCAACGATGTTCTGTTTGGGAGCTAAAATACAAATAGGTCCTTTTTTGACGTTGCCGCCGAAGAAACCTTTGATACGTCCGCTGATCGTTTGTCCTTTTTCCATATAGTTGGTGAGGTTCAATGAAGGCGAAGTCAGTACATTCCGGATATGATGCCTGCGCCATCCGTGCGTCATCATCAAGAAGTCTATCGTGCGGAGAGTCCGCAGGTCTTGCTGAAGAACATAATACCCCGGATTTTCTACATATCCTTTCAAGTCGGAAGTTAGTAGAAGGTTCGATAAGATATTATCTGCAAGTGAGTCCGGCTGGATACTTCTTCTGTCTGTAATGCTGACGGAGAAACTACCTTCTACCGGAGTTCCGTTATCATCCTTTGCTGAAATTTGCAAGGAAACCTTTTCTCTTTTTCCGTATGTAGGCTTATCCGCAAGGATTTGCCATTGATGTGGATTCCGGTCGGGTACGAAAACTAAACGTTCGCTAAGTGCGTTTCCCTGTTGGTCGATTAACATAAAATGGGTGATACCTGCGTTGAATAAACTGTCATTCATTCTTCCAAAAGTCCTGTCGGCACTGACCGGTTGCAAGATTGCCAGCTTCCCACGAGTGTGTGCAATCAAGAATAACTTTTGAGGCCACTGGGTAGCTTCTGTTTTTTGGATTTCGTAGCGTATTTCTTTTTTGTAATGCGTCATGGAAAGAGCGATTCCTTTTTCTTCTGCGGCCGGAAGATCGAATCGCTTGGTAATGCCGTCACTAGACTTGGCAATCACATAATAGGAATTCCCTGCAATCGGGTTCAAGGTGAAAACTCCCATACCATCATGCTCCGAACGAAAAGCAGTTAATGTGTCTCCTTTTGCATCGAACAGAAATCCTTCTATTTCTGTGGAAAAACCATCCGATCCTTGAGCTTTGAAAGCTATGTTTTGATGAGCAACGGTCAAGAGAGCTCCACCTTCCGGGAAGAACTTAACGTCAAAGTCTTTTGTAAACGAAGGCAGATAGAACGTTCTCTTATAAATATATTGAGGATCGTCAAATTCTACTTCAATCTGGCGTGCGGCAATAGGCTTCAGATCCGGCAGAGAAATAGAAATCAAACCACTTTCGTCCGTCTTTCTTTTACCTTTATCTTTTATCTTTCCGTTTTCGATGGTGCGATAGCGGATGGTTGTATTTCCGAAAGCCTCTTGTGTGTTGCTGGTAAATCTGACCCTAGCTGTATAATGTGATTCGTCTTCTTGTTGATACTCAATAGTTGAAACAATCGTGTTATCAATCGAATTACCAATCTTCAGATTACGTGAATAAAAGAATTCCGGTTCCTGATTAAGCATCCAGTTGCTATATCCCCGCAAATAATAGTCACCTGCAGGGAGAGTGGGACGGAGCGTGAAAGCATTATGGAAACCTAACGAATCTCTGCGAATCTTCTTGCGTTCCACGATAGAGTCAGAACGATTGACAAGCTCCGTAATGATGAAGTTACTTTGCGTATTGTCTTGATGAGTGACAGAATTTACGAGATACCCCTTGAACCAGATTTTTTCTCCTGCTCCATAGAAAGGCTTATCTAAATGCAGATACAGTTTTTCTTGCGGAACTTTCTCCAGCAGATTGAAATACGCAAGAATTGTATCTTGTGTGTTTTGTCCGGATAATGAGGTAAAACAGAATAACATTCCGAAAAAGAAAGCCATTGAACCTCTATTCATTGAAAATGTAGTTTTGCTTTTCATACGATATATCTTTGAATACATTTATGATTTATGCATCCAGATAGAAAGTACTTTCCTCTTTACTGCCAGTATGTTAATCACCGATACAACAATGAATAACACAACGCCCATGCTGATAGCTGCCCATAATGACCCGGTTTCCAGTTGTGGAAACAATAATCGGATGCTGTCTATGTAATAACTGCGTAGCCAGGAGACTAATCCGATGGATAATACAAGTACGATAACATTCAGTCCTACCGTGAGTAACTGATAAGGCAATGCTACCTTGTTGGGACTGTACCCGATTAATAGCAGACTTTCCAGCTTAGTCGTATTTTTCTGCAAAAGCAAGAAGATACTCAACATCAGGATATAGAATGAAAGAATACTGATAAACAAACCTACTCCCAATACAATGCCTATGATAAGACGGAGGAAATAAGTCGTTTTTCCGGCATCCAGTTTGCCGTCTTCCGTTTCATATCCTTTCTTTTGAAAATAGCTGGCGATGGCGGAATCCGCCGGGTTGCTAACTTCAATAATCAACCGGGCCGGCTGAGCTTCTGCATTCGGCGCAAAATTCTCATTCGCCCATTTCATAAAAGTTTGGGGAACAAGAATTGTGTTCAGACGATTGGAGAAACCGACAATGTTTCCTTTGTATTGTTCCACCCGTCCGTTGCCACGCATCATGATATCCATTTGAATCAGCCCCATCAATCCTTCCGAGAGCTTGGGCAGATTGCGGCTTTGGGCAAATCCGAAATTATACAGGTTCAGATAATTGCGGGGAATAATGATGGGGATTGTATGAGTGGATTCGTCAAAATGCCATTTGTCAAGTTTGATGTCGACAAACTCGTCAGGGACTGATTCGAAAAACATATCTGTGGAAAGGTGGATTCCTGCTTCCTGCATTCCTAATCCGGCTGATACTTTGAATTGTGAAGGAGTGAAAGCTCCTATTGTTTTAGTAAACGGCTGTTTTTTCAGGTCGGTGATGTCTTCGGCTGTGAATGTATTGCTTTTTCCTGCGAAAGACCCCAGCGTGCTGATCTTCTTTGTAGCTATGATGAAATCTTTTTTCATAAAGCTGTCTCCTTCGGTGAATACCGGAATCACATCCTTATAGAATTGCACACTAAGCAATACAATCATCATTCCGAATAGGTT
>OGHK01003011.1_pt1 | contig 10629 bp, 10 predicted proteins | sample 1571411 | NCBI WGS metagenome assembly OGHK01 (sample SAMEA2582043, study PRJEB24529) | metagenome | biome: Human gut stool | place: China | collected 2011 | reverse complement strand
CAAACAATATACATATATACAGTTTTCCGTGAGCATTCCTCAGTTTTTTATTTAAGATTTTCTATTTTTCACTCCAATCAAACGTACATACTTATAAATAATATATCCCTTAGAGGCATCGTGAAATTCAAAAGAGCAACACCTCAAAATCGTTATCCAGTGACCACAAGATGACATTTTTTTGTGTCGAAAACTTCTGTAAAATCGACAAAACTTCTATTTTTTTGCTATTGGAAAAAAATGGAAAAAGATTTATAATACATACATAAAGCAAAAGAAAACTAAAAAAGGAGTGGACAAGGTTGAATTTGATGGACCTAGTTTATGCCTGAAGGGAGGAACATCATAAAATATGGAATCAAAATTTTATGAAGATAAAAAGATGTTAGTTTTTAAAATCACAGATGAAATTGATGATTGTAGTGTACAAAAGATAAGGAGGAGGGCTGATTATGAAATTGAAAGATATATGCCTAGAAAAGTTGTATTTGATTTTGATAGTGTTACTTTCATGGATAGTGCAGGAATAGGTTTAATAATAGGAAGATACAAATTTACTAATATGCTTGGTGGAAAATTGGAAGTTGCAAATCTAACTCAAAGTGTAAGAAAAATATTTGAGATGAGTGGGATTTTAAGACTAATTCCAGTAACAGAATTATAAGTAAGAAAGGAAAAATATTTATTATGAAAGAACAAATTGAAAATGAGATGAAATTAGAATTTTTAAATAAGGGTGCGAATGAAGCTTTTGCAAGGATTACAGTTGCGGCGTTTGCATCACAATTGGATCCTACAATTGAGGAATTAGCAGATATAAAAACAGCAGTTTCAGAAGCGGTTACGAATTGTATAATTCATGCATATGAAAATAGGCAAGGAATAATAAAAATAAATGCTGAATTGAAAGGTAATGAAATAATAATTCAAATATCAGATAATGGGAAAGGAATAGAAAATGTAGATGTTGCCAAAGAGCCATTATATACAACAAAACCTAATTTAGAAAGGTCTGGAATGGGTTTTACAATAATGGAAAGTTTTATGGATACAATGAAGGTGGAATCAATTGTTGGGTTAGGTACAAAAGTCACATTGACAAAAACTATAAAAAAACATGAGGAAGAGATTGACGGAAGTCAATTAACAGCTTTAACAAAAGAATAAATAGGGGTAAGTGTACATATGTATGAAAATAATATTAATTCAATAAAAAGAGCCCAGGATGGTGACAAATTTGAAATGGATAAACTTATTAGAGATAATAATGGGCTTATTTGGAGTATTGTAAAAAGATTTATGAACAGAGGATATGAAGTAGAAGATTTATATCAGATAGGATGTATAGGTTTTATAAAATCAATAAAAAGATTTGATACAAATTTTGAAGTAAAATTATCAACATATTCAGTACCATACATATTAGGAGAAATAAAAAGATTTATAAGAGATGATGGACCTATTAAAGTTAGTAGAAGTATAAAAGAATTGAATACAAAAATAAATGAATTAAAAAGGCAGTATTTATTAAATGGAAAAGAAATTACTTTGGAGCAAATTTGTAAGGAGTTAAAGATACAAAAAGAGGATGCTATAATTGCAATGGAGTCGACAAATGCAGTTGAATCAATGGATGCAGCAGCAAATGCTGAAAATAAAGATGGTAAACAAATGACTATTTTTGATAAGCTGTCAACTGGAAAAAATGAGGAAGAGTTGATTACTAATAAAATGGTTATTAATCAATTATTAAACGAATTGAAAGATAGAGATAAAGAAATTATTTTATTGAGATTTTTTAAAGAAAAAACTCAGACAGAAGTTGCAAATATTCTTGGCATAAGTCAAGTTCAAGTTTCTAGAATTGAAAGAAAAATATTAAATGAGATGAAAGCAAAATTGACTTCTGCATAAAAATTTTTACATTAAAATAAAAAACGGAGTGATTGTATTGAAAAAAATTTTAATTTATCTACTATCATTTATTTTAATAATTTTTATAATTCCAGCACTTTTAACTAGAAGAACATTACCAGTAAATTCAAATGAAAAAATAAGTAATCAAGAAGAACAAAATGTTGAAAATCAGACACAAACAAGCAATCAAAATGAATATAATTATAGCAAATATGGAACGATATCATTATTGCATAAAAAAACGGGAGAGGTTGAACAAGTGAATTTAGATGAGTACTTATGTAATGTGGTATCAGCAGAAATGCCTGCAAATTATGAAATAGAGGCATTAAAAGCCCAAGCGATAGTTGCACGTACATATACAATATATAAAATATTAAATAAAAAACATGATACGGCAGATATATGTGATGATTCAACTTGTTGCCAAGCTTGGATTTCAAAAGATGATAGATTAGCAAGATGGGAAGAAAGTCAAAGAGAAAGCAATTGGCAAAAAATAGTTAGTGCTGTAAATGATACAAAAGGAAAGATTATAACATATGATGATAAACCAATTGATGCATTTTTTCACTCAAATAGTGGTGGTGTAACAGAAGTACCAGTAAATGTATGGGGTGGTACAGGATATCCATATTTGCAAAGTGTAGAAACATCAGGAGAGGATACTTATACTCAATATTCATCTGAGGTTGTATTTACACAGGAACAGTTAATAAATAAATTAAAAGAAAAATATTCTGATATATCAATAGATTTTTCAAATAGCGATGATATAAAAATTATGGAATATACGGAAAGTACAAGAGTTAAAACAGTTAAGTTTGGAAATCATGAAATTTCTGGTGTAGAGGCTAGGTCTTTGCTTGGATTAAGGTCTACTAATTTTGAGATTAGTATAGATGATGATAATATAAAGTTTTCTGTTAAGGGATATGGCCATGGTGTTGGTATGAGTCAAACTGGGGCTGATAGTATGGCTAAACAGGGAAGTAGTGCAGAGGATATTATTAAACATTTTTATACAGGTGTTGAAGTTTCAGAAGTAAATATTTTAAAATAAGAAATGTATATTTTTATAAAATCCGGAAATAATTGTAATATAAACAAAAAATTAAGGAGGATTTTATGAAAAGAGATATTGGAAGAAAAAATAAAGAAGACATGAATATGAAAATAATAAAATATTCAGCAATTGCAGTGGCAATACTTACATTAATAGTATTTGGAGCATTAATATATAGTAAAAAATTAAATGATACAATAAAAGAAGGAACACTAACAGGAGAACAATTATCAAGTATATTAAACAATGCAAATTCATCAAGTGAAAATACAGAAAGTGCAAGTTCTGAAATTGGAAAAAGTGTAAATGAAGTTTCTAATGAGATAAAAGAAAATCAAAATACTAATAAAATTACAAACAATTTAAATACGAGTAATTCAACAACTAAAAATACAGAATCAAAAAGTAATAATGTTTTAACAACAAATAGTGTAAATTCAAGTAATACAACAAATCAAACTAATAGTAAACCAGAAGAAAATACAGAAAAAACAAATGTAAAATTAAATTTTGAAAAACCTGTTGAAGGTGATATTGTAAGAGATTTTGCAGTTGATAATTTAATATATTCAAATACTTTACAAGAGTGGACAACACATACAGGTGTTGATATAAAAGCTGATAAAACAACAATTGTAAAAGCTGCGGAATCTGGCATTGTAAAAACTATAAAAAATGATCCTAGATACGGTTTAACTGTTATTGTTGAACATGAAAATGGATTTCAAACAGTTTATTCTAACCTTTTAACATCAGAGTTCGTTGTAGAAGGTGAAAAAGTTGAAAATGGGCAATCCCTTGGAACTGTCGGAAATACAGCTGCTTTTGAAATAGCAGATGATGCACATCTTCATTTTGAAATTTTGAAGGATTCTGTCCAAGTTGATCCTAATATATATTTAAAATAAGTTATTTAATGGTTATAATTCACAGTTTCTATACAAATATTATAGAAATTGTGAATTGTGATATTTTATGGAAATAGTTCTTTTGATTCTATTGAAAAAATATCAAAAATATTATAATATATAAACATAAAATTGAGATAGAGCAAAAAACAAGAGGAAGTGAAAAGATGAATATTAATTTTATAGAAGAACTTGGAAAGGCAATAGAAAAAACATTAAGTAAACCACAAAATATCAATGGGATAGAAAATGAAGAAATCGAGCTTGCACAGAAATTAGATGCAATAGAAGAATATACAATAGACAGGTTTGAAGAAGATATGGTAGTAATAGAAGACAGAAAAACAGGAAAAATGAAAAATATAGAAAAAGAAAAAATATCACCAGAATGCAAAGAAGGAGACATTATAAAATGTATTAATGGAAAATATTTTTTAGATGTAGATGAAACAGAAAAAATAGAAAAAGATATACAAGAAAAATATAATGATTTATGGAAATAAGAAGGGAAAACAAGAGATGAGTAAAAGAAAAAACAAAAGAACTAATAAAAAAATAGTAAATACAATTGCATCATTAATTCTACTTGTAATACTTGCAATAGCAAGTCAAAATGAAAATTTCCAAAAATATTTTGAAATAGATATAAACTCGCAAAACCAGCAAGCAACTGAAATAAAGTCAACATCAGTAAGTTCTGAAAATGGAATAAAAAACATAGTTATAGGGTCAGGAGATATAAACAATGAAAATAATTTACATGTTTATTACATAGATGTAGGTCAAGCTGATAGTATATTAATTATGAATGAAAACCAATCAATTTTAATAGATGCAGGAAATAATGAAGATGGAGATTTAGTTGTAAATTTTATAAAGAATAAAGGAATCACGAAATTAGATTATGTTATTGGAACACATCCGCATGAAGACCACATAGGAGGAATGGATGATGTTATAAATAATATAGATATTGATAAAATTTATTTACCGCCAATACAAACTAATACAAAAACATATCAAGATGTATTGCAAGCAATAAAAGATAAAAATAAAAAAATTAGTTCATTAAAAAAAGGTGATAAGTTTAGCGTTGGAGAAGCTGAATTTGAGGTGATGACAGATTCTATTTTAGATAAAAGCAATTTGAATTTATCTTCAAATATTATAAAAATGGACTTTAATGGGACAAGTTTTTTATTTACGGGTGATGCTGAATCTGAAAATGAAAAATCAATAACCTGGGGACTAATTGATGTTTTGAAAGTACGGACATCATGGTTCAACAACTAGTACATCTCAAAGTTTTTTGAATCAAATTAAACCTAAATATGCTATTATTTCTGTTGGAAAAAATAATGATTATGGACATCCGAAGAAAAAAATATTAGAGAGATTAAAGAAGATTGGTGCTGAAATTTATAGAACTGATGAATGTGGAACAATAGAGATTACTGTAACAAGGTAATCTCTATTTTTACAAATTCTTTGAAATCACTTGACAGTTTACAATAATAAAGATAAAATAGAATAGGTAAGAAAAAAATATATTAAAAGAAATAAAATGTATATATTTGATTCGTACATTGAAAATTTAATAAGAAAGAGGTGTAGATTCATGAATATAGGAATCATAATCGCCGCTGTCTTAATCTCACTTGCAATAGGAGCACTATTAGGAATTGTATACAGAAAAAAGGTTGCAGAATCTAAAATACATAGTGCCGAAGAAGAATCTAAAAAAATAGTAAATATGGCAAGAATAGAAGCAGAAAATCTTAAAAAAGCCAAAATAATTGAGGCAAAAGAAGAAATTGTAAACAGTAGAAATGAATTAGATCAAGAGATTAAAGAAAGAAGAGGCGAAGTTCAAAGACAAGAAACAAGACTTATTCAAAAAGAAGAAAACTTAGAAAGACGTGCAGAAAACTATGAAAAGAAAGAAGAAAGCTTAAATAGAAGAGAAAGAGAACTAGAAGAAGAAAAACAAAAGTTAGATGAATTGCACAGTCAAGAACTAAAAGAGCTTCAAAGAATAGCATCATTATCAAAAGAGGATGCCAAAAATATACTTTTAAAAGAAGTAGAAAAAGATATTACTGCTGAAAAAGCAGCAATAATAAGAGAAGCAAACCAAAAGGCAAAAGATGATGTGAAGAAAAATGCAAAAGAATTGTTAACATATGCAGTTCAAAAATGTGCAGCAGATCATTCACAAGAAACAACTGTATCAATTGTAACACTTCCAAGTGATGAAATGAAAGGAAGAATAATTGGTAGAGAAGGTAGAAATATAAAAGCTTTGGAAACATTAACAGGAGTAGATTTAATAATAGATGATACACCAGAAGCAGTAGTTCTATCAGGTTTTGATCCATTAAGAAGAGAAGTTGCTAAAATAGCTTTAGAGAAATTAATTGAAGATGGAAGAATACATCCAGCAAAAATTGAAGAAGTAGTAGAAAAAGCAAAACAAGAGCTAGAAGAAACAATAAAAGAAGAGGGAGAAAGAGCAGTCCTAGAAACAGGTGTAATTGGATTACATCCAGATATAGTAAAATTAATTGGAAAATTAAAATATAGGACAAGTTATGGACAAAATGTGTTAAATCACTCAATAGAAGTTTCAAATTTAGCAAGAATAATGGCAGAAGAATTAGGATTAGATGCAAAACTTGCAAGAAGAGCTGGATTATTACATGATATTGGTAAAGCATTAGATCATGATATGGAAGGTACACATGTAGAAATAGGTGTTGAAATTCTTAAAAAATACAAAGAAAATCCATTGGTTATAAATGCTGTTGAGGCACATCATGAAGATGTTGAACCACAAACATTAGAAGCTGTATTAATTCAAGCTGCTGATGCTATTAGTGCATCAAGACCAGGTGCTAGAAGAGAAACATTAGAAGCTTATATCAAGAGATTACAAAATCTTGAAGAAATTGCAGATTCTTTTGATGGTGTTGAAAAATCATTTGCAATCCAAGCTGGTCGTGAAGTTAGAATTATTGTTAAACCAGATAAAATTAATGATGACCAAATGACAATTTTAGCAAGAGATGTTGCTAAAAAAGTTGAGAATGAAATGGATTATCCAGGTCAAATTAAAGTTAATGTTATTAGAGAGACAAGAACAGTAGATTTCGCTAGATAAAAAGTAAAAAGAAAGAGTTGTGATATAAATCATAACTCTTTTTTTAGCGGGAAAATGCTCCATGATTTCTTTCTTTGTAATTTTGCCAACCTTGTTATCAATAACCGCTTTAATTCTATCAGGCTTAGAAAGACTCCGATGCTTCAAATGCTCTACACGGCTTTCGAATTCATTGTATGCTTTCAACATGATACCCAGATAATATTTAACAAAAGGCTCATAGCTGTTTTCGCCCTCATGCCAGCCAGTAGAACTTGCTTGAAGGGCTTCATAATATGTTTCTTTTGTCTTTTCAATCAGCATTTCCATACTGACATATTTCCCAACGATGTATCCCGCCTTATAAAAAAGCAGTAAAGTGAGCAAACGGCTCATCCTACCATTTCCGTCATTGAAAGGATGGATGCACAGAAAGTCCAGAATGAACATAGGAATCAAAACCAGTTTATCAATGCGGTCAGCTTCCCATGCTTCAAGGAAACGAGCGCAAAGTTCGTCTATTGCTTCTGCAGTCTGAAAAGCTGGAACGGGAATAAAACGAGCTTTCTGGTGTCCCTCGGCATCGGTTTCTGCAATTACATTGTCTGAATTCTTATAGGTACCACCGATGTTTCCTTGGGAATAAGAATATAAATCACGATGTAACTGTAAAATAATGTTTGGTCTTGGAGTGATATATTCATAACTTTCGTGAATCGTAGCCAGCACTTCACGGTAGCCGGCAATTTCCTGTTCAGACCGATTACGTGGCTCTGCTTTCTGACTTACCAGTTCTTCCAAACGTTTATCACTTGTAAATATACCTTCAATTCGGTTAGATGCTCCCGTACTTTGAATTAAAGCAACTTCCAGAAGTGTTTTCAGTTCATCTATGTTTGCTTCCAGAAATAATTCCTGTTTACCTTTATGCTCATGAATACTGCCAACCATCTGAACAATTTCAGGTGTCAGCAACTTCGCAGGACTTGCAATATAATCAAAGTCTCTCATAGGCATCTCCTTCATTTCAGATTTATCTCCATCATTTTAGCATCAAATGATGGAGATTTCAATAAGTATGATGGAGATAGACTCCCCACATCCACAGGGAATATACTCATTTGGGAAAAGTTTTTTGCAACCTTTAACTTCCTCTCCAAAACGATTTTGGAGGGGTTGTCAAAAATCAAATTTTGGAGTAGAATTTTATCTCTTACAGTGAAAGAGCTTTTTCGTAGCTTTTCATATAAGAAAAGCCGAAAACCCTTGAACCAAAGGCTTTCGGCGTTGTTCACTGGCGTCCATAAGAGGATTTGGACCTCCGACCCCACGCTTAGGAGTTCATCCTGGTACAGAAAACAGCTTGCATTCTATGTCAATCAAAGTCATTCAAAGCCTTGATTTTACTGCTTTTTCTGTCAATTTCAGAAAAGATAAGAAAACCTGTTTTCATCTGAGAAATTACAGTTTGGGTGGAAAAATGGTGGATTTTCCACCATTAGGGTAAAGCCAACCTGTTCCTTCCAATTATAAATGATGACTACCATTACCTGACATTTTACAGTAATGATTATTTGGTTTTCTTATTAGATTTATATTTATTATACCGTGCCTGCGGTCAACTGTCGATAACAAATTGACCGCAAATGTATTATTTTTTCTTGCTTTTACAGTACATCCATTATTTTTAATTCAATTCTAACTCGTTTTTAACTCGTTTCTTTTTGAGTTAAAACGAGTTAAGAATTAACAACTTTGTACTTAGAATATTTTCCCCCACATAACAATTTCAAACGACCTTCTGCTTGAAGTTTTTTAATAACTGTATATGCCTGTGAAGGAGTTACTTTCAGCAATTCAACTACATCTTGCTTTGTGATAATTCCGTTCTGAGTATTTGCCAGTTTCATTACTAATTCAGGATACCTAATACTGTCTATGTCTGTCTGTCGAACATACTGTATTGCTTTTTTGTTCTCTCGATAAATCTTTTTTCCAAGAATACAAGTGCGGTTTTTCCCTTTTCCAGATGCTTCAATCAATCCAGATTCAATCATAAACTCAATTGCCGATCTGATCTTATTTTCTCCAAGATTTGTCAACTCAACAATCCGTTCAACAGTACATCTTCTTTCATTATTAAGAACTGATAAAATCATTAACACATATATTGATAGCGGTTTCCCCTGTCTGTTTTGCTCATCCGCAACAAATTTTGCAAACGGTAAATCTGCTTTTGCTCTTTGAATAAATAATTTAACAGATCTACTGGTGGACTCAGAATAGTCTGGCCAAGGTCTTCCAAAAATGATAGATCCTTCATAAATTCTATCAATTCCTCTTCCTGTTTTCTCCGCTAAGCCAATTCGTTTCATTGCATCTGCAAGTGCCGGATTACGTCCATGTGGTTCTACTGTAAGCAGATTTTTCAGATTAACTCCATCTATAAATCCGCCAGGATTACTAATAGTCATTCCTTCATCATCTATCAAAACCCTTACTGAGCCAAGCATAGTATAATCCCTATGGCAAAATGCATTTACCAAACCTTCTCGAAAAGCAGCCCAGTCAAACTCCGGGATTGGAATTCTAAATAAGCCATACTCGGTCTCTCTTTCCGGATTCCATGCTTTGACATATGTCTCATATCCATAGTGGAGGTCTATCCATATGGTTATCTTTGTTAATTATATTCTATATCCTGTTTTCACGATCTGGCAATGTAATTTTAGCACTATGGTTAGTATATCCAAAGCAGAATAAAACATAAAAAAGATCTGTCACCCTTAGGATTCTTCCCAAAGCCAACAGATCTTACATTTTCCCTTACATCTTTATACTCTTTGCCAGACTCGTCAGCAAAGCTGCCATCTCCGGATTAACCTTTTTTCTTTCTAACCCACGTTATTTTGCAGCCACGGTTACCACTGTTTCCTTTTTTTTCGACATAAGCCAATAAAACATAGAACAAAATATTAATGCAAATACAACGCCAAAAACATTCTGAATCACTCTAAGACCAACTGCTCCTTTTAGTCCATAACTCTCTGTAGCAATGGCCAAAGCACCAAATGTGTTAAATACTGCCTGCCAGCCATATTTTGCAGAAAGTCCTACACCAATTCCGCCAAGGATTCCTATGTATGTATAGATGGATGACGGAAGCAGAAAATATAGTACTGTAAAGCATATTACACCTGCAATATTTCCGACAATCCTTTTGCGGACTCTGTATTGCATGTCCTCCATAAATGGTAAGATTGCTGACATTGCCGCAATTCCAGCCCACATTGCCCGTGGCATATTGCAGAGTTCCGCAATGCAGAGTACTGCCGGTACGCATATGATCTGACATAACTGCCACTTTGTTCTGGAAGAAGATATATCAAATTCCTGTACCAAATCATTCAAATTTCTTTTATACGTTCTGTTTTTATGATTTCGATAAAATACGAAGCAGGTAAGTGCTGCACCTAATGCCATTCCGGTTAATCGCATCTGATAACTTTTTCCTGTTACATCATATCCATACAATAACAGATAACCAAGAACCAATGTAGATTGATTAAACATGAATGGATTATGGCATCCGAACAGAA
>OGHK01003007.1_pt1 | contig 10644 bp, 10 predicted proteins | sample 1571411 | NCBI WGS metagenome assembly OGHK01 (sample SAMEA2582043, study PRJEB24529) | metagenome | biome: Human gut stool | place: China | collected 2011 | reverse complement strand
TTATAGAGGTATTAGAAGAGGAGAAATAATATGAAAACAGCTTTTTTATGTCCATATTTTGGAACATTTCCAAAACATATGCAACTGTGGATAAATTCATGTGGGACAAATAATGATACGACATTTTATTTGTTTACAGATGATAAGCAAAATTTAAATTATCCAGATAATTTTATAGTTAAATACATAACATTAGAAGAACTCAAGGATTTTTTTCAATCAAAATTTGATTTTAAGATTAGCCTTTCAGGTGTATATAAATTAGGAGATTATAAACCTTTATATGGATATTTGTTTGAGGATTTAATAAAGGATTATGATGCATGGGGATATTTAGATGTACCGGATGAAATATGTGGAGATGTATCGGAATTTGTGAACGAAGAAGCGTTTAAAGATGTTGATAAATTAATGACAAGAGGACACATGACTATATTTAAAAATACTCCAGAAATTAACAGACGCTTTATGGCAGATACAGGAGAGATGTTTAATTATAGGGATATTTTTTCTTCTGAACATTTTTTCAATTTTGAGGAAATTGCAAAAGGAAGTATAAGTTGGATTTACGTAAATAATAAATGGAATATGAATTTGTTAAATGATGCAGTAGCAGATGTATCAGGATTATTTTATGATTTTAGAAGAAGTTGTATATCTGATAAGTTATATCACCGGAGTTATCCCGGACTGACGAAACGTTATGGCGGAGGTACTTTCGGTACAGTTTTCATTCATCGCGTACTTTATGCCCTTTCTTCAGGAACAAGCCACTCGGCGCAATTTGCTATGGCTGCCATGCTGAAAGCGGCCAATGAAGGACAATATAACTTCCTGAATGAAGTGAAAATATATGGTGAAAGAGCGCAGAAATTGAAAGAAATCTTCCTTCGTCATGGCTTTCATCTGGTATATGATAACGATCTGGGCGATCCTATTGCAGACGGATTCTATTTCACAATCGGCTATCCGGGAATGACTAGCGGCGAGTTGGCTAAGGAACTGATGTATTATGGAGTCAGTGCTATTTCGTTAGTGACAACCGGAAGTCACCAGGAAGGCTTGCGCGCATGTACCTCTTTTATTAAAGACCACCAATATGCGCAACTCGATGAAAGAATGAAACTATTTGCCGAAAATCACCCGGTAGTATAAATATTTACCGGAAGATATTCACAAAAGCTACTCTTAAAATGAAAAAAAACGGAAAGAACGATTGTTATTCCGTTTTTTTTCTTACTTTAGTGGCATGAATATCGACTCTGACATATTTAAGATTCAATCAAATAATGTGTTGCCGTCAAGAGGAAAGATTCTAATATCCGAACCTTTTTTACGCGACGTAACGTTTGGAAGATCTGTAATTCTACTGATTGACCATACGGAAGAAGGAAGTATGGGATTGGTCATCAACAAGCAACTGCCGTTGCTTCTCAACGATATCATCATGGAATTTAAGTATATAGACGAAATTCCATTATATAAAGGTGGTCCGATTGCGACTGACACCTTATTCTATCTGCACACACTAGCTGACATTCCCGGTGCTATTTCTATCTGCAAAGGACTTTATCTGAACGGGGACTTTGAGGAGATAAAAAGATACATATTACAAGGAAATAAGATTAGCGAACATATCCGTTTCTTCCTGGGCTATTCCGGGTGGGAAAGTGAACAGTTGAGCAATGAAATCAGAGAAAACACATGGCTGGTCTCCGAGGAAAAGAAATCCTACCTGATGAAGAGCGACACCAAAGACATGTGGCGGAAAGCTTTAGAGAAATTAGGCAGCAAGTATGAAACGTGGTCACGTTTTCCACAGGTACCCACACTTAATTAATGATGAACTGTGAACGACAAACAAAATAATATGCCATTCGTTCACAATTCGTCTTTTATCACTTGCAGTTTAATTTAGGATTCAAACACTGGAAAAGTGCTGCATCTTTGCAGCATCCTCCTATCTGCAACCAATTCTTTAACAAGCCGCATTGCACAAAACCGCAAGATGTGAATAGCTTCATACAAACATCATTGTCGACAGCTACGTGTGCATAAAGCTGCGTTAAAGAAAGAAAGTCAAAAGCATACTCACAAAGTAAATTCAATGCATCGCCCGCATATCCTTGCTGACGATAATCCTTATGAATAGCAATTCCCACCTCCCCCCGCGAATGAAGGGGAACAAAGTCCGTAATATCAATCGTACCAAGTATGCAGTGATCGGATTTTCTCACGATCATCAGACGTAGCTGCTTGTCGGCAAAAACATCGCATTGAGAACCTTCGATGTACTGTCGTAATACGTAACGGGAATACGGAACGGTGAAATTGCTGATATCCCACATCGACGGGTCATTTTCCATTTCGTACATCACATCCATATCCTCTGGCTCCACAGCACGGAGATAAATACGGTCGTTTATTAAGAAGGACTGTTTCATAGTGCTTTAGTCTTTCGTGATATGAAGTTCGTTACGCAATCTTTTCTCACCAGGCAGACAGAAAAGAGAAGCAGTGAGACCAATCAACATACAAAGATTTCCTGTGGTACTAAGCGTCAGATAATAGCATAAAAGATTGGTAACGATAGCGACTTCCAATATGCCGAGACGGACAATGCTCCATTGCACATAACATTTCAAAGCAAGCGTGATCGTCATTTGATCTATTTTCTTTTTAAGCACCAGGCTGAATAATTTAAGAGAAAGGGGAATACACAAGGCCGTTAGCAGAATCCCTAATGTCTCAAAATAATAAACGGCTTGTGCATTGTCTGCCAAACTTCCTACGGGAAGGAGTTCAAACTCCCCTGCTCCAAGCAGAAACGCAGGGAGCACCCAAAAGAAAATATAACTAATATTTAAATTTCTGACAGCACGTTTTATCTGTTCTTCCATGTTCGTTCTAAGTTTCTAAAGATTAATTGATTATACAGTTCCGGTAAAAAGTGTCCGGTTCACAATACTACGGCCCAGAGTCACTTCATCCGCATATTCGAGTTCATCCCCCACAGATATGCCGCGAGCAATCACACTCAGCTTAACACCTAGTTTATCCAACTTACGGTAGATATAGAAATTAGTGGTATCCCCTTCCATAGTAGTGCTCAGAGCGAGAATCACTTCCTTTATTCCACCTTCGGATACCCGTTGCACCAGACTTTCAATTTGCAGGTCGCTCGGCCCTACCCCGTCCATTGGAGAAATCACACCGCCCAACACATGATAAAGTCCCCGGTACTGCTGCGTTGCTTCAACTGCCATTACATCACGAATGTTCTCCACCACACAAATAGTAGAAGCGTCCCGCTGCGGATTGGCACAAATCTGGCATATTTCGGTATCGGATATATTATGGCATACTTTACAATACTTCACCTCACGTTTCAAAGTAATAATAGAATTCCCGAAAGCTTCCACCGTAGCCGTATCCTGCCGAAGCAGATGCAGCACAAGCCTCATGGCCGTTTTACGCCCGATACCGGGAAGTTTGGAAAATTCGCCGACTGCCTTTTCAAGCAGCACGGAAGGATATTGTTGGTTCATAGATAATAATTGCTATTCTATCGATATTTTGGCGCAAAGATACGGATTATTGTTATAATACCTACAAAAAATACTACCTTTGCAGCCGATATGATGATACTTGTCACTATTATTTGCTACTTCGCGGCATTATTACTAATAGCCCGTATCACCGGACATAAAGGCGGATCGAATGCAGCGTTCTTTAAGGGAGAGAACAAATCGCCCTGGTATATAGTCTCCTTCGGAATGATTGGCGCCTCTATCTCCGGAGTCACTTTCGTTTCCGTTCCGGGAATGATACGCGGAATGGATATGACCTATATGCAAACGGTATTCGGATTCTTTTTCGGATATATGGTTGTTGCCCACGTACTGCTTCCTTTATATTACAGACTCAACCTGACAAGTATCTACGGCTATCTCGGTACACGCATCGGGACACATGCCTATCGCACCGGCTCTTTCTTCTTTCTCTTATCACGTATGCTGGGAACGGCTGCCAAACTATATCTGGTCTGCCTCATTCTCCACACCTATGTATTTCAGGAAATGCATATCCCCTTCTGGCTGATAGCCGTCGGTTCGGTAGCATTAGTATGGATATACACCCATAAAAGCGGTATAAAGACAATCGTCTGGACAGATACCTTGCAGACATTCTGCCTGATTGCAGCATTGATCTTCATCATCTATTTCACCGTTCAGAAACTGGGACTTGATTTCAGTGGTATCATCCGGACAATTCAAGGCAGCGAACACAGCCGTATCTTCGTTTTCGACGACTGGATATCCCGCCAGAACTTCTTCAAACAATTCTTTAGCGGTATTTTCATCGTCATAGTGATGACCGGGCTAGACCAGGATATGATGCAGAAGAACCTTTCCTGCCGGAACCTCCGGGAAGCAAAAAAGAATATGTACTGCTACGGATTCTCCTTTATCCCGCTGAATCTTCTGTTTTTATGCCTGGGAATTTTGCTAATAGCCCTAGCCGGACAGATGCAACTGGAACTTCCGGCAATGAACGACGACATTCTTCCCATGTTTGCCGCACAAGGGTACTTGGGGAAACCGGTATTGATACTTTTTACAATCGGAATTATCGCAGCCGCTTTCAGCAACTCTGATTCCGCGCTGACAGCCATGACGACCAGTGTATGCGTAGACCTGCTGAACACGGGAAAAGACTCTGAAGAGGTGGCATGCCGTAAAAGAAAGAAGGTACATTTCTCTCTTTCTGTTTTATTAGCCTTATTCATTTGCCTGGTAGAAATGCTGAATAACAAAAGTGTAATTGACGCCATATACATCATCGCCTCCTACACATACGGCCCGCTACTGGGAATGTTTGCCTTCGGTCTGTTCACACGAAGACAGACAAACGACCGCCGGGTTCCCCTCACAGCTGTCGCCTCCCCACTGCTCTGCTATGTTTTAGACTGGTGGATATTCAAAGAAACCGGATATAAATTCGGCTATGAATTGCTAATGTTGAATGGAACTCTTACCTTTGCAGGACTAATGCTTATGTCTAAAAAAGAGAAAACGCCGAAAGCGCCATAAAAACAGGTGCTCCGGAGTTTATTATAAATAATGGCAGAGTTTATTATAAACGACGCAATAGTTTATTATAAACGATGAGCGAGTTTATTATAAACGATGAGCGAGTTTATTATAAACGAAATTATAAAGAAATAAATGACAAGAAAATGGAAATAACAAGTGCAGAATTTGTGATTAGCAATACAGACGTGAAAAAATGTCCGGCAGGTATCTTCCCCGAATATGCCTTCATCGGCCGTTCCAACGTAGGAAAGTCAAGCCTTATCAATATGCTGACCGCCCGCAAAGGACTGGCAATGACTTCCGCTACCCCGGGAAAGACAATGCTAATCAACCACTTTCTTATTAACAAGAACTGGTATCTGGTCGACCTTCCGGGATATGGATACGCCCGTCGCGGACAGAAAGGAAAAGACCAGATACGTACCATAATCGAAGATTATATCTTGGAACGGGAACAGATGACAAACCTCTTTGTCTTGATAGACAGCCGTCTGGAGCCTCAGAATATAGACCTCGAATTTATGGAATGGCTGGGCGAGAACGGAATACCTTTTTCTATCATCTTCACCAAAGCCGACAAACTCAAAGGCGGCCGCCTGAAGATGAACGTCAACGCTTATTTGCGTGAGTTAAGTAAACAGTGGGAAGAACTTCCCCCCTACTTTATCTCCTCCTCGGAAAACCGCACAGGACGGACAGAAATTCTCAATTATATTGAAAACATAAACAAGGAAATCAATTACAAATGAAAAAGAACATTGTATCACTTGCCTTTATGGCAGTATTCTTGCTAATAGCCACTAACAGCCAGGCGCAGTCATGGAAAGACTTGTTAAATAAGGACAACATCTCGAAAGTAGTAAATGCTATCACCGGAACTCCTGAAACGATCGACATGACCGGAACATGGAACTACAAAGGTTCGGCAGTAGAATTTGAATCGGAGAATCTGTTGATGAAAGCAGGAGGCGCCGCAGCCGCTACCATGGCAGAAAACAAGCTCGATGAACAACTAAGCAAAGTAGGGATCAAGGCCGGACAGATGAATTTCACATTCAATGCCGACAGTACTTTCACAAGTACCGTAGGTAAAAAAACACTGAAAGGAACTTATTCTTATGACGCTTCCGCAAAACAGGTAGACCTGAAATTCTTGAAACTGCTGAATCTCCACGCGAAAGTAAATTGCAGCTCCAGCTCATTGGAATTATTGTTCAACTCGGACAAACTGCTCAAATTATTAGCGTTTATCGGAAGTAAAAGCAATAGTACCGCTTTGAAAACAGTCAGCTCACTGGCCGATAATTACGACGGAATGATGTTGGGGTTCGAGCTCTCTAAATAACAAAAGAGAGTCGTTTAATACTATTTCGCACTCCATAAAGTACATTTTAAGGAAAAAGCACTACCTTTGTCACTTGTAATCACTAAAAAGAAGGAAAAATGAAAAAGGTACTTTTTTTAATGACCTTATTAGTAATGGGAGTAAGTTTTGCATTTGCACAAACAAATGCCGACATTAAATTTGACAAAACAACCCATGATTTCGGTAAGTTTTCCGAAAACAGTCCGGTTGTCAGTTGCACATTCACCTTTACTAATATCGGTGACGCTCCTTTGGTAATTCATCAGGCAGTAGCCTCTTGCGGATGTACCGTACCTGAATATACGAAAGAACCTATCATGCCCGGAAAAAAAGGCACGATCAAGGTAACTTATAACGGAACAGGTAAATATCCAGGACATTTCAAGAAATCAATCACTCTGCGTACCAATGCCAAAACAGAAATGGTAAGGCTATATATCGAGGGCGACATGACGGCCAAAGATGCCAAATAAGAAAAAATAGGCGATAACATAAAGGAGAATCTTTCGGTTCTCCTTTTTTTTTGTTTACTTTGAGGACGAATATATAAAATTGACACATTAGCAAATTATAAAACTATGAAACAAGAAGAAGACAAGTTCACCGGGCTACCCGAGAACGCGTTCAGAGAGTTGAAACCGGGAGAAGTGTACAACCCGTTAATGGCTCCCTCAAAAAGTTATCCGGAAGTTAACATCTGGTCAGTAGCATGGGGTATCGCCATGGCAATCCTTTTCTCGGCTGCCGCCGCTTATCTGGGATTAAAAGTAGGTCAGGTGTTCGAAGCAGCTATCCCGATTGCAATTATTGCCGTAGGAGTTTCCGGAGCTGCCAAAAGAAAAAATGCTTTAGGAGAAAATGTTATTATCCAGTCAATAGGGGCTTGTTCCGGTGTAATCGTTGCCGGAGCTATCTTTACCCTCCCCGCCCTCTATATTCTTCAGGCTAAGTATCCCGAAATGACCGTCACCTTTATGCAGGTATTTATCAGTTCCCTGCTGGGTGGTGTATTGGGTATCCTGTTCCTGATTCCTTTCCGCAAATATTTCGTTAGCGACATGCATGGCAAATATCCTTTTCCGGAAGCCACTGCCACTACTCAGGTATTGATTTCGGGAGAAAAAGGCGGTAGTCAGGCTAAACCGTTGTTAATGGCAGGAATGATCGGCGGATTATATGACTTTATCGTAGCCACATTCGGTTGGTGGAACGAGAATTTCACGACTCGCGTATGCAGTGCCGGCGAGATGTTGGCGGAAAAAGCAAAACTCGTATTCAAGGTCAATACAGGTGCGGCAGTACTCGGTTTGGGATATATCGTCGGATTGAAATATGCTTCGATCATTTGTGCCGGTTCATTGGCTGTCTGGTGGATTATCATTCCGGGAATGTCTGCTATCTGGGGAGACAGCGTGCTGAATGCATGGAATCCGGAGATTACTTCTACGGTAGGCATGATGAGTCCGGAAGAAATATTCAAGTATTACGCCAAGAGTATCGGTATCGGTGGTATCGCTATGGCAGGTGTGATCGGCATTATCCGTTCCTGGGGAATCATCAAGAGTGCTGTCGGACTGGCTGCCAAAGAAATGGGTGGTAAAGGAAATGTAGAGAAAAACATTATCCGTACGCAACGGGATCTTTCGATGAAAATTATTGCGATTGGTTCTATCATCACACTGATACTGATTGTGTTATTTTTCTACTTCGATGTGATGCAGGGAAATCTGGTGCATACATTGGTAGCAATCGTTTTAGTGGCCGGCATTTCTTTCCTGTTTACTACGGTAGCCGCCAATGCAATCGCCATTGTAGGCACAAACCCGGTATCGGGAATGACACTGATGACATTGATTCTGGCTTCCGTAGTCATGGTAGCCGTTGGATTGCGAGGTCCTTCGGGAATGGTCGCTGCGTTAGTTATGGGTGGTGTGGTATGTACGGCACTATCCATGGCGGGAGGTTTTATCACTGACTTGAAGATCGGTTACTGGTTGGGAAGTACTCCTGCCAAACAGGAGACATGGAAATTCCTAGGGACAATCGTTTCTGCTGCAACCGTAGGCGGTGTAATGATTATCTTGAACAAGACATACGGATTCACAAGCGGCGCACTCGCTGCTCCACAGGCAAATGCAATGGCAGCAGTTATCGAACCGTTGATGAGCGGTGTTGGTGCTCCTTGGTTGTTATACGGTATCGGAGCTGTTTTAGCTATCATTTTGACTCTTTGTAAAATTCCTGCTTTAGCTTTCGCATTGGGTATGTTTATTCCTTTGGAATTGAACGTACCATTGGTTGTGGGTGGTGCTGTAAACTGGTATGTCACTTCCCGCAGCAAAGACGCAGCATTGAATACGGAAAGAGGAGAAAAAGGAACTCTGTTGGCGTCCGGTTTCATTGCCGGAGGTGCATTAATGGGGGTAATCAGTGCCGCTATGCGTTTCGGTGGCGTTAATCTGGTGAATGAAGCATGGTTGAACAATACTTGGTCCGAAGTGTTGGCATTAGGAGCATACGCTTTATTAATCCTCTATTTCATCAAAGCTTCAATGAAAGTTAAATAAGTAATATGCGGAGACTGCTATCTATCATAATATCGCTTATCACTGTTATGGCATTTGCACAACAGCCCGTTGAATCAACTTCAAACGAGTCCGACCCTATGCTAAGAATCGGAAAGTCTTACTTGGGGACCAGATACGTAGCCAACACGTTGGACCGGAACGAAGTAGAGCAACTGGTTATCAACACCAAAGAAGTAGATTGCCTGACCTTTGTAGAATATACACTGGCACAAGCACTCGGTTCTTCTTTTGCCGATAACTTGCAAAGGATACGTTACCGGGACGGTATCATCAAACCAATCGTAATCAGATAAAGCTGCTTGACGTTTATATTCCGCAATATGTTCATCTACTTCTTTCTGTGCTTCATCATATGTACGATACACTTTTGAACAGGTTACGGTAGTATGATTTGGAGTTCTATTGATTCCCCAATCTTGCGGATACCCTTTATGTATTCTCCAACCATCATTAGTAATCTCTGAACGAATTTCTCCATGAAAGATTTTCGCACGTTTCACTAAGAATCCTTTATCATATGCTTCTTTTAATGTTTCTGGTTTGTTAATGTCCAATTTAAAATTAATCTCTTCATCTGTTAATGGATCTTGTTTAGTCTCAAATAGCTTTGTATCATAATTCCAATTCTTAGGAAGCTTGTGAAATCTTTGTTCAGTGTCAAATTCGTCAATCGGAACACCTTTTACATAATCAGAATAGATTCTTCTACGTTCTCTTGGTGAGAGATAGTCAATATAAACATCAAATTTATACTGTTCATCTACCATTCCATAGTGAACTGAATATTCATGTCCACATTGATGACACCAAAATACGATTTCTCCGCTTTCAAATCTCTTATCCTTTGGTGGTGTATTTGCCATAGTTATTCTCCTTTCTAATTTATTTGAATGTGTAGGCAAGGAATTGAACCTTGCCATTCTATATTTCTCCATATAGAATCACACCATATCTACACTATTATTTCTCTGTTGCGTCCACTACAGTTGTACCTGCACCTTGTACAGTAACCCAACCATTTTTATAATGGGCTTCTGCTTCTTTCATTCTGATAAGCTCATCAGTAATGGAAGAACTCAATTCTTTATTCGCCTTTGCTTGTGCTTCCGCTGCAATTCTAGTCTTTTCAGCATCGGCTTCCGCTTTAATTTTTGTTTTCTCTGCATCAGCTTGCGCTTTTGTAATCTCAATATTTGCATCTGCTTCGGCTTGTAACTGCTCAGTCTGTTTCTGTACTTTTACTTTTTCCTGTTCAGCTTGAGCCTGTTGCTTTTCCTGTAATGCAGTAACACGATTATCAATTGCTTTTTTTAATTTCTTATCTGGGTGAACGTCAATAATAGACGCATCAAGAACTTCGATGCCGTATTTTTGAGAAAAGTCTTTATTTAGATATTCTGTAATAGCTTCATTGAGTTGCGCACGATTACCAGAATAAATATCCATCATAGAATAATCAGTTGTAACCTCAGAGATTTTAGATTTTAAAACTGTCTTAACACGACTTTCAACAATATCATTTCCATCCATACCTTTAAATTTCTTATATGTATCAATTACCTGATCTTCAATATAATGATATGTCATCTGGAAA
>OGHK01002997.1_pt1 | contig 10693 bp, 10 predicted proteins | sample 1571411 | NCBI WGS metagenome assembly OGHK01 (sample SAMEA2582043, study PRJEB24529) | metagenome | biome: Human gut stool | place: China | collected 2011 | reverse complement strand
CCGGCGCTTTGGCGATAATCGCCGTGTCCATCACCACCATATCCGGGTTTTTCGGGTAGATCAGATACTCTTCAAACTCACCCGCTTCGGTATAGATAACGGACAGCGCGCTGGTTGGCGCATCGGTTGAGGCGATGGTCGGGATCACCACTACCGGCAGCTTCTGGTAATAACCAATTGCTTTGGCGGTATCTAACGTTTTCCCACCGCCAATCCCAACCACGCCGCGGCAACCGTGTTTTTTCAGAATGGCAATCAGGCGATTAATTTCAACATGGCTGCATTCACCGTTGAAGCGTTCCGCGTGGCAGCTAATGTCATGGCTGTGCAGGCCATTGAGTACCTTTTCTCCCGCCAGCTTCATGACGAAGTCGTCCGCAATCACGAAAAAGCTGTCCGCCAGATTTTTAGCGTATTGACCAAATAAGGTAGAAGCGTCAGGACCCTGGAGATATTTGGCTGGAGATTGAATAACTTTTAGCATTCCTTTCATCCTCAAATAAGTACATGTTTTTACATGGTGAGCCCTGGCGTTAACCCGTTTAGCCTGATGTTGACGGCGAAAGCGGACGTACCGGAGCGATGTAATAACTGTATGGCGAGGCGTGTACAAAAAAATCTTTCGTCATTTTGTTCTGATATGGAACAGATAAAAATGACATGCGTTTCATATTGGAACGCTTAACCACAAAAATAATGAGATTTGCGATCTCGATCCGTTCCGTTACCGCGAAATTACCGACAAACACGATGATAAATTTCCCCAATTACGCGCCATCCTGGGTAAAGCCCCGCAAAAAAGACTGACTGCGCCGTGTGGCCTGCTCTGATCGCAGGAGGAAAAAGTCGAGCGAGTTCGCATTGTGATGATTTCTCGCCTAATTAAGTTTCATTTCGGAACAAAAAACAGCAATCACGTTTCGTAATGAAACTCATTTTCGTGTTGTTTTTTTCCATGCTGACTTCGCCAGAATCTCTCTATCGCCTCCGCACCATGAACATGCATTCGGGGGGTTGTCTTACACTCAACCTCGAGGAGCCGTTATGTCTCAATTCTTTTTTAATCAACGCCCCCATCTCGTTAGCGACGTGATCGACGGTACAATTATCACCAGCCCGTGGAATAACCTGGCGCGTCTGGAGAGCGACCCGGCGATCCGTGTAGTGGTACGCCGCGATCTGAATAAAAACAACGTGGCGGTGATTTCCGGCGGCGGCTCCGGCCATGAACCGGCGCACGTCGGCTTTATTGGTAAAGGCATGCTGACCGCCGCGGTCTGCGGCGATCTGTTCGCCTCGCCGAGCGTCGATGCGGTACTCACCGCGATTCAGGCGGTGACCGGCGAGGCGGGCTGTCTGCTGATCGTTAAAAACTACACCGGCGATCGGCTTAACTTCGGCCTCGCGGCGGAGAAAGCGCGCCGTCTTGGCTATAACGTAGAGATGCTGATCGTCGGCGACGATATTTCGCTGCCGGATAACAAACAGCCGCGCGGTATCGCCGGGACTATTCTTGTGCATAAGGTGGCGGGCTATTTCGCCGAGCGCGGCTTCAACCTCGCCACCGTACTGCGTGAAGCGCAGTACGCAGCCAACAACACCTTCAGCCTGGGTGTTGCGCTTTCCAGCTGTCATCTGCCGCAGGAAGCGGAAAGCGCGCCGCGCCATCAGCCCGGCCACGCCGAGCTGGGGATGGGCATCCACGGCGAACCGGGAGCCTCGACGATCGCGACCCATAACAGCGCGGAAATCATGCAGATTATGGTAGAGAAGCTGACCGCCGCCCTACCTGAAACCGGCCGCCTGGCGGTGATGCTCAATAATCTCGGCGGCGTGTCGGTGGCCGAGATGGCGATTCTGACCCGCGAGCTGGCCAACACCCCACTCCATGCGCGCGTTGACTGGTTGATTGGCCCGGCTTCGCTGGTAACGGCGCTGGATATGAAAGGCTTCTCGCTGACCACTATCGTGCTGGAAGAGAGCATTGAAAAGGCGCTGCTGTCGGATGTCGAAACCGCCAGTTGGCAGAAGCCGGTGCAGCCGCGGGCTGTTAATATCATGCCGTCCGCGCTCGCCAGCGCACGCGTCGCCTTTACGCCATCGGCCAACCCGCAGGTGGGCGATTACGTGGCGCAGGTGACCAGCACCCTCTCCGGCCTCGAAACCCATCTCAACGCGCTTGACGCCAAAGTGGGCGACGGCGATACCGGCTCCACTTTCGCCGCTGGCGCGCGTGCGATTGCCGCTCTATTGCAACGCCAGCAACTGCCGCTCAATGATTTACCCACGCTGTTCGCGCTAATTGGCGAACGCCTGACGGTGGTGATGGGCGGCTCCAGCGGCGTATTGATGTCGATTTTCTTCACCGCCGCCGGGCAGAAGCTGGAGCAAGGCGCCAGCATGGCGGAAGCGCTGAACGCCGGTCTGGGGCAGATGAAATTTTACGGCGGCGCCGATGAGGGAGACCGGACGATGATCGACGCTCTGCAGCCGGCCCTGGCGGCGCTGCTGGCCGAACCGGAGAATCTGCAGGCCGCTTTCGCCGCGGCGCAGGCCGGCGCGGATCGCACCTGCCAGTCGAGCAAAGCCGGCGCCGGACGCGCCTCCTATCTCAATAGCGAGAGCCTGCTCGGCAATATGGACCCCGGCGCCCACGCGGTGGCGATGGTGTTTAAGGCGCTGGCGGAACGCTAAGCCTCACCCGGTGGCGCTGCGCTTACCGGGGCGACATAACACCATTGAAAGGTAGCCCGGAGAAGGCGCAACGCGCCGCCATCCGGGTTTACCACACTGCCGATTATTTGCTATGCCAGTACGCCTGCGAACGCACCAGTTGCTGATCGATACTCGGCTCCTCAAAGCGCGCCAGCAGCGATTTCACCACGCCGCCTTCTCCGGTCAGCCAGATAAAATAATCTTCTGACGGCACCTTGACCTGAGCCAGCCGCTCGGCGACGAACGCCGGGTTGTGGCCTACCACCCATTCGATATTAAAGCCGCCGAGATCCGCCAGATAATCTTTATACGAAGCATCCGCGACGGTGACGATGGCCGTCACCTGCGGCGTCACCGGCAGCTGACGTAATCCCAGCAGGCGACGGCGCAGCGCCGGCATGCCCGACTCGTCACAGACATAAAGCTGCCAGGCGTAATCTTCCGGCACCACCAGCGAGCCGCGCGGCCCGCCGATCACCAGCTTATCGCCGATGTTGGCTTCCAGCGCCCAGCGGCTGGCAATACCGCCATCGTGGATATAAAAATCGTAAGCCAGCTCGTGGCGTTCGGCATCGTACAGCGGCGTGTAGTCGCGGGTCGCCGGGCGCACGCCCTCGCCCCAGTTAATGCCTTCGTCGGTCACTTCCGGCGGCGTAAATACGCTGCCCGCCTGCGGGAAAAACAGTTTGGTGTGGTCGTCAAAACCTTGTGAAACAAAGCCATCCAGCGCCTCGCCCCCCAGCACGATCCGCTGGAACGCCTGGCCGATACGCTCAACGCGCAGCACGGTTAATTCGCGAAAACGTAGTTCGTTACGCACGCGCTGTGGGTAGCGTGAGGTGTTTTTTGTCATTTTTTCGCCTTCGTGAAGATAATACGATATATCTAAATTTATTTTTAAATGATAATGATTGCTAATCAAAAAGATTGCAAGCACTTTTTTGATATAGTCAGCTTGAGATTAAACAGCTATCAGCAACCCATAAAAAACCATTAATAATCATCAAATTAAACAAAAATTATTTTATAGACTTGCAAGTCGATAAACTTTAGATATAAATTAGATATATCTAAATAACATCAGGAGACGATGATGCAAAACCATCATGAAGGTTGCTGTAAACATACAGAGCACCAACACGAAGGCTGCTGCAAGGGTGAAGGACATCACCACGAAAGCCGCCACAGTGAGCACCATGCAGGCTGCTGCAAAAGTGAAGAGCATCGCCACGCAGGCTGTCACCAGAAACATCACCACGAACAGGGTGCGGACGCCGCCACGGTCGCGGCGGAGGTGGTGGTCGTCGCCAGTGCATCTCCGTCACTAACAACGAAGTCGCTGCCGACGAACAGAAAAAATTGCGCGAACAGGGCTTAAGGCCTGGAGATCCTGATTGGGAAAAGTGGGGGATCTGTGATTATATCATCAAACCACGTGTACAAGCTGCTATCACAGGCAAAACGCCGAATGAACAACCGATTAAGGGCAATTATAGGTTTACAGACGAGTTCCCAATGTCTGACGGTTTTGAGGAAAATGCCGAGTTTTTCACTCTGACCTACGAAGCTGAGAAGTCGGTTAGCCACAACTTGGCCTTTGTTCGCATTGCGCCGTTGCTATGGCTACGCGCGGGTGCGCGCGGCGAACGTATTGAAAAAATACCGGGTATACGGATTTAATGGTTGATGGGGCACCTTCACCCCATCAATCTGATACCACCCTCAGATGGTTGATAGATCGACTCCGTAGTTGAGTTCCTCTGCGAAGTCCGGCAGTCCGTAACCGATGGTTTTCTTGTAGAAAGGAGAGACCTTCGCAGTCGGTGCCTTCTTCTTGTGCTTCGTGGTGTAGAGCATTCGTGCCCGCATCACCTCGAAGGAGTAACCGCGCCCTTCACGGTTCTTGTCCTTGGCCAGTCGGTTGATGGACTCCGTGTAAGCGTTGGTGACGGGCATGTCCGTCTCGAAGTAGGTCATGGTCTCTTCGCGCCAGTTTCCCACTGCCCTGACCAGATCGCTCCAGACTTCCTTTTGGCCCTTCGGGATGGTGGCTATCCACTCGTCCAGGGCGGCTTCTGCCTGGAGCCGTGTGGTGGCGTCCCAGATGCCGTAGAAGCGCTCCTTGTGCTCGTAGGCGGCCAGCAGTTGCGGGAACGCGCCTGTCCAGGTCTCCATGATGAGGCGCTCCCGGTCTGAGACTTCGTGAGCGCGTTTCAGCAGGATTTTCCGGTCTCCCTTGAGAGTCCGGCTCTGGGACGGTTTCAGCTCCTTTCTGAGGCCCTTGCGCACTCTCTCTAGGGCATCGTTGGCCATGCGCACCACATGGAACTTATCGACCACGATACGGGCCTGGGGCAGCACAGCCTTGACCGCTGCCCGGTAGGGGTTCCACATGTCCATGCTGACGATCTCGACCTTCTGCCGGTCTTTCAGCTTCATCAGGTAGTTGGTCACCACGTCCTGGCGGCGGGTGGCCAGCAGGTCGAGCAGGGTTCGCTCCTCAATGTTGGTCAGAATGCAGCGGTAGCGCTTGTTCAGGTATAGCTCGTCAATGCCCAGGATGCGGGGCGTCTCGAAGCGGTGCCAGCGCCCCAGGAACTCGGCGCGGGCGTTGAAGATGTCGCGCACCGTCTTCTCGTCCAGGCCGGTCTGTGCCGCCACAAAGGTGTAGGGGTGGTTGAAGGATTCCTTCTCCACGTACTCATGCAGCCGCAGTGTCATACGGAATCCGTCCACCATCTCCGGTAGCTGGGGCCTGAATGTTGTCTTGCAGGCCCGGCAGGTGTATCGGCGGCGGACCACCCAGAGAGTGACCCGCTTGCCGTGGATGGGCAGATCACGATAGGGAACGTCACGCTTGCCGAACCGTACGAACTCACCCTGCACGCCGCATTCCTCGCAGGCGATGGGATCGGGCACGTCCACCTGGAAGTGCATTTCGTCGTCGGTTGATTTGCAGCCCAGTACTTGGTATTGCGGCAGGTGAAGGATGTTGTCGGGAAGTTCGGTCATGGTGTTGTATAGGCGTAGGTGTCAGTCAGATCCATCCGACTCGGCATTGGTGTTTGCTTTTTTACCCAACAAGCTGCTGGAAACGAAAAGTAAGGCACCGAGGACAATTGCAATATCAGCCAGGTTGAAGGCCGGCCAATGCCAGTCTCGCCAATAGAAATCAAAGGAATCCACAACATAGCCGCGAAAGACCCGGTCAATCAGGTTGCCCATGGCGCCACCGAGGATAAGACTGTAAGCGATGGCTTCTCCTTTATGACGATTTTCAAGGATCAGCTTGATCAGAAAAATCGAGACCACTACCGCGATTCCGATAAAAAAGTAGCGCTGCCAGCCTCCACCATTCGCAAAAAGACTGAATGCGGCACCGGTGTTCCATAGGTGCACCCAGTTAAAGAACGGGGTCACCGAAACATACTCGCCATAGGCCATTGATTGCTGCACCAGCCACTTTACAGCCTGATCAGACGCTGCCAGCAGGCCCGATATGGACAATAGGGCATACGGCGAGAGCTTTTTGCCAATAATGAGCATTATTTAACCCTTCAACGCCAAAATGCGTCTGGCACCGTTAAGTACAATGCCCCCCGCGATGGTGCCGATAATCAGATCCGGATAATTGGAACCGGTCCACGCGACCAGGGCGCCGGCGGTGATGACCCCCAGGTTGATCACCACGTCGTTGGCCGAGAATATCCAGCTTGCCTTCATGTGCGCCCCGCCTTCCCGATGTTTGGATATGAGCAGCAGACAACTGGTATTGGCAATCAATGCGACGAATGCGATAGCCATCATCACCAGCGATTCAGGCTCACTACCGAATACAAAGCGTCTCACCACCTCTACGAGCACGCCCACAGCCAAGATCAGTTGCAGTACACCAGCAAGATGCGCGGCACGTACCTGCATTTTCACGCTATGTCCAACCGCATAAAGGGCAAGCCCGTACACCGCCGCATCGGCAAAATTGTCCAGGGATTCTCCAATCAGGCCGGTGGACCGGGCGATCAGACCGGCAGTCATTTCCACCACGAACAGAAGTGCATTGATGCCGAGCAACCAGCGCAGGGTCCCGGATTCTTGCTTAGCAGAAGCTGCCGAAAACTCGGCGGCCTTGATGGTCTCCGGATTTGCAGCGACGGTTTCCTGAAGCGAGGCGCCTAGCCCCAAGGTCTTCAGTTTCGAGGTGACGGGCTCGACCTCGCCGTCATGCACGACCTTCAGCCGGCGGTTCGACAAGTCGAAGGACAGCGCCCGAATCTCCTCAAAGCCGTTCAGGGCTAGGCGAATCATTCGTTCTTCTGATGGACAGTCCATCTTCGGCACGGCATAAACACTGACCCATCTCCCTGGCGCCTCGGAGGAGGCCTGTATATCGGTATCCGCTGCGGACGTTGCATCACCGCCACAGGCGCCACCACAGGATTTGCTCATGATACGACTCCACTTGAACAATGTTGTGGTACCATTTAAAACTATAAAGCTACTATAAGGTCAATAGAGTAAAGAATCCGTTGGGGAGGAGGCTGATGCGCATTGGTCAGTTGGCGCAGTTGGTAGGGGTCGAAACACAGACGATCCGCTTCTATGAACAGCAGGGCTTGTTGCCGCCGCCTGATCGGCAGGACAACGGTTACCGTGTCTATACCGAGAAGCATGGTGAGGGGCTGGCCTTCATCCGTCGCTGCAGAATCCTGGGCCTGTCACTGGCTGAGATTCACGAACTACAGAGCTATCAGGACGACCCTCATCAGCCTTGTACCGCCGTCAACGCCTTGCTCGATGATCACATCTCTCATGTGCGGTCGCAGATAACCGCTCTGCAAGCGCTTGAGAAACAACTCGTTTCACTGAGAGCGAGTTGCAACGATGACCGGGAAGTTGAGGCGTGTGGGGTTCTTGCTGGAATTAGCGAAGGAAACATGCACCAGCAGTAGGTGAAGCATCAACCAGATAATCCGATGAGATGCCGGTCTGTCTCACTCTCATGCAAAGGTAAGATCAACCATTTAATCCGCTTACCCAAAATACCTACTAAAGGATGGGAAGTGACCGATGCGTACGGTCTACTGCTAGATGTAGACCAAGCAACCCCATTCATTGAAGCCATTGATACCTCCAGTGGCGTGTGCGTGGCTTTCATCGTTACTGATGATGACCGTCACTTCCAGTCTGTAACAAAACGTTTGCCAAAAGATGTTGAACCAGTGCGGTTATACGAGTCGTACCTGACCAATTTCAGCTTCACCAGTGGGGAATGGACAGAATGAAATTTACTCTCAAGGACTATCAGCGCGATGCGGTACATGATGCTCTGGCGAATCTCAGGAAGGCTCGACGTTACTGGCACAACGAGAGCGACAAAAGCGCCTTCTCTTTAACGGCTGTAACCGGTGCGGGTAAGACCGTCATGGCTGCTGCTGCATTTGAAGCATTGTTTCATGGTGACGACGAATTTAATTTCGATGCAGATCCCGGCGCGGTGGTGATCTGGTTCAGTGATGATCCAGCACTGAATGAGCAAACCCGTTTTCGCCTGATGGAGGCGAGTGACCGTATCAACTACAACGATATGGTGGTAGTTGAACATCCCTTCAGTCGGCGTAAGTTTCAGGCTGGAAAAATCTATTTCCTTAACACGCAGAAGTTTGGCAAAAAAAGCCTCCTGGTGCGCGGGTTCGATGATAAAGGCGGCCTTTTCGAAGCAGCCCCTGATGCACAGGCTTATACGCTGTGGGATACCATCCAGAACACCATCGAAGACCCGGATCTGACCCTTTACTTAGTGCTGGATGAAGCGCACAGAGGGATGGGCTCGTCAACGGCTTCCAGTGAAGCTGCTAAGAGTACTATTGTACAACGGCTTATCAATGGTTCGGCTGGAGTGAAGGGTATTCCAGTAGTGTGGGGTATTTCCGCCACAGTTGAACGTTTCGACAAAGCCATTGCCAATGCTGGTCATCATGTCAAACTGCCGAATGTGGTGGTTGACCCCGCTAAAGTGCAGGAATCTGGACTTATCAAGGACGATATCATTCTGGGTGTGCCTGATGAAGCTGGTGACTTCGATACCGTGTGGGTACGCCGTGCTGCCGACAAACTCAGGGAAGCGACCGATGCCTGGGCAGAGTACGCAAGACAGCAGGAAACCGTGCGCGAAGTAGTGCCGCTAATGGTATTCCAGGTACCTAATACGCCTGACCCGAATGAGGTGGGGCGTTGGCTGGATACGTTATTCTCCCGTTATCCTGAATTGTCCATTGACAGTGTTGCTCATGTCTTCGGTGAACACACCACACAACGTTTCGGCCAACATCAGGTGCCTTATATTGAACCGCAGCGGGTGCAGGAATCAACCTGGATGCGAGTACTGATTGCTAAAGATGCCATCAGCACTGGCTGGGATTGCCCACGTGCCGAAGTGATGGTTTCCTTCCGCGCAGCCAGCCACAGGACGCATATTACGCAATTGTTGGGGCGTATGGTGCGTACTCCATTGGCGAGACGTATTCCGGGTAATGAGCGTTTAAACTCTGTAGAATGCCTGTTGCCCAAGTTTAATACCAATACCGTGAGAGATGTCGTCAATACCTTGTTTAAGGGCGATGATACCTCTCCTCCAAGCGGACGCATCCTGGTTAACCCTGTGGAGATGAAACCTAACCCGGCTGCTTCAGCTGAAGTATGGGAAGCATTTGAAGCGCTACCTTCGCAAACCCGACCACAGAAAGGAGCCAGACCCGCCAGACGTCTGACCGCGCTGGCACAGGAACTGGTTGATGACGGCATTCTTGATGGGGCAGTCAGGAAAGCCCATGCTGCTTTGCACGCTGTTCTGGACAAGTTCCAGATAGAAAATGCCGAGAAAATCAAAAACAAACGCAATGCAGTGCTCGTCGTAGATGGTAAGGCTGTGGTTGCCAGCCTCAAGAACAAAGCAATGACCTTCAACGAATTCTGGGAGGAGGCGGACGTAACGGTGATTGATGACGCCTACCGGCGTGCAGCCCGAATTTTCAGCCCGGATGTTTCACGTACCTATGTCGAATATCTGGCCGATAAGGTTGCGGATCGAGAAGAGGATGCAGAGGAATATCTGGAAGCAATCATGGAGGCTCGTGTTACCGTTGCTGGCATGGGGCTGGTGATGGAGGTGCAGGATTACTTCGATGGCGAGGCCGATAGACTGGCGAAGGCGTGGCTGGCCGAGTACACACCGCAAATCAAGTCGTTGAAAGATGAGCGTAAAGAGGCCTATCGTCAAATCGTCGAAATGAGTACCGAACCGCAGGATGTGGATCTGGTCAGGCCGGCGAACAAGTTTGAAATGACCAGGGTGCGTGAAGGTGAAAAGGAAGCTGACCTTCCAGTCTGGAAACACCATTTGTTGTGTGACGAAAGCGGGAACTATCCGGCTCTGTTGAACCATTGGGAAACCAAGGTTTTTGAGATCGAAACCAAACGTGAAGGATTTGCTTTCTGGTATCGTAATCCACAGTACACAGGGCAGTCGTCACTGGGAATCGCTTATGTTGAAGCTGAACAGTACAAGATTGTTCGTCCCGATTTCCTGTTCTTTGCCGAACAGGATGGCAAAATGGTTGTGGACCTGGTAGATCCACATAGCCTACATCTGGCTGATGTTTTGCCCAAACTGGAAGGACTTGCGCTATATGCCGAACATCATTCTGATGCTTACAGGCGAATCGAATCTGTCGCCGAAGTAAAGGGTAAATTACGAGTGTTAGATTTGAAACGGCAGGATGTGCAGGATGCTGTTGCTACCGCTGAAAATGCAGAAACGTTATTTAGTAGCGGACTTGCTGATGACTATCAGTAATCTATAGAAAATTGCGTAACGAAACTGCATTTTAGTAATTTTTTGAAACAATACAAATAAGGCCTTCTCACTGAGGGTAATGACTCCAACTTATTGATAGTGTTTTATGTTCAGATAATGCCCGAT
>OGHK01002991.1_pt1 | contig 10703 bp, 6 predicted proteins | sample 1571411 | NCBI WGS metagenome assembly OGHK01 (sample SAMEA2582043, study PRJEB24529) | metagenome | biome: Human gut stool | place: China | collected 2011 | reverse complement strand
AGCTGTGCGTCTGGGTCTACGGCCTGTTCAGTGATAAGCCCGGCAACTACGTCAAGAAGGCCATGCGCGACTGCACCGGCGAGGAGATTTGCCAGGAATGGCTGTATCACCTGGGCGTTCCCGAGGATAAGATTGTTGAGCTGGCGGCAAATCACGCCAACACCGTGCCCGTCATGATGCCCTACATCACCGCCTTCTTTATGCCGCGTGAAGCAGGCGACCGCCCCGACGTGGTGCCCGATGGCGCCGTGAACTTCGCGTTCCTGGGCCAGTTTGCCGAGACGCCGCGTGACACGATCTTTACGACTGAGTACTCCATGCGCACCGGCATGGAAGCCGTCTACACGCTCTGCGATGTCGACCGCGGCGTACCCGAGGTCTAGGGTTCGGTCTTTGACGTGCGTGACCTCCTTATGAGCAGCGTTAAACTACGCGACGGTGAGCCCATCACCAGCATGAAGCTGCCCATGGTCGAGCGAATTGCACTCAAAGAAGTGCTCAAGAAGGTCGAGGGCACCGACATTGCCAAGCTCCTCAAAGAGTACGGCGCAATCTAGCGCACAAGAACCACCACATTGGGGAACCTTTGTGGTGGTTTCTGTTTGTCTCGATCTGTAACATCTTGGCCGCTAAAAGTGGGCCTGGTGTTACAGATTTAGATTTTCGATTCGGGTGTCTTCTGTTTGTCTCAATCTGTAACAGGTAGAGCTCTATTTGCCGAGTAGATGTTACAGATTGAGATAGTAAGGGGACGAGGCCGTAGCGGGTGAGCGTGCCTGCTCCCTATCTCTCAATCACTCAGAAAATCTTATATATAGAGACTTAGATTTATGTATAAGATCGCGTAAAGCTGGCAACAATACTTCTCGAACAACGTGAAGCCGCCCCGTAGGGCGGCCGCCCCAAGAGAGGTGATTCCATGAGAATCGATAAGCTAGCAATGACGTCGCGCGAGGCGTTACAGACCGCCATGAGCACGGCTGCCGACGCGCAGGCCGGCGCGGTGGAGCCGATTCACCTGCTGTCCGCCCTGCTCGGTGCCGGCGAGCGCAATATCTCCGTGATTATCGAGCGCATCGGTGCCGACCCGGCCCAGCTTGCGCGCTCCACCCAGGACGCCATCGACCGCGCGCCCAAGGTTTCGGGCGAAGGCCAGCAGATGGGTCTTTCCAACGAGCTCGTCCGCGTGATCGAAAAGGCCGAGAAGAAGGCCACCAAGATGGGCGACAGCTTTGTGGTGACCGAGCATCTGCTGATGGCGCTTGCCGAGGACAAGGGCGAGGCGGGCCGCGTGCTGCGCGACGCCGGCGTTACCAAGGAGCGTATCGAGCAGGTCTACGAGGAGCTGCGCGGCGATGACCGCGTGACGTCTGCCGAGGACAAGACCCAGTTTGAAGCGCTGGAGCAGTACGGCCGCAACATCTGCGACCTCGCCCGTGCCGGCAAGCTCGACCCGGTCATCGGTCGCACCGACGAGATTCGCCGTACCATCCAGGTTCTGTCCCGCCGCACCAAGAACAACCCCGTGCTCATCGGCGAGCCGGGCGTCGGCAAGACGGCCATCGTCGAGGGCATCGCCCAGCGTATCGTGGCCGGCGACGTGCCGAGCACCCTGCGCGACCGCGACCTCATCGAGCTCGACATGAGCGCGCTGGTCGCCGGCGCCAAGTACCGCGGCGAGTTCGAGGACCGCTTGAAGGCCGTGCTCAAGGAGGTGCAGAAGTCCGAGGGTAAGGTCATCCTGTTCATCGATGAGCTCCACACCATCGTGGGCGCGGGCGCTACCGAGGGCTCCATGGACGCCGGTAACATCCTCAAGCCGGCGCTCGCCCGCGGCGACCTGCACGCGATCGGCGCGACCACGCTCGACGAGTACCGCAAGAACATCGAGAAGGACGCAGCGCTCGAGCGTCGTTTCCAGCCGGTTCAGGTCGGCGAGCCGTCCGCTGAGGACGCGGTCGAAATCCTGAAGGGTCTGCGTGACAAGTATGAAGCGCATCACCGCATCAAGATTCCGGATGAGGCTATCGAGGCCGCTGTCAAGATGTCCGTCCGCTACGTAACCGGCCGTTACCTGCCGGATAAGGCAATCGATGTTATTGATGAAGCCTGCTCGCGCGTCCGCCTGTCCACGCTGACCGCGCCCCCGGACCTCAAGCAGATGGAGGACGAAATCGCCGCCGTCGCTGCGAAGAAGGAGGAAGCCGTCAAGGGTCAGGACTACGAGAACGCCGCAAAGCTGCGCGACGAGGAGAAATCCAAGCGCGAGGCTCTGGAGGCTCGCAAGAAGGAGTGGGCTGACCAGCAGACCAAGTCCCACGGTGCTGTCACCGAGGACGATATTGCCGCCGTTATCTCCGGCTGGACCGGTGTTCCGGTCGCTCAGATGACCGAGGACGAGGGTCAGCGCCTGCTGCACCTCGAAGATACGCTGCACAAGCGCGTCATCGGCCAGAGCGAAGCCGTCACCGCGGTTTCCAAGGCCATCCGCCGCAGCCGTGTCGGTCTGCGCGACCCGAAGCGTCCGATCGGTTCGTTCCTGTTCCTCGGCCCGACCGGTGTCGGTAAGACCGAGCTAAGCAAGGCGCTTGCGGAAGCGATGTTCGGCGACGAGAACGCGCTTATCCGTATCGATATGTCCGAATACATGGAGAAGCACGCCGTTTCCCGTATGATCGGTTCGCCTCCGGGATATGTCGGATACGATGAAGGCGGTCAGCTGACTGAAGCAGTCAGAAGAAAACCGTATTCTGTTGTTCTTTTTGATGAAATTGAAAAGGCGCACCCGGATGTATTCAATGTATTGTTACAGGTACTTGATGACGGACGAATCACCGATTCGCAGGGCAGAACGGTAGACTTTAAGAATACAATTATTATTATGACAAGTAATATCGGCTCAACCTATCTGCTGGACGGTATTGATGAAAACGGCGGCATTAAGCAGGAAACAGAAGAACTCGTTATGAACGATCTGCGCGGACATTTCAGACCGGAATTTTTGAACCGTCTGGACGAGATTATTCTGTTCAAGCCGCTCACAAAAGACAATATCGGCAATATCATTCATCTGCTGATTGCAGACGTCAACAGACGTCTGGCAGACAAGGAATTGCAGGTACGTCTGACAGATGCGGCAGAAAGCTATATTACAGAACACGGCTTTGACCCGATGTACGGCGCAAGACCGTTAAAGCGTTACGTTCAAAAGACGGTAGAAACACTGGCGGCAAAGCTAATCTTAAAGGGTGACATCAATACGGGTGATGACATTGTGATTGATGTTGTAAACGGTGAACTTACGGCAAGAGCCGAGGGCAGAAAAGCCATCGAAGAAAAATAAAACAGCAGTAAAGAGCATAAGATTATAAAAAGCAAAGAAAAGGCGGGTGGTACTGTTATATTTCAGTGCCACCCGCTTTTTACGTGCGCCAAACATCAGATAAACTGATTGCGTGTAGTATCGTATTCGTAATCAATTCCTTTTAAAGTCTGTACGATTTCCGTTTCATCTACCATAAAGGCTTTGCAGAATTCTGAAAGATTCGGATAAAAGTCGCGAAGCTGTGTATTTGTAAATGAAAGCAGCATAACGGGATCTTTTGGTAACTGAGCCATAGTCATACAATCTCCTTTTGATACAAAACTGCTTTGAAAGCAGTCTGTGAATTTCTGTTGCCTAGCATACCGCAAAAATCAATCATTTTCAAGATAAATATTCACTTGTCTTTTGACTTTGTGGTATACTGACGGTAAATAGGCGAATAGATAAATGTGAATGGAGAGCGATATGATTATTTTAAAAGCGGAAGGCACACTTGCGGCAGTCTTTCATAAAACAATAAAAGTCATGGAACAGAATGTAGAGTGGAATGAAACATTTGCAATTAATAATAACACGCTGATTCTGCCCGGTACATTAAAATCGTTGTTTTTCAGTTTTGATAATAAAAAAGTGCTTGGAAATGTCATAGAAGAACCCATTAAAGAAGAACCACGGTTAATGCTTGGAAATGCCCTGCTTGAAAATACCATTAATTTAGTTCTTTACATATTTGGTAAGTGGGGAAAAATTAAAGGGCTAACCGTTGAAAAGGATTACAGACAGTTAGAACAACAGATGAATGACATCCTGCGGGAAGTAGAAGTACAGGCATCCTTAGATACCACGCAGTGCCGTTTCTATCATGAGGGAATACGCATTACCTATGAAGAAGTGATTGAGCGGATTTTAGAATACATGAAGCCGGATTATCTAAATGAGGAGGAAGAAGAACAAGACGATACGGAGATTCACGATGTTTCCGACTGGGAGAAAAAGTATCAGCTCGGATTGTGGCATAAAATTGTCTGGAAATCCTACGAAACCGGTATTAGCAAAAAGAAGTTATCCGCCAAAGAGCGGGCGGCAGGGCGAATTGGAAATGACTTTTACATCACGGGCTATCAGTGCCCGGAATGTAAAAAGCCAATGTACATGGTGGTTTATCCGAAAAATAAAGAGTTTCATATCGACACGGACGAGGGCAGGGTTATTCTTGCAAGGGCATATACCTGCATGGACTGTCATCGCTTTTATACGCCAAAGCCCTACAAACTGCTGATGGAAGGCAGTATTTATATGATGGATTTTGAGGACGATAACACGGCGTATGAGGATTATCAGGAACTGCTCGGCGCAGACGGACAGCGTATATCCAACAGCCGGTTTAACCGTTATGAGAGCAGTGCGCCACAGTCCGATTTTGAAAATGAAGCGGATGACCGTCTGGAAGAACTCTATAACAATATGCCTGAAATGTCTGTAGAAGAAATTTTTGATATTGCCGACATGCTGGATTCGGAATTCTATCCGCAGTCCCGGCGGGAAGCAATTGAAGAACAGGTAGACAAAGCGGCGGCAGATAAAGGCATGGACCGTAACGTTCCGCCGAAAAACTGGCAGAAGCACCGGGAAAAAGTGCAGAAAGAAAAACAAAAGAACGAAAAGGCACAAAGGGAAAAAGAGCGGTCAGAATCTGCGCAGGGACGGTCTGATGAGAAAGAGCCGTCAGCAAAATACAGTACGAAGAATTCACAGGAACAGTGGGATAGCGGACAAGCCAAAGACAGGACATTTACGGACAGTCAGACTGCGCCGCAAGACGGAACGAACCGACCGGGCAGAGCAGCAGACGATTACGTGGCATCACAGAACGAAGGTGCGCAGTCCAAAGCTACAGCCGGTCAGTCTACAGTCACTGCCGACACCCGGACACAAAAGCAGGGTACACATGTACAGCTGCAGACCAGCGGGGCAGACGCACCGCAGTCACGCAGAACTTCCGAAGAAGAAATTGCGGCTTCCCAGAAGGAAGTGTTGTCTATCGCACTGGCAGCAAAAAACAAAAGCTATGCGGAATTAAAAAAGGCCTATCATACGATTCTTGAAAAAGACTGTCCGCAGTCGGTCAAAGATAGTGTGGCAGAAAATGTCAAAGACTGGATGCAGAAGCGCGGTGAGAAAGAACTGCAGGTGTTGGCAGAGCATTTTCCACAGCAGTATCAAAAGAAAGTCTATCAGCAGTTTCGTCAAAAATTTGAGGAATATAACGATATTGATAATACAAAATATATGAAGCAGCTTGAGGAAAAACGTGATATGGCAGAGCAGAGCGCGTTGAAAGCATTTGTCAACCAGCAGAAAATCCGCCCGGGGGATAGAAAAAAGCTGTTGTCACTGGCAGAAGCAATCCGTCCTATGGAATATGAAGAAAAGAATAAACAAATCATCATTGACCAGCTAAAAGACCGCGTAAAAGATATTGACAGGAAAGCAATCGAACAAATCTGTCCGGACATTTTTGAGATGTCCTTTGACGAGGGGAAAGAAGCCTATCAAAGAATTGCGACAGGAGATTTTCTGCCGGAGCTAAAGACGGATATGTTAGGCAGAATCCGCAAGCGGCTTGAAGCCATGAAAAAGGATGAATGCAGAAGTCTTGTCAATAAAATGATTCGCGATACCGGTATTTCGGAGCAGACCATGGAAGGCTTTTATCCGTATGATATCCGCCGCATGAGCAATGAAGCCTGTGAAGATACCGATGCCATTATTGCAAATAATGCACTCAATACCTATGCGGGCGGAGAAGCATTTGAGTATCCGCTTCTGATATTTGATTCAACAAAAGGTGAAAACGGTAAAAAAGGCTTTGTGCTGACACCGGATCATGTCTACTACAACGGCAGTATGATGGCGGGAACGGTAAAGGTGCGTAATATCAAGGAATTTTACGCAGAGAGCGGATTGTTCCACAAGGGCATTTATATCCGTACCATGAATAACGGAGAAATGAAAATTACCGGAAACTACAAGGCAGATAAAGAAAAAATGGAACATTTTCTTGCTAAATTAAACCGCTTTATCCAGTATTTGCAGGAAAAGCCGGAGTCCCGCAGCGTGGAATACCTTGCCGAAGAAAAGCATCCGGTAAAATGCTGTTACCGCTGCGGTTATGTCTATGAGGGCGGCAATATCTGCCCGAAATGCGGCAGCCGCAATAACGACTAAAAGGAGTATACAAATGTCAGTAAAAATATATACAATGACCCACAAAAAATTCGATGTGCCAAACGACCCGATGTATGTTCCGTTACAGGTCGGCGCAGAAGGAAAAGAACCGCTCGGCTATGTGAGGGATAACACCGGGGAAAATATTTCCGCGTTAAATTGTTATTACAGCGAATTGACCGGGGTATACTGGATATGGAAAAACGATACTGAATCGGATATTGTCGGTGTCTGCCATTACAGACGGTATCTGTTAAATGAAAAAGGTGTGATGTTCCGTAAAGAGGAGATTGAAAAACTGCTTTCCGAATATGACTGTCTGACCAGCCGCCTGCTGACACTGGATTTTTCATATCATTACGGATTTTCCGACAATCACAATGTGCGGGATTTGGACGTGACAGGTGAAGTTATCCGTGAAAAATATCCGGAGGATTATCCGCTGTTTGAAAAGCTTGTCCATGAAAACCACACGTATTTTGGCAACATCTGCGTGATGAAAAAGCCGCTCTTTGATGCGTACTGTGCATGGCTGTTTGACATTTTTGCCGAGGTGCGAAAACGGATTAACATCGATTCCTATGACAGCTATCACAAGCGGGTATTTGGTTTTATTTCGGAATTTCTGCTTTATGTGTGGGTGACAAAACACAAGCTGCGCGCATATGAGTGTATGGTGGGTATGATTGGCGAAAAGGCAGAAACAAAAGAAATGAAACAGCGGCTTGCGGATTATTTTGCGGAAAAAGATATTGTGGGTGCAAAGCAGTATTTTATGGAAATGTATACGAAACGACCGGATGTTTTAATGGAAGCGTCGGACATTACGGGCGATTTGCGGATTTGTATGCAGATAATTGCAACCGCGGAACGGGAGCTTGCCACAACCGGCACAAGCATTTTGGACAGAAGCTGCACATTTGAAGATTATATGCACCTGTTTAAGACATTAAACGGCATTGTCAGAAGATACTGCGCAGGCAGACAGACCACAAAGGATAAGGAAATGCTTGCAAAACTGCACTTATCGGAAGAAGCCGTCTATGTTTCCGTGCTTGCATTTTGCAAAGAAAAAGAAAAAACAGCAGAAATTCTAAATCAGATAAACATGGACATTTAGGGTGTAATGTGCTAATTTTAAGATAGAAATGCGTAATACAGGCTGCGTATTGCGGCAGAAATGGAGGGAAGTATGTCAGTTCAGGATTATATGAGTGCGTCTAAAATCGGAAAAAGAGCATATCATGCCTGTGTCAACAAAGGCAGGTATCCATATCTTCCGGTATTGGAAAATATTGTAGATGAATCAGACATTGAAGCCGAGGTCAGTCTGGGAATCGACCAGATTCCGCTGCGGCTGGTTGTGGGAACGTGTAATGCGGGACGGACCAATGCCTTTGCAGATAATTTTATGCCGATTCTGGATTGGGGAACGGAATTTTCAGCAAAATGGGCGAGCTTAAGTGACAGCCAGAAAAACGAAGGCATCCGCGACCCGATTAAGGTCTATGAGTATATGAACAAGTTTTATGTACTGGAAGGCAATAAAAGAGTCAGCGTTTTAAAGTATTTTAAAGCTGTGACAGTCAATGCCGAAGTAATCCGTAAAGTGCCGAAGTATTCAGAAGACCCGGATGTTAAGATTTATTATGAGTTTATGGAATTTTATAAATGTACGAAGCTTAATGACATTTATTTCAGCAACGTCGGCAGTTTTCCGACCCTGATGAAGCTGGTCGGCATCAAAAAGGGGGAAAACATGGATGAAGATGCGAAAAAGGATTTTGTATCCTGTTTTCTGTCTTTTAAAAATGCATATGATGCCAGAGGAGGCGAACGGTTTGATTATCCGGCGGGCGATGCATTTTTACGCTTTATCCATATTCACGGTTATGAGCATGTAAAGGATATGCTGCCGTCGGAAATGGCAAAAAATGTGGCAAAGACGTGGGCAGAGTTTGAACTGCTTTCTGAAAACAATGCCGTTGAGCTGCGTATGGATCCGACTTTAAACGAACCGAAAAAGAATATTTTAAGTTATCTGCTGCCAAAACCGGGAAATGGAAACAGAAAGCTAAAGGTCGGTTTCATTTACGAAAATACACCGCAGGATTCGGACTGGTGCTATACGCATGAGCTTGGCCGGCAGTATATTGACGATACATTTGGCGATCAGATTGAAACATTAAGCATTACGAATGTCAAACCGGATAAAGATGATGTGGCTGCCATTGAAATGATGGTTAAAAATAAGGCGGATTTAGTTTTTGTGACATCACCGTCCATGATTATGGCCTCTTTAAAAGAAGCGATTGCGCATCCGGAGGTCAAGATATTGAACTGTTCGCTGAACACGTCACACAAATATATCCGTACCTACTATGCGAGAATGTATGAAGCAAAGTTTTTGACGGGACTCATTGCAGGTGCGTTGACTGATAATGATAAAATCGGTTATGTAGCAGGGTATCCTGTGTACGGTGTGACGGCAAATATCAATGCTTTTGCGCTGGGGGCAAAATTTGTTAATCCACGGGCAAAGATTTATCTTGAATGGTCCTCTGTAAAGAATAGCAATCCGGCGGAAGCTTTTAAAAGAGAGGGTATCCGTTATGTATCGGATCAGGATATGATTACACCGACCAGTACGGCACGCAGGTTTGGATTGTACAGCATAGATGATGAAACAACCCAGCATATCGCGATGCCGATGTGGCACTGGGGTGCATTTTATGAAAAAATGATTCAGAGTATTTTAAGCGGCTCATGGAACAGGGAGCAGGATGCGGATAATGTAAAAGCACTTAATTACTGGTGGGGACTGTCTGCAGATGTAGTTGACCTGATTATGTCAACGAAGCTTCCGGTAGAAACACAGCGGATGGTTACAACCTTTAAAGAGATGATTTCAAAGGATTTATTTGAACCTTTTGCGGACGAATTAAAAGATCAGAAAGGTAAGGTACGTAATCAGAAGGGCAGGAATCTGACACCGGAACAGATTATTACCATGGACTGGCTGCTGGATAATGTGATTGGTAAAATACCGGAACTGGAGGAACTTGAAGAAGGCTGTGAGCCGATTGTAAAGGCACAGGGCATTATTCACCACGGATTATAAATGTAGAAAGTAGGAAGGCGGCAAAAAGAAGCTGCCACAATGAGAAAATATGAAGATACTGATATTAGCAGATGTGGAGTCAAAATACTTATGGGATTATTTTGACAAAAGTAAATTAGAAGGCGTTGATTTAATCCTGTCCTGCGGTGATTTAAATCCGCAGTATCTGTCTTTTCTGGCATCCTTTACGCAGTCACCGGTGCTTTACGTCAGAGGAAATCATGATGACTGCTATGAACAGACACCGCCGGAGGGCTGTATCTGCATTGAGGATAAGATTTATACGTATAAGGGGCTGCGGATTATGGGACTTGGCGGTTCAATCCGTTATAAAAAAGGTATAAACCAGTATACACAACGACAGATGCAGCATCGTGTCAGCCGTATGTGGCTCCAGTTAAAATGTAAAAAAGGCTTTGATATTTTGCTGACCCATTCGCCTGCTGCGGGCATTAATGACGGCTTTGACAGTGTACATCAGGGATTTACGGTATTTAACGAACTGCTTGACACGTATCACCCGGCTTATTTTATTCACGGTCACATACATAAGAATTATCAGGCAAACTTCGTGCGGGAGCAGCAGTACAACGAAACAACGATTATTAACGGATATGAACGTTATATTATTGATGTTTAATAACAAAATAAAGTAATTTTGCAAAAAGTGTTGCATTCTGTAAGTTACTGTGATAATATCCTTTCAGAACAAAAAGACAAATGTCCGCCGTACAAAGACAAAAGCGGAAATTTGTTCTTGAAAAAAGAAAAGGGAGAAAGAACATGAGTGAGAAGTTAAGAGTTGGTATCCTTGGCGGTACAGGTATGGTAGGACAGAGATTTATTACACTGCTTGAAAATCATCCTTGGTTTGAGGTTGTATTGGTTGCAGCGAGCGGCCGTTCCGCAGGAAAGCTTTACGAAGAAGCTGTAGACGGACGATGGAAGATGACAGCACCGATGCCTGAATTCGTTAAGAAGATGACTGTTTATGATATGGATAAGGATTTCGATGAAATCGTATCAAAG
>OGHK01002985.1_pt1 | contig 10724 bp, 9 predicted proteins | sample 1571411 | NCBI WGS metagenome assembly OGHK01 (sample SAMEA2582043, study PRJEB24529) | metagenome | biome: Human gut stool | place: China | collected 2011 | reverse complement strand
TTGCTATCACCTTGATCTTGTGGCAATACTTTAATCCTTACTGAATTTGATACCATTTGATCGCCATCAGCAACAATTGAAGCTCCAGGTATTGTATATTCTCCGGCATTATTCGCCATTAATATATATGTGAATGTAATACTACTAGTAGACGTAACATTACCATTTACTATTTGAGTATTACTTTGTTGTGAACGGCTTGGCCCCATCAACACATCAAAACCTTTGATTGATGGTGCCCGGAAATCTTTCACTTTTTGTGTAGTAACAGTATACGACAGCCTGAACTGGTCGCCTACTACCACTGCGTCAGGAGCAGAAGCAGTAAAAGACACTTTATCGGCAAATGCCTGAGTGCTATATGCTATCAATACTATCAATATGATAATCAGTTTCTTCATTGCTTATGAAATTTATATCGTCAACTTTATATTACCAATCTTTTTCTAAGCGACCACCTTGCATAACTTTTTGTTGCTTTTTCACTTTGTCTTGCACATCTTTTTCATCCTGCATTACAGAATTCAGCAATTGTTCAGCATTCTCCTTTGACATCTGGTTATCTTGTTTTTTTTCTGACTTCGGTGGTTGCTGCTGATCTTTCTTTTCATCTTGTTTCTGATCTTTCTGCTTGTCTTTATTCTGATCTTGTTTTTGATCTTGATTCTTATCCTGATTCTGGTCTTGATTTTGCTGTTGGTCTTTCAACAGCTTTTGCGCCAAAGCCAAGTTATAACGAGTTTCATCATCTTTCGGGTTATTCCGTAAAGATTCCTTATAAGCCTCTATACACTGTGGATACTGCTTGGACGACTGAAGGATAACTCCCATGTTATGATAAATCTGTGCCAGTTTATCCTTGTCCTTCTCTACCTTAGAAGCAGATTCAAACTGTTCCATCGCTTCCTTTGCTTTTTGCTGCATCAAGAGCGAGTTTCCCAAATTGAACATGGCATCTGTTGATTTCGGGTTAATTTCCAATGCCTTACGATAATCTACCTCCGCTTTGATAAACAAGCTGTCATTATACAGCTTGTTTCCGCTGCGCAGATAATCTCTTTCTGTTTTTTGGGCGAAGGCACTGCTTGCCACAAGTAAGAATAACAGAGTGATATAGGTTTTTTGTAACATAAGCATTCCTTATTTAAATAGTCTGACATTTTTGAAAAGCGGATTTTTCCGTTCCAAAATAAGCATTTCTACCACCAGCAGGATAAGCACCAGCCATGCCAAAGCCTGGAACTGTTCATCAAATTCAGTATAAACCTGACTTTCTACATCAGCTTTTGACAGTTTGGCGATTTCATTGTTCAATACCTTCTCGGCAGAGTTGGTATTATCCACGCGAATATACATTCCATTGCCAGCCTTGGCTATTTCCTGGCACATCTGCTCATTCAAGCGGGTGACGATAACATTTCCATCCTTATCGCGACGGAAATTGTTGCTACCGTCCTCAGCTGGAATTGGAGAACCATCCGGTGAACCTACTCCTAATACAAATACCTGCATACCTTTTTCGGCTGCTTCTTGGGCTGCTTCTACTGCCCCACCTTCATGATTTTCACCATCGGTAATGACAATAATTGCACGTCCCACTCCTTCTTGCGGAGTAAAACTCTTCATTGCCAGGCGGATGGCCGCACCGATATCCGTACCTTGTGTGGTTATCAATGACGGATTAATGGTTTCCAAGAACATTTTGGCGGAAACATAATCGCTTGTGATGGGCAATTGCGTGAAAGCATCACCTGCAAAAACAATCAATCCCACTTTATCATTATTGAACGTATCTACCAGTCTGGAAATCAATTTCTTTGATTTGTCCAAACGACTGGGAGTCACATCTTCTGCCAGCATGGAGTTTGAAATGTCCAAGGCAATGACAGCTTCCACTCCACTTCGTTTCACCGTTTCCATCTTTGAGCCGAACTGTGGGCGGGCCAACATCAGTATAACCAATGTCAACGCAGCAAAAGTCAGCCAAAACTTGATGTCAGGACGATACTTGGAAATAGTCGGCATGAGCCCTTTCAGCAATGCCGGATCACCATATTTGCGAATATTTTGGCGGCGGTGATAATTGGAATACAAATACAGCGCCACCAAAAACGGCAATAGGATGAGTAAATATAAAAAGTTCGGGTCTGCAAATCGAAACATGACTTTCTTTTTTTAAGGTATTTTCTTTAATACTGAGTTACGCAACAAGAGTTCAAGCAAAATGCAGAAGAAAGCAATCCAGGCGAATACCTGATATTCTTCTTCGCGTTTGCTGAATTCCTTCACGTTCAACTTCGTTTTCTCCAGTTTGTCTATCTCCTGATAGACTTCCTTCAACTTGGAATTGCTGGTGGCACGGAAATAATTTCCGTTCGTTGTACCTGCAATCTCGGTCAAAGTCTTTTCGTCTATCTCGACGGGGACATTCACATATTGCGTCCCTGCGTAGGTCTGCATCGGATAAGGAGCAGTTCCGTTTGTACCGACACCGATGGTGTAGATCCTGATTCCGAACTGTTTGGCTATCTCGGCAGCCGTCAGCGGAGAAATATCTCCACGGTTATTGCTACCATCCGTCAGCAGAATAATCACTTTCGATTTAGCCTTGCTGTCCTTCAGGCGGGTCACCGCATTGGCAATGCCCATGCCGATGGCAGTACCATCTTCAATCAGTCCGCGCTGGGCGATATCGCCTTTGATGCTGTTGAACAGATTCAGCAACACCCCATGGTCTACCGTTAGCGGACATTGGGTAAAACTCTCACCGGCAAAGATGGTCAGACCGATATTATCATTGGGGCGGCCGTTGATAAACTCGGAAGCTACTTGTTTGGCAGCTTCCAGTCGGTTGGGTTTCAAGTCTTCGGCCAGCATACTGGTAGAAACGTCCACTGCCAGCATGATGTCGATTCCTTCTATTTCGGTATTCTGCCAGTTGTCTGTGGTCTGAGGGCGTGCCAAGATCAGGATTACCATGATGATAGCCACCGTACGGAGTACGAACGGAGTATGCAGCAAGTAAATCTTCCAGCTTTTGGGTGCCTTCATATACATGCGTGTGGTAGAAACCTGAAGCGTAGGCTCGGTTTTCTTCCGCTTCATGACGTACCATACTATATAAGGTATGAGCAGAACCAGCAGAAATAGATATTCAATATTTGCAAAAATCATTGTTCCTAGTATTTATTTGTTAAAACCAGAGGTTATATACACCACTCAGCACCTTATACAGAATTACCACAATAGCAATAACAATGATGCTGATGCTGCCCAGCAGAATCATTCTGCCCTGTTTGCTTCGCTTTTCCTCCACGGTGATTTCCGTAGGTTCGGGCTTTGCATTCGGGTCTGGTTCCACTTTTGTATTATTGATGAAGTCTACTGCGTTTACCAGATTCATATCATTTTCGTTCATCAACGGAGAATGTTTGGCGAATTTCACCAAGTCGGCAGTCTGGAACAAATACATCAAATCCTTGATAGATTCTTTGTCGTTGATTTCCTGTAGCTTATCAATAATTTCGGATGAAGTCATCTCCATAGCGTTAAAGCCGAATCGTTCTTCCATATAAGTGCGGAGTACATCCGTCAGCTCGGTATAATAGGTCTTCGGATCGGCTGTACGCAAGGTTTTGTCTCCCTTGATACGCTCTATTTCCTTCAACGCCTGCTGGTGTGGCGGCAACTTCGGTTCAATCTTGATCTTCTTGATGATAGGCTTGTTATCCTTGTAGCGTACAAACAGATAGTAAGCCAGTCCGCCCAAAGCAAGCATCAGCAAGGTAAGCCATACGATGGCCGATACGTCATCCCAGGTGATAGGTACTTCGCGAACGGTCTTCGGTCCGAAGAATTGTTCGGGATGCAGCGTGTCTACCGGAATGGAATATACTTTTACGGCCAATGCTTTGGACCGGTAAGGCTCTCCGTTTACCATCACCTCGAATGGGGGGAGATAGTAAAGTGCCGAGTCAAAAGAGGTTATTGTATATTCCTGTTTTATCAGCATACGTTTTCCATCGTTCAGCATCTGGGTATCAGGCTTGGCTATATCCAATATCTCCACTCCTTTTACCAATGTATCGCGCAGGAACGGAAGTTGCAGTTTTTGCTTGGCATCCATGCTGATTTCCAGCTTCACTTTAGCCTGTTCGCCAATGAGAAGTTGCAGCGAGTCAATGCTGGCGTCTACCGTAACCTGCTGTGCCTGTGCCTGTCCGGCTGTTATCAGCATAATTGCACAAACTCCAGCTTTCAAGAACTTTTTGCTAGTATTCAGTATATTCATATTCTTTAATTTCGTTTAGCAAATAAGTTAAGCAACGATTTCACATAATCCTGATCCGTGCGGATAGATACAGAGTCCACATTACTTTTGGTAAATGTTTCATTCAATACTCCCTGACGCTGTATCCACCAGTCATTATGTGCGCGACGCAAAGCTCGTGACGAGGTGTCAATCCATTGCTCGTGGCCGGTTTCGGCATCGCGTACTTTCATCAGTCCCACATCAGGTAACTCTGCCATGCGGCGGTCGTATACCTGGATAGCTACGATATCATGTTTCCGGTTGGCAATGGTCAAAGCATTGCGGAAGTCGTTTTCATCTATAAAGTCGCTTATCATAAAGGTGGTGCAACGTTTTTTAATTACGTTGGTCAGATATTCCACAGCTATCTTTATATCTGTACGCTTGCTTTCGGGCTTGAAATCAAGCAGTTCACGGATGATATAAAGAATATGTTTACGGCCTTTTTTAGGCGGAATGAATTTCTCAATCCGGTCTGAAAAGAAAATAACTCCGATTTTATCGTTATTTTGAATGGCCGAGAATGCCAATGTAGCGGCAATCTCGGTCACCATATCCTTCTTCAACTGCTTCACCGTACCGAAATCCAAGCTGTTCGAAACATCAATCAAGAGCATAACCGTCAATTCGCGCTCTTCTTCAAACACCTTGACAAAGGGTTTGTTGTAGCGGGCGGTTACGTTCCAGTCAATGTCACGTACGTCGTCACCATACTGATATTCACGTACTTCCGAGAATGACATACCTTTTCCCTTGAATGCAGAGTGATATTGTCCGGCAAAGATATTGTTCGAAAGTCCGCGTGTCTTGATCTCAATCTGGCGAACCCGTTTTAATAAATCACTTGTTTCCATACTGTTCGTACTATGTTGTTTATTTATCCGGTGCATCGGTTTCTGTTTTTTCTCCTATCGAGAATGGTTTTTCAAACGGATGCATTTGGTGTTCCACCCAGGTGGGACGGCAGTCCCACATAGATGAAACGGGAGTTCCACATGGGTGGAATGGCGGTCCCACCCATGTGGAACTCTGTACTCAACCTTTTGTTTCCAAGTCTTCTTACTAACTGTCAAGCAATTAAGAACTGCCTCAGAACACAATCCTTAGGGTACTTCCACTTTATTCAGGATTTTGCTTACAATTTCATCAGAAGACATGTTCATGGCTTCTGCTTCGTAAGTCAAGCCGATACGGTGGCGAAGCACATCGTGAGCAACTGCACGAACATCTTCGGGAATCACGTAACCGCGACGTTTGATGAATGCATAACTACGTGCTGCCAATGCCAGATTGATAGATGCACGCGGTGAACCACCGAAACCAATCATGTCTTTCAGTTCTTTCAAGTCATATTTTTCAGGGAAACGGGTTGCGAATACGATATCAGCGATGTATTGCTCTATCTTTTCGTCCAGATAGACTTGGCGCACCACTTTACGGGCTTCCATAATATCTGTTGCTTTCAGAATGGGGCGAACTTCGATTTTCTCTCCGGTGATATTTTGGCGGATGATTTTCTTTTCTTCTTCCAGTTTCGGATAGTCGATAATAACTTTCAGCATAAAACGGTCTACCTGGGCTTCGGGAAGCGGATAGGTACCTTCCTGTTCAATCGGGTTCTGAGTAGCCATTACAAGGAAAGGTTCGGGTAGCATAAAGGTTTCCTTGCTCAGTGTGACTTGACGTTCCTGCATGGCTTCCAGCAAAGCACTCTGTACTTTAGCCGGGGCACGGTTAATTTCATCGGCCAATACGAAATTTGCAAAAATCGGACCTTTCTTTGCTATGAATTGTTCGTCTTTCTGACTATAAATCATGGTACCGATAACGTCGGCGGGCAGCAAGTCCGGAGTAAACTGGATTCGGCTGTACTTGGCATCAATCAAAGATGCAAGCGTTTTGATCGCCAGAGTCTTTGCCAGACCCGGAACACCTTCCAACAGGATATGACCATCGGACAGTAAACCGATAAGTAATGATTCTACCAAATGTTTCTGACCTACAATAACCTGGTCCATACCAGTCATTAAGTTGGTTACGAACGCACTTTGTCTTTCAATTCGTTCGTTTAGTTCGCGAATGTCAATTGCTTCAGCCATAATTTTGTTTATTTAGTTATTTCTTTATTGATCTAATAACGGGCTTGTAAATAGCCTTGTTCATTTAACGCAGCCAAAATTACGCTAATTAATTAACAGCGGCAACTAATTTTTATTAAAAAAGTAAAGTGCATCTCTACTTTTTAAAGGTTATTGGGCTAAAGAATTTTAAAATACAAAGATAAGGTTTGTAGAGTGAGAATATCAGTTGAACGCACTTTTTTTTACTTCTTGTATTTTGCCTGCTTTATTTATGCCGAAAGCAGGCAAAATGCAAGAAGGCTTATTTTTTAGGAGTTAGTTCAGGAATACGCAGAGTAGTCCCTATGGGTACTCTGTCGGCATCTTTAATGATGTTTTTATTATGTTTCACGATATAGGGCCATAGCTTTTTTGTACCATAGAATTTCACTGCTAATTTTACCAGACTCTCTCCTTCTTGTAATGTGTAATTAGTTTTAGTCCCTGTTATGTCATATTCTACAGTGTCGGCTAAAGTCTCTTTTGCAACATTTGCGGTTGTCGCAACGCCTGAACTCTTTTCCGTACTAGGAGATACAGTCTGTTGTGATTGACTGATGGTCTCTTTTCCGGCAACATTCGTCCATATGTTTGCGGTATCTTTACCTTGCATCAATGAGTCATTAACCGGAATTGCAGGAATATCCTCTTCCAATTGTTCTTGGGTGTTTTTTATTGTAGCCGGCGATTGTAAATCCGAAGTTTTATCTGATTGCAAATACCAATATATGCCACCTGCAATGCAGGCAATCAAAATGATAGCAAGAATAACTCCCTGGGAAACTCTGTTCTTTTTCTCTTCTGAGATTTCTTGTGTCTCTGTTGTTTCCTCTATCTTCTGTTCTTTTTCAAAATCAGAAGTAACAGGAGTTATTACTGTTTTCTCTGACGGGGTTGCCTCTTCTGACGCTATTGTTTCCAAGGATGTTTTTTCTTCACAAGCTTTACGAGCAGCCAGTATGGCTGCATCGGCGATAGTCATAACTTCTTCTTGAGGTTTGTCTGTTACCTCGTTTCCTTCTATTGTCTCTGCTAAAGGGGAAACCGTTTGGGGAACAGCTGTTTCAGCAACAATATCCTTTTCTGCTTCAGTGACAATATCTTCCGATTCTTTTTCCGGTTCTATAATTTGTATCTCTTCCTCTGTAATTTCAACAGAAGGTGCAGGTTCTTCAATAATTGTTTCCTCAATAACCGGAGTAGTGTCTTCAGCGGCAATGGCATTCTCATTTGGAGAATCTTCTGTATTTTCCGCTTCTATGAACTCAACCTCTTTAGCCGCAATTGTTTGTTTAGGCTTAGGCGCGTTTCCGTCAAAGGTATCTTCCTCCTCTCCTTCTATTTCTGTTTCGGTATCTTCCAGTTTGGTGTTTTCATTTAATATAACCGTTTCAAAATGAGCGAATGGTTTATTTATTAAATCTTTCATACTGGAATCCGGAGTAAAAGATATTTTTGTATGGCCCTGTATTTCAATTCTTTCCCCCGTATTTACGTTTACACTTTCACGACTCTCCACCTCTGTAAGTTTAAACGTACCTAGTCCTTTAACCTTTACATACTTTTCAGTAACTAAAGCTTCCTCTATCAGTTCAAACATTCCTTTGACAAAGATTTCAGCATCTTTTTTAGTCATGCTGTGTTTCTCAGCCAAAAGTTCGATGATATCTTGTATGGTTACTTTCTCGCTCATGATAATATTATAAATAAGGGCTATTTTATTTAAACTTTTCTTTTAAAGTTACACTGGGTTTGTAAGTCAGCACTAACTTGGGGGGAATCAGCATACGTTGTTGAGTAGCCGGGTTGATAGAAATTCTTTCCAGCTTTTTCTTAACCTCAAACGTACCAAATCCCTGGATTGCAATGTTGTTGCCATCTTGCAATTCCTGGGTCATAACACCAATGACTGAGGATACCAATTGTGATGTATCTTTATTCGTATATCCTAGTTTACGTGATAATTCAGATATAAATTCTTTGTTATTCAAAGCTTAAAGTGTTAATTTGGTTGCTATATTAGTAAAAAAACAAACATTATCCAAACTTTATAAGGGAAAAGGTCTATAAAATGCTGGCGTATAGGTCGAAATCATCAGCGGCTGTTATTTTCACTTTATAGAATTCACCTATTTTTAAGTACTCGTCATCAGCTTTTATCAAGACCTCAGGATCTACCTCGGGAGAGTCAAACTGGGTTCTGCCTATGTAGTAATCTCCTTCCTTCCGGTCTATAATGACTTTAAATTCTTTACCTATTTTCGTTTGGCTCAGTTCGCCGGCTATTTCCTGCTGAAGTGCCATTAATTCATCCAAACGCTGTTGTTTCACTTCATGAGAAATGGAATCTTCGTATTCTTTAGCGGCGAATGTTCCTTCTTCTTCCGAGTAAGCGAAGGCTCCCATCCGGTCGAATCGTACTTTTTTGACGAATTCTTTTAATTCTTCAAAATCTTCTTCAGTCTCACCGGGATGTCCTACCATTAATGTTGTACGTAAGTGAATACCGGGTACTTCCCGACGGAATTTTTCGATTAATTCGTAGGTTTCCGCTTTACTTACATGCCGGCGCATTTTATTCAGCATATTGTCACTAATGTGTTGCAAGGCAATATCCATATATTTGCATACATTATCGTGTTCGCGCATAACACGGAATAATTCTTCCGGAAAATGGGCCGGATATGCATAGTGTAAACGTATCCATTCTACACCGGGAACATTGGCGATTCTTTCGATGAGTTCGGGCAATTTCTGACTTTTATATAAATCTACGCCGTAGTAAGTCAATTCTTGGGCTATAATTTGGAACTCTTTTACTCCTTCGGATACAAGTAGTTTCACTTCATCAATAATCTCCTCCATCGGCCGTGAAATGTGGCGTCCTGTAATAATAGGAATGGCGCAATAAGAGCATTTACGGTCACAGCCTTCTGATATTTTCAGATAAGCGTAGTGATGGGGTGTGGTTAATGTCCGTTCAATGGCAAATTCCGACTTGTATGCTTTGCCTAAATCTGCCAGCAACTCATTCCAGTTAAACTTACCATAGAATTTATCTACTTGAGGAATTTCCAATGCCAATTCTTTTAGATATCTTTCTGAAAGGCAGCCCATCACATATAGTTTTTTGAGCTTCCCTTCTTCTTTGGCCTGACAAAATTCCAATATCATATTGATCGATTCCTCTTTGGCATCACCGATGAAACCACATGTATTAATAACTGCGATTTCTCCTTGCGGTTTGTCGGAATCGTGAGTTACTTTATAACCGTTTGCTTCCAGCTGACGCATCAGCTTTTCTGAGTCTACTAAGTTTTTGGAACACCCTAAGGTGATGATATCTATTGTGTTACGTTTCATTTATTATTCAGTCTCTCCAAATAGTGAGTCTACAAATTCTTTTTTGCGGAATACCTGCATGTCTTCAATGCCTTCGCCCAATCCAATATATTTTACGGGAATCTTGAACTGCTCTGAGATGCCAATTACAACGCCCCCTTTGGCTGTTCCGTCCAATTTGGTAATTGCCATAGCAGTAACTTCTGTCGCCAAAGTAAACTGTTTGGCTTGTTCAAATGCATTTTGACCGGTAGAACCGTCTAAAACCAATAATACTTCGTGAGGTGCGTCCGCAACAACTTTCTTCATCACATTCTTGATTTTAGTAAGCTCGTTCATCAAACCTACTTTATTGTGAAGTCGGCCTGCGGTATCAATGATTACTACATCTGCATTATTAGCTACGGCGGAACTTAAGGTATCAAAAGCTACAGATGCGGGATCTGATCCCATTTTCTGTTTAATAACAGGCACTCCTACTCTTTCTCCCCAAATATCCAATTGTTCTACGGCGGCAGCACGGAATGTATCAGCGGCACCCAAATAGACGGTTTTGCCCGCCTTCTTAAATTGATATGCCAATTTACCAATGGTTGTGGTTTTACCCACACCGTTTACACCTACCACCATGATGACATAGGGCTTCTTACCTTCCGGAACAGTGAAATCATCCGAATCCACCGTGTTATTTTCAGTCAATAATGCCGCTATCTCTTCACGGAGAATCTTGTTCAGTTCCTGAGTGTTTACATATTTATCTTTGGCAACTCTTTCTTCAATGCGTTTGATGATATTCAGAGTTGTTTCAACGCCTACATCCGAAGTGATAAGCACTTCTTCCAGATTATCCAATACTTCATCGTCTACTTTTGATTTACCCGCTACGGCACGGGCAATCTTACTAAATACACTTTCTTTGGTTTTGGACAATCCTTTGTCTAAAGTTTCCT
>OGHK01002983.1_pt1 | contig 10732 bp, 10 predicted proteins | sample 1571411 | NCBI WGS metagenome assembly OGHK01 (sample SAMEA2582043, study PRJEB24529) | metagenome | biome: Human gut stool | place: China | collected 2011 | reverse complement strand
AAACTCTCGTTCGGGCGCCGGCTCCGCGGTGTATTTCGGCACGTTTCCTCTCCTTCTTGCACCGGCCGAAGGCTCTCTGCGCAGGAAATCGCTGCTTACTTCTCCGCTTCATCACCGTAAACGCGGATATTGTAACGTAAAGAATCGGTCTTGTCAAGTATCAAGTATTCTGCGGATTGTAATACATCACGAGCTTGCACAGCCCGTCGCACAGGAGCGACAGGTTCTCCTCGTCGATGATCCTGCCGATCTCCTCCATGACCTTCTCTGCCTTGATCTGTGCCACGTCATCCGTTGACGGAATCGGCATCGCCACGATCTTGGTCTTGCAGTAGCGCATGATATCCTTCAGCTTGTAGACTTCTTTGCCCTTCACGAAGGTAAAAGCGCGTCCGGTCCGACCTGCACGTCCCGTTCTGCCGATCCGGTGCACATAGTATTCGTCATCCTGCGGAATGTCGTAGTTGAAAACGGCCCCCACATCATCGACGTCGATTCCGCGCGCCGCCACATCGGTCGCAATGAGGATCTCGGTCTTGCCGCTGCGGAATCCTTTCATCACGCGGTCACGCTGCGACTGCTTCATATCTCCGTGCAGTCCCTCTGCAAAATAGCCGCGTCCCTTTAATTCTTCCGCAAGTTCGTCCACCTTCCGCTTGGTATTGCAGAATACCAGTGAAAGCTTTGGATTGTAGTAATCGAGAAGCCGCGTTAAGACTTCTACCTTGTCGCTGCGCTTGACATCGTAGTAATACTGCTCAATGCTCGGAACCGTCAGCTCTTTTTTTACCACCTTGATGTTGACCGCATCGTGCTGATATTTCCTGGTAATATCGAGAATCGGCTTCGGCATCGTCGCGGAGAAAAGGATCGTCTGACGTCCCTCCGCCGGAATATACTCAAGAATCGTCTCGATGTCATCGCGGAAGCCCATGTTCAGCATCTCGTCCGCCTCATCGAGTACCACCGTGTGGATCGCATCACAGCGGATCGTCTTGCGGCGCAGATGATCCATCACACGCCCCGGCGTTCCGACGATAATCTGCGCACCGCCCTTTAACGCCTTGATCTGGCGTCCGATCTCCTGCCCGCCATACACCGGAAGCACCTTGACCCCGTGCATATACTTGGCAAGTTTGCGGATCTCGTCCGCCACCTGGATGGCAAGCTCTCTGGTCGGAGAGAGAATGATTACCTGCGTCTTTCTGCTGTTCGGGTCTACCTTGTGAAGAACCGGAATACCAAAGGATGCCGTCTTACCGGTACCTGTTTGTGCCTGTCCGATCACATCCACGCCCGACATCACAACCGGAATCGCCTGGCTCTGAATCGGCGTTGCCTCCTCGAATCCCATATCCGCAATCGCTCTTAACACCTGAGGATATAAATCTAACTCATCAAATCTAACTGTTTCCATCTTTTTCCTTTCTGTCACGCCAGAGCCAATTCTCTGACGCATGCCCAGCACCGGCAGAAAGTGCCCACCTCTGCCGACTGCGCAGTATTTTGAATCATAGCACGGCATCTCTCTTTTGTCAAGAAATGCGCAAATCTCCGAACTTCTGTCTATGTAACCCAAATCCGCTCGCGGCTTTGGGCAATACTCCTATGAAAAGCAATCGACAGATGCGTACTTCACTCGATCTGTACTTTTTCATACTGCTGCGCTTCGGTAAAAGTAAAAGGCTCGATTGCGGATTTTCCGTTACAGTATATTCTATGCCGGAATCTATAAAAGTTTCCTCTCTTCTCCGTATCTCGCCTCTTTTGCATCCAGATGTCCGAGCGAAATATTGTTGCGGCTGCGCTTTTTCACCTCGTAGAGCATCATATCCGCCGCATGCAGGAAATCCCAGCTCCGGCTTCCCTCCGGAGCCACGTCAAAACAGATTCCCTGCGAGATTGTGACAACCGGAAGCGCCTTCGAGCACACATGCTCGATCCGCCTGTCAAGAATACGCTCCCGCAGACTGTCCGCCATGGAAAAAACCTCGTCCTCCGTCTTGTACTCGTAAATAATGATAAACTCATCCCCGCCATACCGCGCACAGAAGGTATCGCGGCTCTGCATTTTCCGCAGCTCATCCGCAATCGCCATGATGCAGGCATCTCCCGCCTGATGGCCGTAGTTATCATTGTATTCCTTGAAGTAGTCGATGTCGAGAATCTCTACCGCAAATGCTCTATGGTCATCCCGCGCCCGCTCAAACGCCCGCTCCAGATAATCATTCAACCGGAACCGGTTCGCCAGCCGCGTCAGCGGATCCGTCTCGGACTTCTCCAGCAGACGCTCATTCGCTTTCTCCATCTCCCGCCGCTTCTCATTCGCATGTTCTAATGATCTGCGCACAGAGAGCATGTTGGCGATCATATAATGGTTCTCCCGATCCAGAGCCTCGGTCAGTTCATAGAACCGACCCGCCTCCTCAAGATAAGCCGCCTCGTCCTGTTTCCTGCGATAGCAGAGGATTTTTAAGGAAACTATTTTCCGCTGCAAATTCGCAATATTGGCATTTTTCGTCAATTTTTCCAATACCGCCACGATGTCCCAGAAGACATCTTCCTGATCGATCTCCAGCAACAGTCTGCACAGCCCGTACACATCATCAAAGATATCCATAACCGCCATGTCCATATCCACAAGTCCGCGGATCTGCTCAATACATTCCTCGCGGAGTGTGATTCTTCCCACGCGGTGATAATATTCCGCCTTAAAAATCAGCGCGGAGAGGCGCTCGATCTTCTGCATGTGCTCCCAGCAGACCTGATCCAGATAATCCAGCTGTGCCTGCACGCGCTCATTCTGTTCCCGCTGCATAAAGCACCGCCCCAGACAGACCGCCACGCAGCTCATCAGCCCGTAATAATTCGGTGTCTTCGGATATGCCTTGATATCGGAGGAGACTTTTTCAAAATATCTCTGCGCCTCATTCCACTGTTCGTTGCCCAGATAGAGGGTTCCGAGATTCAAGTTGATGACGTTTTCTTCGTTCGCCAGCTTATATTTTTTACAATAACCGAGTCCGGTCAGATAGTAATCCAGCGCAATCGGCGTATTTCCACGGTTCAAAAAGGCAATCGCAAGGATATTATAAGATCTGGCCACCATGTCCCACTGCTCCGCCTGATCCAGATAGGTGATAGCTCTGGTAATGGTCTTAAGAAGCTGCTCGCCCTCATTGAGCACATAGTAGGTCTCGCCCGCATAATAGTAGGCAAACCCCAGAAGCTTTGGATCCCCCGTCTGTTTTGCATATTGTTCGATATCTGCACAGTATTTCAATGTTTTCTCGGCATCGGCGCCGCGGTTCTGCATCACTCCGTCCACCCACGCCATCACAGCTTTACTGTATTCCTTGAATTCCATGTACCGATTCCTCCCTTATCTCTTGTTTCATTATAATGAAGAAATCCAATATATTCAAGAACCGGTGTCTTCCTTTTACAAACTAGCTCTGGAAAAATGCTACCGGATCGACAGGCTGTCCGTCTTTTTGCAGCGCAAAATACAGATTGCTGCCCTCCACCGAATAATATTTCGTCGGCTCTGCCACGTAGCCCAGCACATGGCCGGATTCCACATAATCACCCACCGCAAAGTTCGGCTCCTTTAACTGTCCGTAGATCGCGCGGTAGCCGTCTCCCAGGTCGACCGTCATCGTACAGCCGGTCTCCTCGTTGTTGGAGAGACCGATGACTTTTCCCTTTGCGACGGAATATACCTTATTGTTGACCTCTCCCGCGATAATCACCGCCGGATTGTATTTGTACTGGTCCAGCGTCGCAAAATATATGGTAGAATCCATGCTGTAATTTAAGATCACATTTCCCTCCATCGGCCAGAGCATGCCGTCCTCCGGGGCAAAATGGAGCGCATTGGCCTCTGCGCCCGTCTCTGCTGTCTCATTCTCCGCTTCTTTTTCCACCTGCGCCACTTCCGTACTCTCTGTCGTCTCCGCTGCTTTCTGCTCCAGCTTTTCCGTCTCCGCGGTCTGCTCCGGCGGAATGACTGCGGATGCCTGTGCTGTCTGTTCCGTACTTTCCGTCGCAGCGACAAGTCCGGCTTCCTCCGGTGTGTTTTCCTGTGCCAGTTCTTCCTCCAGCTGTTCGCGCTGCTGTTGTTCATGATCGCTGTAAATTACCGTGGTCGCAACTGCTGCCGCAATCACAATCGCCCCCGCAATCACATATTGTTTACGCCCGAGGAATGCCCAAAATCTGCTTTTTCTCATTTTTTTCACCATCCATATTATTTATTTTTATTCCTATTGTTCCCCCTGCACGGATGGTTTATGCAGAGCGCCGCCTATTTTATCTGATCCGCTGTCACAAGCGTTGTTCCCGGAAAAAAATATTGTAAAATCTCCTCGTAAGAGGTTCCTTCCTGCGCCATCGCGCGCGCCTCATTCTGGCTCAGGCCGTACCCGTGTCCCAGTCCCCTTGTCACGATCCGCACATTTTCCCCCATCTGCATGATCGTAAAACACGCGGATTTCCAGCCCATCGCCTCACGGAACGCTTCCCCGGTGCAGGCATACTCCCCCAGCATGACCTGCTGTACATAACCCGCCGCATCCCGCTCTGTAACCTGGATCTCAGACACCGCGGACACGTCTGCCTCCGCAAAATGCTCCCCGCACCGCTTTAAAATGTCCGTTTCCTCACAATAAATGACCGAGAGCGTGCCCTCCGCCGTCAGATCCGCCGGGCACTCCACCGCGGGAAGATATGGCACCGCCGCTTCCGCCGACCGGCTCATATCTCTCGTACTTCCCGCACTGATCGCGTGATATGCAGCATACGCATAGCCGCCGTTCCAGGAGAGCACCTGCCCGCTCGTCTGCTCCACGCATGTCTCAAGCCGTTCCATGGTCTTTTCATATGTTTCCCCCAGCGCCTGCCTTAATTCTTCCTCCGAAAAAGCAGCCGGCTGTTCCTCCCCTCTCGCCGCGGCATCATACAGTGTTGTCCGCGCAATCACGCACTGCGCCATAAGCGCCGCATCCTCCGCGTCCGCACGGATCTCCTTCGCCAGAATAAAAGGCAGCTGTTCTTCCAGTTCCTCCCCGCCCTCTCTTTCTGCCGTCTCCGTTATCGCGTTGTACGTGCCGTATATCACTTCCTCCAGCCGCATACGCTGACATATTATCGTGATAAAAAGCGGCAATAATATGCCGATCAGCGCGAATGTAAGCATTCTATCAATATAGTGTTTCCATTTTTTCCGCATAAAAAAATCTCCCTGTCCATTATTATATGAACCAAGGAGATCTTCCATTCCCACAAAGCCGCGGCACTAGTTCAGACTCTGCATAATCCCGAATGTCAGTGAAAAAACTTTATAAAACGAATAGAAAAAATATGCCACGGTCACTCCGCTGTAAACGATGGTGTAGATGATCGGAAACGTCATTTTTCTCTTGAGCACATGTGCTCTCCAGACGTAATAGCCCGGTCTTAAGAAAATCGCAAACAGCACCAGACCGGTGATCTTGTATTTCTGATTGCTGATTTTTACAATATCCAGAATCAACAGCACAAGCATCGCCACAAACAGCAGATTGGAAAACATGGAAAGCATCTGCACCGGGCTGCCAAGACTCACGGATCCGTCGAGATAAGCGTCTATTCCTTCCCCCGCCATCGCATTCCATGTCGCGCCAAATACCACAAAATTGATGATAATCTGCGCCATAAAGATCACCAGAAGAATATTGCACAGAACATCGGATACCGGACCGTGCTGCTCCTGCGGGTAGGGATTCCCCTGCCAGTTTCCATAATTCGGCTGCTGATACGGGTTCTGGCCGTTTCCGTAATTCGGCTGCTGACTCATGTCCTGCACATTTCCGTAATTCGGCTGCTGCGGCGCGTTCTGCCGGTTCTGATACATTTTCGTATCTTCACCGTATGTTCTGGGTGTCTCGTTCCTGTTCCATCCACTCTGATTGTTCTGTTGTCCATCCATTGTCTGTTTCCCCCTGTTCTCTCTATGCCTGCTGCTTCATTCTACGTCCGATAATATTCGAGAGCGCCGCAAACTGTTCCAATGTAAGCGCCTCTCCACGGATGGTCACCGGCACGCCAAGCTCCTCAATGCTTTCCTGAATCACTTCCTTGGAGAGATGAATCTCCGGCGAATTATTCAGACCGTTCGCAAGCGTCTTGCGCCTCTGGTTAAAAGATGCCCGGATCAGACGGAACATCAGCTTTTCATCCTCCACCTGCACCGGCACGGTCTCATGACGCGTCAGCCTTATCACCGCGCTGCCGACATTCGGCCGCGGCATAAAGCAGTTCGGCGGCACGTTTGCGATAATCTCCGGCTTTGCATAATACTGCACCGCCAACGAGAGCGCACCGTAATCCTTCGTCCCCGGTCCGACCTGCATCCTGTCTGCGACTTCCTTCTGCACCATGATCGTAATGCTGTCAATCGGCACATGGCTCTCAAACAGCCCCATGATAATCGGCGTAGTAATATAATACGGAAGATTTGCCACCACCTTGATCGGTTTCCCGGCATTCTTCTCCTCCGCGAGCTTTACAATATCCAGCTTCAAAATGTCCTCATTGATAACCGTCACATTGTCATAAGCGCTAAGCGTGTCCGCCAGAATCGGGATCAGGTTCTGATCGATCTCCACCGCCGTCACCTCTCTGGCATTTTCACACAGATACTGGGTCATCGTGCCGATGCCCGGTCCGATCTCCAGCACAAAGTCATCCTTCGTAATGCCCGCCGCCTCAATAATGCGCTCGAGCACATGGGTATCAATGAGAAAATTCTGTCCGAACTTTTTCTGAAAATTAAAATGATACTTCTGCAGAACCGCAATCGTATTCTGCGGGATTCCTAATGTTGCCATGCTGCCAGCACCTCATCATACAGTCTGTCCAGAAACTCTGCATAGAGCGCGCGAAACGTCTCGTGAAACGTCTGCGCCACCGATGCATCTCCCTTTCCGGTAAGCTTTGACTCCTCATAGAGCGCGAACGCCGTCTCATAAAGCTCCGGATTCTTATCGTAAAAAACTTCCGTCAGTCCGTCCTCAAATGTAAACTCTGCCTCCTGCGAGAGGTTTTCCTTAAAATCTTCCCGGGAGATCAGCCCCTTCTCCTCGTAATCCGAGAGGTAGATGTGACCGTCCGCAGACTTCACAAAATCCGTGAACGCCTCGCGCACATCCTCGTATGTCACCGGCTGATAATTCTCGTTCCAGTATTTGTCAAATGTTTCCCGATCCGGGAACTGCTCAAAAATATCTGTATCCATCTTTCTCCATTCCAAAGCCCGCCCGGGGGCTTCTATCTGTACGACTCCGCTACGGCAAATGTCACGTCTTCGCAGTGCTCGTCCAGGAAATCATAGATTTCCCGGACTAACGGGCATTCGCCCTATCATCCGCAACAGTCGCGATATATAGCCTGCAAGCAGGCATATCTCGTGACTGTCACGTCTGGCACTGCTCATTGCTTACGTACATTATACCATATACCCACTGTCCAAGTGAACCATAATATTTCCCGAACAAATATTCGATTTTATCTTGCTTTTGTCGAACATATGTGCTATTCTTTAACCGAACATTTGTTTTGTCAGGAGGTGCTTTCACATGAACATTCAACAGAATCTCTCCCTCATGGAGAAGCTTGCCATCCTTACCGATGCCGCGAAGTACGACGTGGCATGTACCTCAAGCGGCGCCGACCGCAGAGGAGATGGCAGGCACATGGGGAATTGTCTGGCTCCCGGCGTGTGCCATGCATTTGCTACAGACGGAAGATGCATCTCCCTGCTCAAGATCCTGTTCACCAACGAGTGTATTTTTAACTGTGCCTACTGCCAGAACAACTGCAACTCCGACGTTCCCCGCGCCTCCTTTACCCCGGATGAGATCTGCACGCTCACCATGGAATTCTACCGGCGCAATTATATCGAGGGTCTGTTCTTAAGTTCCGGCATCCTCATCAGTCCGAATTACACCATGGATCTGATTTACCAGACGCTCTACCGGCTCCGCACCGTCCATCACTTCAACGGTTACATCCACGTAAAAGCGATCCCCGGCGCTGACCCGGCACTGATTGAAAAAGCCGGGTTTCTTGCAGACCGCATGAGCATCAATCTTGAGCTTCCCACGGCAAACGGACTGAAGCAGCTTGCTCCCTGCAAATCAAGACACACGATTCTCTCCCCCATGCGCCAGATCCAGAATGGCATCACGGAGAACCAGAATGAACTGATGGTCTACCGCAAAGCGCCGAAGTTTGTGCCCGCTGGGCAGAGCACACAGATGATTATCGGTGCTACCCCGGAGAACGACTATCAGATTATGCGTGTGTCCGAGGCACTCTATGAGAAGTTTCATCTGAAGCGCGTTTTCTACTCTGCGTTCATCAATGTCAACGGCGATTCGTCACTGCCGGTGCTCCCCGGCGGACCTCCGCTGCTGCGCGAGCACCGCCTGTACCAGGCAGACTGGCTGCTGCGCTATTACCGCTTTCATGTGGATGAACTTCTGTCGGAAGACCGCCCGAATTTTAATATTTATCTGGATCCCAAGTGTGACTGGGCATTGCGTCATCTCGACACATTTCCGGTCGAGATCAACCGCGCCAGCTATCAGACTCTTCTGCGCGTACCCGGAATCGGATACAAGTCCGCCCAGCGGATCGTCGCCGCCAGACGGGATACCGCGCTCACCTATGACGATCTGAAAAAGATCGGCGTTGTGCTAAAGCGCGCCCTGTACTTCATCACCTGTTCCGGCCGGATGATGTACCGCACGAAGCTCGACGAGGACTATATCTGCTCTCATCTCATGGCAGACCACACGCAGGTTCCAAAGGAGCTCCGCAACACCGGTTATCAGCAGTTGTCGCTGTTTGACACCGGGCTTGCCCTGTGAGCCCACCGCCCTGATTACACATAGAAAAGAGGTATTTTACATGTATGTATTTATCTGTGAGGACAGTCTTGAAGGTATCTTTACCGGTGTCTATGACGCCTGCGCAAGCCGGCTCGGTCACCGCAATATCCGGCTTGCCACCGGCGAACCGGAGAATTACGAGCTTTTTTCCGAATATATTCACGTGGCTCCTTCCGCGGATAAGACCGGCAAGGTGATCCGCACCATCACGTCCCGTTTCGGCATGCAGTTCTATGAGTCGATCTATCAGGCTGCAATGTCCGGCGAGCCATCCTCCGGCAGGAAGATGGACAAGGCAGACGCCATCTATGAGACCATCCTCCTCGCACTCGCAAGCGGAGACGGTCAGAAAGTGCTTCTTTCCTTAGGCGAACCGTGTGTCTACCGGATTTTTGAGCTCTGCCGGGCGACCAACCGCGAAGCCTGCCATCATCTCGAATTCCTGCGCTTCTCCGAGCTTGAGAACGGCGTTCTCTTTGCCACAATCCATCCAAAAGACAACGTCCTTCCCTATCTGGCAGAGCATTTCACCGACCGTCTGCCCTCCGAGAACTTTATGATCTATGACGCCACACATCAGTCTGTCGCGGTGCACAAAGCGCTTTCCAGCTACATTCTCACAGATGCCGCAGATCTGGATCTGGAGAAAGTCAGCCGGTATTCCTCCGACGAGGAAGCCTTCCGGCAGCTCTGGCTGACCTTTTTTGATCACATTGCCATAGAATCCCGCAAAAATCCGGGCTTGCAGATGCAGTTAATCCCGAAGCGCTATTGGGCAGACACCCCGGAATATTCCCGCTTCTGCTGATTCGGGCAGACACCTATCGGACGCCGAATACACGGCAGGCATTTTCCCATGTCGTCTGCTTCACCTCCTGCACAGAGACGCCTTTGATCTCCGCAATCCTGGCAGCCACATAAGAGAGGTTGGAGGAATCGTTGCGGGTTCCCCGGTGCGGCTCGGGCGCCATATACGGCGAGTCGGTTTCAATCATCAGGCGTTCAATCGGCACTTCACGAATGACTTCGACCGCTTTTTTCGCGTTTTTGAACGTGATAACGCCGGTGAACGACAGATAATACCCGCGCTCCAGCAGCTCGCGTGCCATTTCCACGTGGCCTGCGTAGCAGTGGTATACGCCGGTCACATCGGGATAACGGCGCGTGATTTCCAGACAGTCCGCGTGTGCGTCGCGGTCATGCACGATGACCGGCATTTTCAGCTCATGCGCCAGCTCCATCTGGCGGGCGAATACGACCTGCTGACGGGCACGGGCACGTTCGTCCTTCTCCCAATAGTAGTCCAGACCGATTTCGCCAATCGCGCGGACACGCGGCTCGCTTTTTGCCAGTCTGCGGATCTCCGCCAGTGCGTCCGTCCAGCCGTCCTCGATGTTCTCGGGATGCAGGCCGACGGCTGCGTAGACAAACGGATAACGGTTCGCGTAACTGACCGCCTTGCGAGAGGTTTCCACGTCGCAGCCGGGGTTCAAAATCAGACCGACGTTGTTCTCCGGCATCGAAGCCAGAAGCGCGTCCCGGTCCTCATCAAAACGCTCATCATCATAATGCGCGTGCGTATCAAACAGCATAGTTTCTCCTTAAATCCAGCCGAAATGGCGGCAGGCATTCCACAGACCATCCTTGTCCACATCGGTTGTAATGTAATCGGCTATTTCTTTCAGTTCGGGGCGTGCGTTGCCCATGGCGACAGAAAGCCAGCCCTGACCGAACATACACAGGTCGTTCATGCCGTCACCGAATACGACGATATCCTCGTCTGGGATGCCGTACATCTC
>OGHK01002981.1_pt1 | contig 10740 bp, 10 predicted proteins | sample 1571411 | NCBI WGS metagenome assembly OGHK01 (sample SAMEA2582043, study PRJEB24529) | metagenome | biome: Human gut stool | place: China | collected 2011 | reverse complement strand
CGCACATGTTATCGGGGGTATCTTCCTGGCTAAAACTCACTATAAAGTAAACAGACAATGAAACAAAGATTTACGATAAAGGAGGCTTCCATAGCCTTTACAGGGCATCGGAATATTGCACCCGAACAGAAAGATAAGGTGAGAGAACGGCTCAGAAAGGCCGTTTCTCTTGCTTACAAGGAAGGAAAGTACCAATGTTTCTGTGGGATGGCTTTGGGTTTCGACATGCTCGCAGCGGAGGAAGTTCTTTCCCTCAAAGCTCGCCTTCCTTATCTGCAACTGATAGCTGTTGTGCCGTTCAGAGGACAAAACAGCCGTTGGGACTTGGCAGAACAGCAACGATATGACCATATACTTGTCAAGGCAGACAAGGTGATTGTGTTGAGTGATACCTATTATAAAGGATGTCTGCTCAGACGAAATGACTTCATGCTGCAGCATTCAAACTATGTGATTGCCTATTATGACGGAAAACAGAAAGGAGGGACTTATTATACTTGCCGTGAGGCTCGGAAGAGGGGGATGACTATCGTCAATCTCTTTTGATGCCAAACATTTTGCTGATTCCGACAAAAACTACTAAAAACATTTTGCTGATTTCGACAAAAACTGCCGAAAACATTTTGTTGATTTCGACAAAAACTGCCGAAAACATTTTGTTGATTTCGACATATTGTGTATTTTTGTAATCAAATAAACTCTCAGTATATGTCCGAAAAAATATTCAAACGCAAAATTTATGAAAGAATGCTCCAATGGAAGCAGGAAAGTGATGGACAGACTGCACTTTTGATAAAAGGTGCACGTCGAATCGGAAAATCAACCATTGCTGAGGAGTTCGCCCGTAGAGAGTATGACTCCTATATCAACATCGATTTTTCAATAGCTGATGCAGCAGTCAAAGAATTGTTCTCCCATATTTCAGATTTGGATTACTTTTTTCTGCGGATTCAGTCACTATTCAATGTTTCATTGCATGAACGAAAATCGGTTATCATTTTCGATGAAGTGCAACTGTATCCACCGGCCCGACAAGCCATCAAGCACTTGGTTAAGGACCGGAGGTATGACTATATTGAAACAGGGTCACTTCTTTCCATTAAAAAGAATGTGAAAGGAATCGTGATTCCGAGTGAAGAAACACGTATCTCTATGTACCCGTTGGATTTCGAAGAGTTTTTATGGGCTGTCAATAAATCCCAAACCTACGATTTGATTAGATACTCATACCAAAACTTAAAATCATTGGGTGATGCTGTCAATCGTGACCTTATGCGTAATTTTCGTCTTTACATGCTTATAGGTGGTATGCCGCAGGCCGTAAATGCTTATTTGGAATCGAATGATTTTTCAACCATAGATGCGGTAAAGCGTAATATTCTCGAACTCTATATTGATGATTTCCGTAAAATAGACCCGACAGGACGTGCTTCACGCTTGTTTACTTCAATACCTGCAGAACTCTCCCGAAATTCGAAGCGTTATCAGGTGGGAAGCGTGATTGAGAATGCAACAGCCTCCAGACTGGGTGAGTTGCTGATGGATATGGCGGATTCGATGACGGTAAACTTTTCCTATCATGCAAATGACCCCAGTGTAGGTTTTTCCCTTCATGCCGATTATGATTGTTTCAAGTTGTTCCTTGCCGATACAGGACTGTTCGTTACACTCGCTTTTATGGATCGCGATTATACAGAAAATGTGATATACCAGAAACTTCTTTCGGATAAGCTTGCTGTGGATCTGGGGTATGTATATGAAAATGCGATAGCCCAGATGCTCAAGAGTGCCGGCAATGAATTATTCTACTATACTTTCCAGGAAGAAATAGTCAAGGACGAAGACGGGAACAAGACAGTCCGTAACTATGAGGTGGATTTCCTGCTTTCCCGCAAAGATAAGATATGTCCTATTGAAGTGAAGTCCTCCGGATACAAGTCCCATAAGTCGCTTGATGTTTTCCAGGAGAAATTTTCTTCAAGAATCCTGCAAAGGTATCTTCTCTACACAAAAGATGTAAGAAAAGACAAGGATATTTTCTGTTTGCCTGCATACATGACGGGATTGTTTTAGATGAAGACCCATGAGTCTGCTCACGGGTTATTTATAGATGACACAAAGCGGAATCCTTATCTGAAAACCAAAGATAGAATTTCGCTTTGTGTCTTTTTTCTGAAAACAGACTTGGACTGGTGTGGCGGGAGTTCAAGTCTGCCGGTTGTTTCAGAGGGTGCATAGGACATGCCAGCAATCAATGATGGATTGTCCGGAATACTTAGGCCGATAGACATTGCCCGGATTCAGCGGCTTGATATAGCCGCTTTCCCTGTATTTCCGGAGTGTCTTGTAGCTTATGCCCAGCTCGGCGCATACACGTTTGACGGAATAGACCCCGTTCGGGTCGCATGTAGGTTTCATTTCTCTCATAAGCATTAAATTGTTAGATTGACTATTCCCAATGGCGGAAGCATCAAGGCTGGTAGTTGTTCGAACTGTCCTGATTCAGCATACCGTTCGTTTTCATGTAGCTGATATAGCTTTTGGCTGTCCTTTCCTTGATGTCCATCGCCTGCATCAGTTCGGTTACGAGTTCAGTGTACGTGATTTTCTTCCGGCTTCGGAAGATTTCTTTTATGATGCCCTGCAACTCTTCCTTTTTCCGTTTCTCCTTGTCTTCGGCCGGCTTTTCACCGGCAGATACGTGCATATCCTTCTGTTTGTCCCATGTGAAAAGCAGCATGGGTACATCCAACGGACTGCCGTCACGGACTTTGATAGCCTTGACTACGGAATAGGCGGGATTCTCATCCTTCTCAATGGAGAGGATGGCTGCCGCTTTTCTCTGCAGCTCCGAGCCGATGTGTCCGCGTAGTTTTATTCCGTTGGGCACAAAATGCAGCACACAGATGATGCAGGTTTTGTAAATCCCGGCCAGGCGGTACACTTCATCCACAATGGCAATGCTTTCCGCTTCATCATTGGCCGAACGGATAAGGTCTGCAATGCCATCCAGTACAACGAGGTGGATTCCTCCGTGCCGGTGGTAATACAAATCCATGCTGTCACGGATCATGCTGATACGCTCTTTTCTTGACATAGGGGCCAGATAGAACGTATGGTAAAAATCCGGTGGTGCAGGTAATCCGATACGTTTGATTGTCTTGCTCAGATTCTTGAATAACTGAAACTCAGACTGCTCGGTATCATAGTGCAACACGGCCTTATCAGAGTAGTTTGGTGAAACTTCAAAGCCAAGCGTGTCGATGTTTTGTGTGTCGTCAGCAAGTGTACCTGCAATCAGGGCTGATACGAAATTGCTTTTTCCGGTACCTTCACCACCTGTTATACATAGAAGGTTGTCGTAGGTCCCAAGCGGTACTCCGTTGACGGAAACCACTGTTTTGGAAGATTCGGGAGGATTGTTGTAGTCCATTTCGCAAGATTTTAAAAGCATCATAGTTTGTGAGTAAAGCTTCTCCAGCATGGAGGTAATCAGTACCTGAAAGTCCGCTGCACTTTTTCCGGAAGCAAAGTAATCGGAAATATCCTTGTCTCCCTTTGCTCCGGATATAGGCAGTTCCATTCTGAGTACATGAAACGAGGACAATTCATCCATGCGTCTGGCAGATTCGTTCCGGCCTGTATCGTCCATATCGTACAGAAAGACAATATGACGGAACTTACGGTCAAACATCTCAATCAGTGAAGTGGGTATGGCGGCCGTTTCACTGTTGAAACAAACGGCATTGAATCCTTTGGAGGCAAGTGACATTACATCCTTTTCTCCTCCGGTGATAAAGACCATGTCCCCCTTGTTGGGTAGTTGTTCCAGACCGAAACAGTACACCTCAGGCATCTCTCCTCCATAAAAGAACCGCATATTCTGATTTCGAGGCCGGTATACCTTGGTAAATCCCATGCCCATGTAAGCAAACATGGGTTCTGTTGCAGATGAACTGATTTTATAAATTTTATTGGAACGGTTGTAGCCTTCGAATGACTTTAAGGAATGTACATTGTATCTTTCCAAAGTATCCGGCTTGATTCCATATTGCTGCCAGTATGCAAGTTCAGCAACTGAAAAGGGTTTAACCTCTGTATGGTAATCCTTCCTTATTGGATTGTCATTCTCATTCATAATGATACGTTTTTCTACTGCCTTTTTACGAGCAGGCATATCGTTGTTTCCTGTGTGGACTATGGTGAGGTTCAGGTCCGATACAATACGGTTAATGATAGCGACAAAGTCTCTTTTCACGTCCAATCCGTAAAGCATGCCGACGAACCAGAAGCAGTCTCCCGAATATTCGTTATTTCCGAAATCCTTCATCTTGAACACTTGGGTATGCCGGTCATAATAGATATTGCATGAAGCAATCCGGTCTTCGTAGAGCGGATTCCTGAAATTTTTTCCGGGTCTCACCGGAAAGTTGATGTAATGTTTGAACACGGCAAGCCCGCGGCCTGTGCGTTCCAGTATATCTTCCTTGTCTATCATTTGGTTTCAGTTGTGCATTTGTTCAGAAGAATCCCGTCTTTATAATCAGACAGTCGTTTGAGTGCTTCCTCCTTCGCCATACCCGGAATCTTTATGCGGAAACACTTTATTGCCATGAACAGGGAACTGTATGAAAAACGTACACCACCGGTTTCGGTATATCTGAAACTGATGGAACCTCCTTTCCGCCATCTGTACAGCGTAGATTCTGAGATACAGAAGATGGTCATCAGGTCTTTGGTGCTTATTTCCAAGGCATCGTCTATATCACGATACAACTCTGTTGTACGCTCCACGTAGCTTTCAATCCGGTTGAGCTGTTCAACCAGTTTTTGAAAAGCAATGCTGTCTATCGTTATCACTTCCATACTATTTGTTCTTTAGATTCTTGATTTGCAAGTTGTCTTTTCCCAATATGTCAAGGTATTCTTTCAGTTGTTGCGGGCTGGAAACGTTGATATTGAGGTTGATCCGGCAGTCTTCTTTACTGCGTCTTTCCTCTGGGGAAAGTAAATCGTACCAATTCATGTCCAAAGCCTTGCAAATGTTGCTGATTACATCAAATCTTGCTTTGGTTTTACCGGTCTCAATCTTTGAAATTACAGAGGTACTAACACCCACTAAACCAGCTACATACTCTTGTGAAAAACCTTTCAATTCACGTTGCTTTCTTAGCATTGTTCCTATATTTTCCATAAATATAAAGTTAGTAGCTTCTAAGCGGAGATTATCTTTCCCAAACAGGCAAATTCTTGTTTCTTGGGCACAAAACATTTCCGTAGAAGCAAGTTCAACTAAAAATTCAGGGAAATAATATAAGAGACATAAAATCAACAGGAACAGTAGTGAATTGGCATCAAAAAGTGCCATTAGCATCACTATAGGAGCTAATGGCACTAATATACCTTCAACCATTGCCGAATAGGAGATAGTCAATAAGGTAAGGTTAGTATAAACTATATTCTGAAAAGCATAAATGTCTCAAGAAAGCCTTTTCACAAACATCTATATGATTTCTTCGGCAAAGCCTTCCGGATGATACAGATATTGTATGGTTCCAAATGATTCGCCATAATCGGGAAATGACTGATATAAGTTTTTGGAAGTAAGATGTTGTTTGTGAATGTAGTCATTGGTGCAATGCCACACACAGTCTCCGTTAGTGCAAGGTGCAAGCCTATATATATAAATAGGCTCGCACCTTGCACTAAAAAGTGTAGCAGTGGAGTGGCTGAAAATATTTATTATAAAGCATTTGGCAATGTGTTCGTTTTTTAGTATCTTTGAACCGTGATAAAATGATGGCATAGGCATTCAAAAGGGTTTCAAAAAGCCTTCAGAAATGTGCTACAATTTTGCTACATTTGTTCTTTACCTTGATGTTATAACGCTGATATACAGAGAGAATAGGCTGACAAGTTCAGAAACCTGTCTCTCCGCGATAAATATTGATTATCAATGGTTTACGAAAATTACACCCGATTTTACACCCGATAATGTAAAGTCGGGTGTTTTTAGTATTATTTTGCTATTCCGATTGAAGTTGAAAAGTAATAAGGGAATCTTAAAAGGTAAGGGGCATAAATTGTTATCGTAATCTGAAGAAATAGAAAGAATATTAAACTATTTCCCATTCCTATTCGCTCCTATCTTTTTATCGATTAAATTGCAATTGGCAAAGTATTCGTGATATTGTTGGTTTCCTGTATTGATTATGAATAAGTAGTTTTGACAACGGGTAATACCTGTATATACGAGTTCATCAGAAAATTCATAAGGGCGTGTATTGGCCAACTTTTTCGTTGCTTTTAGATTGTCTTCTATAACTAAAAATAAAACAGGACTTTCCCAACCTTTAAAGGAATGTATGGTAGATAGCTTAATAGTCCCTCTATTCATCCAGAAATTAGCTTTTCTATTCTTCCTTATTTTTAATATATCGGCATTGTTTTCAAATCCCGTTTGGGCATTGGGACATAGTTTCATAAACTCTTCTCTGGTTTCAAACATGATGTTTGTTTTTTCTTTGCTTTCGGTTCGCAACATATAATCGAGTTTACGTAACATTCTAATTCGAGAAGACAAAATCGTTACATCATTCGAGTGGAATCTATGTTCTTTTATCTGTTGATAAATATAAGTTGCAATAGCATTATCTTCTTTTACACTCTCTTCGAGAGGATAATAATGGTATTCGATATAAGGCTCATCAAATAAAGACATCATAGTGTTGGTCTCAATTTGTTGTTCGACCACATATTTATCTGCAAAAAAACGTTTTTGAAAATCTGTCACCAACAAAGCTATCTTTTGAGATAAACGATAACTTTTATTCAATTTCCTATCCCAAGCACCTGTTTGTACAGGTATTCTCGGCATTTTTTCATTGTCTAACTCTCTTGAATAGATATTTTGCTTTTCGTCAGCAAAAGCAACAATTTCTGCATTTTCACTGGCGAAATATTTCATGATAATTCTTATCCAATTTTCTTGATAGTCTTGAGTCTCGTCTATTAATATAACTTCGTATTTTGGTAATTCATCTTTATGATTTTCAAAAAGATGAATGTTTGAATATACATGTTTTTCAGCCAATTTCCCAAATTCCTCAGAAGACATATATGTACTATTTCCTTCTTCGTCTTTAAGAAACTCAAATTCAAGTCCGACGTTATTCATATTATTATTAATAAAGTCATGATAATTGCTTATATGGAAAAATTCCCAAGCAAACTCTTGACGAACTGTACTAATCTTATCGTGAATGTAATTTCGGAGTGTTATGTTGTAAGTTAAGATTAACACACAGTTATGTGTTCTTTTATGAGCGTTTACAGCTCTTTCCGCTAAAACTAATGTTTTACCAGAACCAGCCACACCTTTAATTCGTTTTCTTGCCCCTTCTTCACTTTTCGCCAACAAATCCTGTTCTTTCGACAATTTGTAACCAAGTCCTTCTTCTATTGTGTGGTAAGAAGGCCTTAATATGCGTGCAAAGCTATTATATAATTCTTCTGTAAAATAACTGTTCTTTTTACTTATCCATTGTTTTTCAAAGATACGATCCATACTTTCTTTTCCCAAGGAATCGTGTCCGATTATTGTGAAATTTTTGCTGAGGAAAGTCTTATACTTGTCCGATGGTTTCTCGCCTTCGCAGAATTTCTGTGCATATTCGGTTGTATGGCAGTGGAAATATACAGCACATTTGACAACATACCAATATTTATAGTCTTTCAAATGTAAGCTTAATAACGAATCAATATGTAAATCATATAGGTTCTTTTTATATTTCAAAACTTGGTTTAAGGGACTGTTTTTATATACAGAGTTATTACAATTGACAATCCAATTTCCTTTTTCATTCACATGATAATTTGATAGATCCCAATCTTTAACTTCAAAAATCATAACTCCTCCTCCTTTGTGCATCACTATGATGTCAGGTAAATCTCCATTTAGAAAAGGTTGGAAGAATATTTCATATTCATCATCATAAGCGTTTAATAAGAAAGCCAATAACGTTCTTTCACCCGGAGTAGCTTCTGGTTTTCGTTTTCTTATTATTTCGATAGGAGGATAAAGAATTGCCATACTTTATATTTTTTTAGTTACATGTGAATAATAAGGATTATAATTACAGAAAACGTGAGCCAACTATGCCACGTCTAAGTGAAGGTCGTAGGAAACCTTTGATGCGGATGTAACAATAGTAGCCCACGCTATATGCGTGAGAACCACTATGCTATCTCTTGCATCAAATTTGAAAGGCTCTCAGGTTTTCAAGTTACAAGATGAGCATAACGCTTCTTTTTTCTTATGTCTTGGAAAGAGTTGCCCCTATCCGAATGTAAAATTAGTTATTTTATTGATGTTTCGCATTATATAGAACGGAATTATAACTTGAATCCCCTATTTTTTCTTGGTTCTTCCGCTGATTGTCGTAAGCCTTGCCGAAGTTTCTCCCATTGCTCCTTAAACCATTCTCCGATTGGTTGCCTGTTTACGGTCAACACCAATTTATTCTCATCAACCGAACTTTTCTCAACCTTAAAAATGTCATTCTTGATGTCAAACTTTCGTCTGTGCTCTTCGGAATAGATTTTTCCATTGCATCTGATGGCTTCCTTTTTTGTCAAAAGACTGTTTATCATATCTTTGGTAAATCCGATGGCATAGCATAGTCTTTCCATTCTCAACATTTCTTTGAGCAATGGGAACCAGTTGAACGCCTTTTTAAGAATGGTATTCAATCGTGATATTTCCTTGTCTTTGGCTTCAATCTCTTGATTATGTATTCCTTGAAGATTACGAATCTGTTTGCCATGCTGTTCCTGCATCTGTTGCATCTGAACTTTTAAATCGTCAATGCTTTTGTTCCGTTTGGCAATCTCCTGATGCAGTTCCACATTGCTATGCTCCAGCTCTTTCACTTTTCCGCTGCCGAAAAGAGAACCCACTCCGCTTGCTATGGCTGTGGCAGCATCGGTGGCTACACTTTTGAGCTTGTCGGTGCGTATCTCCGATTTTACCTGTTTGAGTTCCTGTTCGGCAAGTCCCACCTGTTGTTCTTTATGCCGCTTTGCAGCATCTATGCGTTGTAGTTCAGCTTTCTGTTTCTCAATGATGAAATCGTTTCGTTCCAAATGTTCTTTGCCAGTAACATTTTTTGATTGCCCACGTTCCATCATTAGAATGTCTGATGCTAAAGTCTGCATTGCTGCCATATCCTCGTCATTGAGTTTGCGGCTCTTTCCGGTTTCGTGGTTCATCCAGTCGAATACGATATGGGCATGATAATTCGGCTTGAACCATTTTCCACCCACTTGGAAACTCTCCTTGTCTTCTGCGTCAGGCTTTCCACCCAGCCAATGTCCTTCGTCCTTATGCAGGAAGATTTGGAGTGGCGTGATGCCCCAGCATCTTTGGCACTCTTCGCCAAATTCACGAACATCTGCCAGTGTGGTTTCCGGTCTGATGAGCAGTACACCCTCACGAATGGGGGAGCATCCTGCCACCTTGATTATTTTTCCATTCTTTCCTTTGCGTTCACGCTCCTTTTCCTGCATGGCACGCCCCGTCTTCTCCTTCACCATCCGTTTGATGTTGTCGTAATGTGTTTGTAAGTCCGGATTGCCGAAGTCCGGGTTTATCCACTGCTCGTTGTCGGAGGAGAGTTCAGAAACAACATAGATTCTGGACTCTCCGATGTTACGCATATACTCGGGAGTTCTCCAGTTATGAGGTCCACTGGATGTGACTTTGCAAGGCTTGATATGTATGCTTGATTTTGTTGCCATAATTATTCTGTTTTCATTGTACAATAGATTACCTTGTCCGCTTTCGTAAAGGGGTTCTTAGGGGGTAACCCATAAGCGGAGATTGCAAAAAGAGGGTCACTCTTTGCTCTGGGTTCTCAGGGGTGAAACGCCCTGAGTGGGTCATTAGGGCAAAGCCCTAATCCCCTCGGGAGAGCCCACAACTACGAAAGCGGAGCGTGTAGTTATAGTGGGCTATAACCAAAAGCCGTTCTTCTTTTTCGGTGACTGGCTGTGCATCCCTTTGACGGACTGGACTTGCCTGTTTCTTTCAGCCTGTTTCTGTAGGTATTCGTTCAAATCCTTGCATCCGCTGTAGGTCTGCGAAGCGTCACGGATGTATAAATCCCTGCTGTATTCCATACGGATTTGCCGGAGTGCTTCCATCCCTGCACGGTCATTGTCAAAGAAACAATGTATGCGCTCGTAGCTACCCAAAGGATAGAGAGCCTTGCTTACATTCGATACGGAGTTCAATACCATATAATCTTGTCTGTCCAGTTCGGGAAATTTCGGGCAATTTTCCAATCTCAAAGTAAGAAATGAAAGATAGTCCATAAATCCCTCGAACACATAACACGTTTCCCTTGCTTTTCCTGGCTGTTTGATGTGGGAGATTTCCTTGGGGGCAATACAGCCCTTGAAATAGCGGTTGCGGATTTCATATCCTTCCGATACGTTGGGAAAGGCGATGGCGAAATACCGCTTGCCGTTGTTGGTGAAATGAGCTTCACTGCATTCTCTTTTTGCCAGTTCCGTATTTATTCCCCTTTCCTGCAAATAGGAGAGCAGGGCAGGAGAAGAAAGCGGTACAATCTCCAGTTGCTGAAAACTTGGCTCGGAAAATGATTGCTTGCCAAAAGAAAAAGAAACAGGACGGACATGTGGTGTCTGTTCCGCTATGCGTTCCAATATATAAGGTAT
>OGHK01002972.1_pt1 | contig 10768 bp, 13 predicted proteins | sample 1571411 | NCBI WGS metagenome assembly OGHK01 (sample SAMEA2582043, study PRJEB24529) | metagenome | biome: Human gut stool | place: China | collected 2011 | reverse complement strand
CAGAAGACCTGCCTTAACGATTGATTTGCACCCGCGGGTTTCGGGTTGGAATCGAATGGTACGGTCGTCGTTATCGCAACGCACTCCCTCCCCGATTTGATTTTCAGCAGTTTCCTGTCGTGCAATCACCCGCGTGATTCGAATGACAATGGGAATAATTCATAACAGACAGGGTTATACAACGGGAGAGGCTAATCCGCGCCCCGTCCGGATCTCCTGTTCATCCTCTACGCTTGCCGCAGGCCGTCGCCTGTCGGCAGGCGTTTTTTATCCCCCGGAAATCAAACCGATTAATAATTAAAATCTGAAAAGCATGAAACAACTATTTACCCTTTTGGCAATAACCCTGTTCGGTGCTGCGACATGGAGCTGCTCGTACGACGACGACGATCTGTGGAAGGAGATCGACGGGATCAAGACCCAACTCGCGGAACTCAACAAAGAGGTTTCGGCGCTGCAAACGCTTGTGGATGCCCTGCGCCAAAGCAAGACGATCTCCGATGTGACCCAGACGGACACCGGATACACCATCACGTTCAACGACAACACCTCCGTTTCGATTGCCGACGGCAAGAACGGTACGAATGCCCCGGAGGTCGGTATCGACCTCTTCGAGGGTGTACCACTTACCGTCTTCCAAAAGCGCGCCCAGAAGGTCACGGCGCTTAGCGTAGCGCTGAGACCTCAAAAGCTGCTCTTTGGAGTGAGTAGGAGCGGCGGACTTTGCCACCGCAGTAGCTTTCACCATATCAGTTTCCTCCTTGTTCAATTTTCAGAGTTCCCATCTTGAACTCCTCAGCCGTCTTATACGTGAAGTGGTTATAGGAGACGAGGAAGTGAAGCACTCCGTCCGTCACCTGAAAACTCATATCCGTACCACGCAGCTTATCGCCGCCGGGCAGGTCAATCACTTCAAGCACTTCGGTGAGGGCATCTGCCACGCCGTAGCAGTCCTCACGCCCGGACTTCGGAAAGTAGAGAACATCGAAACGAGGAAGACGTTTCTTGCGCTGCGCCGGGTAGTCCGTGACCTCGGCGTTAACCAAAAGCACAATAAAAGCAGGTTGCCGAAGCCCCTGCTTTACTGCGTTTGATTCGATATGACTGCCGGGAAAAGCGGACCGCAAAGCCAGCGTGATTCCGTCTAAGATAATGTTTGTACTAATTTCCGCCATTGCAGACCTCCTTCAGCTTTCGGAGCACCATCTTCTCAAACACAGACGGGGCGATTCGTTTCAGCTTTTCCTCGGAGATAGTCAGCATATACCGGCCCTCGACCCAGCCGCCGCTTACGGTGCGGTGACCGAACTCGACATACGAGGCGTACTCAACCGGATTTATGATTTCGACCATATACGTATTCCCGGACTTTGTAACGGTTAGGGACTGCGCATACTCACGCCCGGCTTTGCCGTTCTTAGCACCCCAACCTCGGCGGAGGGTGCCGCCTTTCTTGCCGGAGCCTTTCGGGTACTTGCCGACTGGGGTAGCCGGAATAACGAGCGCCAGAAGTCTTGCGGCAAGCTCTTTGCTGCAAGCCACGCAGAGGTCGTCTATCTCAGAGTCGCTCAGCTTTTCAAAGCCTTTCGCGAACTCCCTGAACTGAGAGAAGTCGCAGCGTCCCCAGCGGGACATTAGGCGTACTCCTTGAACGGGACGAGCGGTATCTCCTGATGACAGCTATAGACCGCAGGCTCGCCGGACCTCGCATAAGCGGTAGTCCGGCCTTCCTGCGTTACGACTATCTTAGAGCCCGCCGGGATTTCCACGGTCTTCGAGATAAAGAGTTTGACCGACTGCTGAATTAGCGGTGCGCTGTCCTGCTCGGTCGTGCTTGAGATACTTGAGAAGGACAAACGGCAGGGCTCACCGTGGAGCTTCTGGACCTCCGTGGGCTCGTCCCGACCGTTTGCCTTATTTACCGCTGTCTCGAGGACATAAACATCGCAGAGGCCGTCCCAGAGCCTCCGTAGAGCGTCCTGATAGCTTTTCACCATACCAACCTCCTAAACGCTGCGATAAGCTCCGCGTCGGGGTTTACCATCTTCGCGAGCATTGCGTCAAACTGGTCCTCGAAGGAGCCGGTATCTGCAATCGCAAAGGTAACAGAGGTATCGCCCTCAGAAATGCTCTTAGCCGGTGCGTTGAAGTCGTAGACCTCAGAGAGAGCGCCGGAAGCCTTCTTGTCTGTGAGGAACATGCCCGCAGCCATATCCGCCCAGACATAGAAAAGACCCTCCGGCACTTCGAGCTGATTCGTTCGCGCCTTTAGGGTCGTCTCGGCTTTCTTAATGTTGTAATCAAGCGCCGCGCTGTCGGTCTCGGTCACGGTATAGCCGAGAGCCGACAGTCGGGCGGTTACTGCCGCGAGTATCTCCATAGGCTTTAACCTCTGGAGAAGATACGCGCGATAGGAATGGCCTTGTGGTTGATGTAGGAACGCTGAGACGCGGTAGTCTCACCGGAATGCACCAACGCCCAGTTTGCGCCGTTCTTGAGCTCGGTATCGGTAGGAGACAGAGAAGTCTGAGAAGCCTTCTCATAAGAGATACCGTAAGGAGCGAAGACCTTGCGCTGACGAGTGTACAGAGTGTCTTCGCCGCCGTGAGTCTTCGGGTCGCGACTCATCTCATAAGGCACCTTCGCACCAATGTCCTCGTAGGAGATAGCGCCTTCACCGAGAACGTAGGTCGTATACTGAGTACCTGCAACGACATAGTCGTCTGCAGCCAGAGTCTTGCTGCCGAAATACGGAGTTACCTTAGACAGAAGAATCTCGCCGGCAGCAGGACTACCGGAAGCGATAATCTTCAGAGCTCCGTCAGTGTTGGCGTCAGCGTCGAAGTAGCCCTCAGAAGCAGGCATGTCGTCGTCAACGACAACGAGCTTGCCGTTCCACGTGCCGAGCTCGAGGTCGCGGGTAATGCCTTCCTTGTCAGTGTACTTGAGACGCTCAATCAGGTTGAGATTCTCAAGACCGGTAGAGACGTCGGAGTGCATGAACACGAGCTTAAACTTCTTCTTGTTCGCACCGCAAGCCTTGTTTGCTGCGGAGTTCAGAGTAGAAGCCGCCATTGCTCCGGTACCAACACCGGTCACGTCGAGGGTGTGCTTAGACACGAACTCTTTGCCCTTTGCATCGGTCATGGCGAAAATGCCGGCGAGAATAGCGAGAATCGTGTTCTGGTCCAGATGGTCCTTATACTCGGCCACCTGCTGACTGATGTTGCCCATGAAGTCAACACCGCCGGTGATGTCATAGGAGAAGTCCCTCTCAGTCCAAGCCTTCGCACGGCCGACGACAACGACACCCTGCTCGAAGGTCTTAGTGGAGGTTGCGGTGATGTCGGTCTGACCGTCGTAGTTCACGGCGTCGCCGTCAATCAGACCACGCATAGCCAGACGGGCATACGCAGTGCCGTTCTGAGCGGTAAACACACCGCGGATGTCGGGGTTGCCTACAAGGGCACGAGACTTCTTGAGCTCGTTCAGGTTGAGGTTAGGAACGCGGTCCACCATGTACTTGAACGCCTCAGCATTGAAGCTCTTAGAATCAAACTTGCTGTTTGCCATAGTAAAATCGTCCTTTCATATTAAAGTTTTGCGTCAGGATTGTCAGCGAGGTATGCGCAGAGCTCGTCGTAGGTCATAGTCTCCAGCTTTTTGTCGCCAGAAGGCGCCGGGTCTCCGCTCTCGCCGGGCTTGAAGCCCTTAAAGTCATTCTTCGGTTTCGTAGTGTCGAACATAAAGCCGCTGTCGGGCGCCTCGGCCAACTTCTTAATCTGGTCAGCCAGACCCTTCACAGAGCCGTCTGCATCAAGCTCAGCCTTATCAAGGTCGAGCAGTGCCTTCACGGCCTTTACGTTCTTCGCTTTGGCAGCAGACAGAGCCAGCTCAACGGCGGTATCGATTTTGAGGCGCTTGATTTCCGCCTCATGGGCCTTCGTCGCTGCGGTGTTCTCAGTCTGGAGAGTAGCGATTTGCGTCTTGAGCGCCTCGACGTCGCCGGTAGAGGCCTTGAGGGTCTCAAGCTGCTTGTCACGCTCCTTGACGGTATCGGCGAGAGCTTTCTTCTCGGTGTTCAGAGTGTTGAAGTCTGCACGTGCCACGAAGTTCTTGCCGATTTCCTCAGAGACCTTTTTATCAATCTCCTCGGAGTACGCTTCTCCCAAAATAGTTTTCAGCCAGTCCAACATTTTGTCCTCCTGTCTCCCGCTGTCCTTTTTATCCGGCCAGTCCCGGTATCGCGGGTACGCTATTTGTTGTCCGCCGCGTAAGGCGGTAATTTTTGTATGAAAAAAGCGCCTCCTGCTAAAAAGCAGGGACGCTCTAATCAACTATTGCTTCTGTGGGGCTCCACGGTCTCCCGTATCGCGTTTTAACTGAGGGGCCCTTAGATTTACCCTCTGAAAAAATCGGACTCAAATCAAGAGCCTTCTGGCTCGCCTGAATATCGACCGCACTTTTCACATACCTTGAGGGCCTTATCCCAGTCGGGAACGGTGTCACCCTCAAGAAGAATATCGTCGGTAGCGATATTGCAAAGTTCCCAGCAATAGCCCCAATCAATTTCCTTATTCAATAAAGGGCACTTGACCTTATTTTGCTCGGACATGTTTCATCACCTCGTCGTATAGCAGTTTGCCGCGTTCGTCCAGTTGACCGGCGGTACCAATCTCACCGTTATTATCAAGGACCGCAAAGCCCTCGCTTGTGTAGAAGGCATATTGCGTACCCCTGCGCTGTTTGAGCGCGAAGTCTGCATTATCAATAATATTCTGAGTCCATTCTAAGGTTATACCACGAGAAGCAAACCGTTTTTCGGCGTGCTCGTTCGCTTTGACGGCAACTCGACCCAGAGGCGGGGCGACCAGAGTTCCGGTCGTTCGGACTTTACCCTCAGCGTAGAGAGTCTTGACTGCTTTATGTGCCGTCCAAAAGCGCTTATCGCTTGTGGGATTCGCGCCTTTATACCGATAGTAGCCGGTAAGGTCCTTATAGTCTTCAGAATTATACTTTAACTGCTGAAAAGCCGCAAAGCTCTTAGGCGCGTCCGCGCCGAGTCGAGCCTTGTAGTTCTCATACTGCTTTTTATCAGCAGTTTCATTATACCACATATTTTTGAACTTTTCCACGGTACCAGTGCCATAGGCGCCGTCTTGTCTCGCTTTCCAGTCCTTATATGTCATATCCTTCGGAATATTAAAGCTCTCGCCGGTCTTCACATCTCTCGCGAAGCGGTCTCCGAGACCTTGCATATCCTCGTAGTAAGGGGCAGTCGTGCCACGGCACCACGGATGAAAAGGCGGCGCGGTAACGCCGACTTGATACTCACTCATAGGATAGACCTTGCCATCAAGCTGCGCGCAAAGGCTGCAAGTCTCGTTGTCAAGGGTTTCCACGATAACGTACTTCTCAACGCCGAGGTCTTTGAAGCAGTCCTTGCGGGCCTCGTTCGCGAAGGCGGCGCTCTCGGTCATAACCAAACGCCCGGCCTGTGACTTAGAGACCTGAAAACGGTCGGAGATGGCCTTTATGGCTTTATCCGGAGCCGCGCCTCGCATTATCATCTGGGTAAGCTGCGTGTTGACGCTGTTGACGAGCGCCTGCTTGTTCGCCCAGATTCTATTGCTGAAGGTCTGACTGTCTAAGGTCCACGGCCGCGAGAGTACTTTGCTGATAGCTTCATCGGTCAGCCCGTGGAGCGTCCAGCCGACCCCTATGCCCTTTTGGAGCTCAAAGGCGGTATGATAATAGCCTCGCTGGTAAACCTCACTCAGGGACGAATTAAGAGCCTCTGTCTGCGCCCCGTGTAAGACCTCGGCCTGCTCCTGTAGCTGGAGTTTCAAGCTATCAAGCCTTGACACGTGGACGCGGGCAGAAGCATTCTTAAGCTGCTTGAGCCACGCCTGAGAGACGGCGTTCTCTTGACCGTGTTTTATATACTCTTCAACGGTCCACCGGAACTCATCAAGCTCCTGCGTGGTAAGCAGCTTATTCGCCTCGGCGAGCGTTATGCCGTTTTCGGCCGCAAATCGCTGATACCATCTCGCGATTTGCGATTCTATATCCTGAATAGCGGTCGCATATTGCCGCTCGAGGTTTTTAACGTAGTCGTACCCCTTATCAAGCAGGGATTCCTCAAGAATCCGCATTCGGTTGGCCCAGTACTTATCATTCCTCATTTACCGGGTCACCGCCTTCGGGGTTACGCAAAGCCTGCGCCTGCTCAAAAGCCGCTCGGTAAGGGTCCGCTTCCTCTTTCTGCTTTTCGAGCCGTTCAAGCTCGGCCGCAGGGTCGTCGACCCACGGGTGCATAGCGACGATGGTCTCATCGGAGATAATGCCGACGGACTTAGAGCAGTTATCAATAGCCTCGGACTCGTTGATAAGAATATCGCGGTTGAAGATAACCGTAATATCTTCGCTCTCATACGAGCCTTTGCCGGTGTTGGCGAGGTAGGTATTGACAAACCAGAGGATTTCCTCAAAAGACGCCTGCAGCTCGGTCTCCATTGCGTTCGCGTCGAGGTCGATGTCGCAATACATGCTCTGAATGTTCATCTGGTTAGGCGTACCGGAGAGACGGTCGTCCTTCGCGTCGTAGCTGCGGAGGTTTTCAATGAGCGCCTTTTTCAGAAGCTCGAGGACGGTCTTATAATTCTCGGAGTTTACCGAGATTTCAAGACTATCCACGCCACCGTCTGTGCCCTCGACCGTGCGGACCTTGATAGCTCCATAGGTCGTCAGGTTACGCCGGAACTCCCCGAGGTCCTGTCCGTCATAGTTCTTGAGGACAAGAACGGTATTGCGGACGTCCTCCTCCATGTTGTTCACGAAGTCAGATTGCAAGAGGTTGATGGCGTCCTGCAAAGAGCGACCGCGGCGAATGAGAGGGACTTCCTTCGGGTTGTACTTGATAGGGATAAGGGGGAAGCGCTCCCAGTTCAAGGGTTGCTCGTTGCCCTTGCTGTCTTTTACCCTAACATACGCCTGCTTCTCGGTGTCCGGCGTAAGTACGCCGTTCTCGAAGATGTAGGTCGTAACGCCTTCCAGCGTGAAGAGGTCGACCTTCTTAACGATTTTCTTCTCGGTACCGTAGTAGACCTCGACCGGGTAAAGGCGAAGAGCGGAGTCAAGCTCGGTATGAGCCGCGTCCGCCCAGAACGGCATAATCTCGTAGCCGGGGAATACCCGGAACGCGAGCTCGCCGTTTTTATTGTAGTAGGGATAAAGCCACGAGATACCCGCGTTGAGGCACTCGACTCCCGCGCTCTTGAGAGTACGCATAAACCGCATGCCGAGTACCTTCTTGACCTCAGATGCGTAGTCGTCATTCTCACAGGAAAAGGAAATAGGCTGACCGAGAAGGTAGTTTGCCTTCTGGTCAACGTGTTTCGCATACTGGTTATCCACAATACGGTTATTCGGGAGATTCTCAATCACAATCAGCTTACCGTCAGGGCCGATAGCCGTGCGCTGGCGTTTGAGAATGTCATGGTCCCCGGTATAATACCGGTCGCCGTCAATCATCTCGCGCCGCTCGGGCGAGGTCTCCCAGTCGGTAAGCTCTTTCGCGTAGAACTCAAGCTCGGTCATAGGCCTGCCGGCGCGGAGGCGCAAATTGAAAAACTCCTGCTCCATAGGCTTCTTGAATAAGGGCATTTATCGCACCTCCTTAAAAACTGAATCTCGACGGCTGGAACGCAGCGCGGACGAAATATCTCGTATCGTCCATGGCGTGGTCGTCGGTTTTGAGTGGCCGGTCTTCAGCGGCTTTTTCGTCCCACCGATATAAACCGAACTCTCTTATACAGTCCGTGCAGCAGTCGCAAAAGAAAATGTCGCCGGCGTTCAGCCGGGTAGCAACATCGCGAATACCGTCAAGGACTCGGTTGCTTGCCTGCTCGACCATGAAGCGGTCGTGCCGGCGTATGACCTCGATAAACGAGGCGGCGGAAGGGTCAACGATGATTTTCCGAATCGAGAGGTCTCCCGCAAGCTCTTCAATAGCTGCGTAATGCTCCTCGTCCGTTCGCTGATACCGTTCCTTGCGTCCGTCGTAGTAGTACTCTCGAACGCGGTACCATTTTCCCTCACAGAGGCCCCAGAGCCCGGCCGAGGTCGGGTTTAAGGTGCCGTAGTCGCAAGAGATAAGGTACTCCTCGTAATCGCGAGGCACGGAAGGGACTACATGATAGTCCTTATTAAACATTGTATATATCAAGCCCTCCGCGACGGTCCAGAGACCACGGATATACCGGTCGTAGAACACGCCGGAATACATACCCTCGTATCGGGCTTTGATTTTCTCATCAAGGCTGAGGTTGTCGTCCATCGTAAAATGCAGGTAGAGCATATTGCGCTCCGCCGCCTTACGAATCCACTCTTTATAAAACCAGTGGCCCGGCGACTCGGGGTTGCAGTTAAACCAGAACTTCGACCCGGAGACCGAGCAGCGCGCCATAGCCTGCTCTACGAAGGAGCGAGGCATAAGGGCGACCTCATCGAAGAGGACTCCCGCCAGAGTAATGCCCTGAATAAGGGTGTAGCTGGATTCGTCTCGGCCTCCGAAGAGGTAGTAGGTATTAGAGCGATTGCCGATAGTGACGACCATTTTATTCTCGCTGCGGCGCTCAGTAACCTCGAACATACCCTCAAGCCATGTGGGAATATGTACGATAACGTTACGCCGAAGCGCTTCAATCGTGCGGCCGCAGATAGCGAAGTTCTGTTTATCGAAGCTCGCCATGCTCCACATGATAAAGCCGATAGCCATTGAGACCGTCTTGCCGGAACGGATTGACCCGTCGCAGATAAGCCCGTCTCTATTCTGGTGTTCCGGTTTCGTCCACCAGAAGAGGGTCGCGTTCTGCCGAGGACTGAAGCTCTGGTATTGCACTCAGGTCAACCTCCTTTCCGGCAGCGTGAATCGCCTCGAAGAAGTTGGTCTCCTTCGCGCCAGACGACTTAATCGCCTCGTTAGCTGTATATTTGTCAATGACGATACCCATAGCGGTAGCAAGCTGATTGACCGTCGCAGCGGCCAGCTTGTCTTCGTCGCCCATAGCCGCAAGCAGCTTGTCAATCAGTCCGCAGACGTCATTTTTCTTAGAATCCATAAAGGCCAGAACGCTCGCTGTGTTCTCCTCTTTTTTATGCGAGATTTTTTGCGCGAGATTCTTATCTCCGTTCAAAATACTGCGAATCAGGTAGGGAGAGACATGGTATTTCTCTGCGAGCTTTCTCTGTGACGTCCCGCCTTCGACATATTCAGCTATAATCTTTTTCCGTTGCTTGTCGGTCAGCTTAGCCACATTCTCCCTCCTTCGTTAGTTGTCACTAACCTCCATTCATAATAATAGACGGAGCACTGCACCGGAGGCCCGCGCAGTGCTCCGCCCGCGATACCGGAAGTCCGATAACGCAGAAAAAGCCGGATTCTTCATCCGACTTTTTCATCATATATTATAACGCAAGTCAAGCGTGAATTAAAGCGCTTTCGGTAAAAATTGTGAGAGCTTTTTTATGGAGAGTCATCGTCCAGCGGAAAGTGATGTCGAGTCGTACCGCGATTTCCTCCCACTTGAGGTACTTAAGATACCTCATCTCTAACAAGGCGTTAAGGGTAGGGTCGGTAACTGCCTGATTGATGGCTCTGCCGATTTCAAGCTCAATAGCCGCAAGCTCGTAAATCTCAGACTTGATTTCCGACTGCAAATCGACGATAGCGCAAGCGGCGTCCTCGACCTTCTTCGACGGGGTAGAAGAGAACGAGGCGACCGGCTTAATCTCAGCCGTGATAGATTCGGCTCTGCGAATCCACTCATCGATACGCTCCTCCTTAACCTTTATTCGTTCTCTGGACCTATATCCTCTGTTGAGGAAGTCCTTTGCTTCCTGTATTGTCATTTTGATACCTCCTTGATTCTGGCTTTCAAAGCCTCGAGGCAAGCGTTCTGCCTTACCTCCTTCGGCGCGAGTATGTCATCTAAGACACGGTAGTCATAGGTGCCCTTCATCAGGATATGGTGAATCAGGACCGTTTTCTTTTGCCCCGGACGGTGTAGTCGCTTGTTTGCCTGCTGATAAAGCTCAAGACTGGTAGGAAGTCCGTACCATATCGCGATATGACCTCCCGCTTGCAAGTTCAGACCGTGACCCGCGCTCGCGGGGTGAGCAAGCATAATCGGAATCTTGCCCTCGTTCCAGCGGACGACCGCACCATCGTCTTTAATGTCTACCGCTTCCGGGTACCGCTCCATAATTCTGTCGCGTTCATGCCGAAAGGCGTAGAACACCAAAACGGGTTGACCGTTCGCTTCTTCGATAAGCTGGTCTAACGCCTCGAGCTTGCAGTCATGCAGGACTTTGACGTTACCGTTCTCGTCATAGGCCGCGCCGCCTGCAGCCTGCAAGAGCTTATTCGTCAGGACCGCCGCGGTCGGCGCATCGATGTCGCCGTCAGCAAACGGGAGAAGAGTGTCCCTCTCAAGAGTCTTATAAAGCTCCATCGCCTCTGGGGCAAGCTCAAACTCGCGGCGGAGAAAAAGCCTGTCCGGTAATTGTAAGTAGTCCGCTGCGTTCATGCTGATACAGAGCTTTCCGATTTTCTCATAGATAAGCTCCTCTGCGCCGTCTTTCGGTTTCCATGAAAAAATGGTCGTGGCATTCCGCTTGTCCGGGACGAAGTAGGTATCGCGGTAGCCCGTCAGAGTTTTTCCGAGAGCCTTGCCCTCGTCAAGCAGGTACATTTCCGGCCATAGGT
>OGHK01002921.1_pt1 | contig 10952 bp, 8 predicted proteins | sample 1571411 | NCBI WGS metagenome assembly OGHK01 (sample SAMEA2582043, study PRJEB24529) | metagenome | biome: Human gut stool | place: China | collected 2011 | reverse complement strand
TTGTCTGCTCTTGTAACACCTCTGGAGGAACCGGCGTTAGACGGCTTTACAAATACCGGATATGGGATCTCTTTTTCGATTTTCGCGATAACCGCATCCATATCCTTTAATTCCGCTTTCATAACGGAAACGTAAGCTGCCTGACAGATGCCGAGTCCGCTTACCATGCGCTTTGTGGAAAGCTTATCCATCGATACCGCGGAAGCGAGAACGCCGCAGCCGACGTACGGGACCTTCGCAAGCTCAAGGATTCCCTGTACGGTTCCGTCCTCACCGTAGAGACCGTGAAGGACCGGGAATACCACATCCACCGGAATCTTCTCAAAAGATCCGTTCTCTGTGACGATCAGGCATTTCTCCTTTGCGTCCGGAGACAGCACCGCCCCAGTTTTTGACTCTCTCCAGGTATCATCTTTGACCTGGCTTAAGGAGTCCACCTTTACCCAGTGTCCGTCCTCCGTGATCCCGACGAGGATCACATTATATTTCTCCTCATTGATATTTGCTGCCACATTCTGTACAGACATACAGGATACTACATGCTCAGATGACTGTCCGCCAAACAGGACAACGATATTTTTCTTTTCCATGATGTTTTTTTTGATTCCTCTCTGATTTTCTATTCAAGTCGAACGTCCGTGAGATTTGGCGCGTGATCCCGGTCAGCAAAGCCGGCAGATTCCTTACAGGACCACTGTGCACCCGAATCATTTCCCCCGATGCACTGGCACTGGACGGGCTGTTTTGACATGTTATCGTTTAGATTATAGCACAACTGGTAATAATTACAAACAGGAAATAACATTTGCCTCTGACATAAAAAGTAAAAAGCAAAGAAGGTGTATCTATGAAACGAACCTGTAAGCTCAGTCTCTCTTTCCTGTGTTTTTTGATCTGTTTTCTTCTTTCCATGTCCGGCATCCGGGCGCGGGACGAGGCTCTGGCGGCGGATATTGCCCCAAAGATCCTGCGGTTCCATGTTCTCGCGAACAGTGATTCCGCCAAAGACCAGGCGTTAAAGCTTCGGGTGAAGGATCTTCTTCTGGAAAAGATCCGGGACGGGGCCGCCGCGGGTCAGATCGCCGGAAAAGAGGAGCTGAAAGCATATATCCTGTCTGAATCTTCCACACTGGAAGCCGCAGCAGAAGACTTTATCCACAGCTTCGGGTATGATTACGCTGTACATGTGGGGATCGAGACCTGCAGGTTTCCGGTGCGCACCTACGGGGACATGACATTTCCCGCCGGGATGTATGAAGCCGTCCGGGTGACCATCGGGAACGGTGCCGGGCACAATTTCTGGTGTGTTCTGTACCCATCCCTATGCTACACGGACAGCATTCATGCATCGATGTCGGAAAAATCAAAGGAAACGCTGAAAGATCTGATCCCGGAGGACGATTTTCAGTCGCTGCTAAAGGCAAGACCGGCCTGTTTCCTGAAAAGCACCAGCCCAGCGGCCACTGACAAACACACTTCCCATACAGCTATCGCCTCTGCAGCCACCCCTGATAATACTGCCAAAACTTCGGGTAAAAAAAGTGAGCAGGGAACATCTTCCCTGCCCACTGTGAAAGTCCGCTTTCGGATCGCTGAACTGCTTTCAGCGCATCCGCAGCTTACTGACTAAGGCTTAAGTTTCCCTTAACCGCCCAGTCATAGGTCTCCATTGCCTGGAACAATGAGAGGTCTCCGGTCTTCACCGCGATCTCCTTTGTCTTTAAGGAGTTCTGCTGCTGCATATACTCAAGGCGTCCGATGGTTCCTAACTGCCATTTTCTCTCGGCAGTCTCCATCTTCGTCTTCTCCAGCTCGTAAGCTGCCTTTGCGGTCTGGAGCTCGTTTTTCTTCTGGAGAACGTCATTGTAGAGGTTTACGAGGGAGGAAGCAACTTCTTCCTTCTCCTGCTTGATCGTGCGCTGTAAGTTCTGGTACTCGACGGAGCCTGCGTCCTTGTTGTCGAGGTCCAGCACGTTGTATCGGATCGTAAAGTTGTTGTCCTGCGCCGCCTGTTTGTCCTTCTCCGGGTTCATTCCGTCGATCCTTGTAAGATCAGCTGCCGGGACATCCTTGATCTCCGGCTTTGCGTCATACTTCCATCCGAGCATCGTGCAGAGGGTCTGACGGAGCTTCTGCTCACTGGATGTCAGTGTCAGTTTCGTTGCCTGGGTGGACTCCAGCTGCTGTCTCGCGGAAAGGACCTGGCTCTGGGTCGCAAGACCGTTGGCTGCCTGGTTCTGGGTGGACTGGTAGACTGCCTCTAAGAGTGTGAGTCCGCTCTCTAAGCTCTCCTCGTTGAGCTTTAACTGCTTGTAGCCGATCATGGCGCTCTGGGCGCCGGCGGTCAGCGCCGCGCGGGTGCTGTCCACAAGCTTGATATGCATCTGCTCCGGGGATACCTGTTCCAGGCTGTCGCCCTGCAGCGCAATTGCGTCTGCCTGGTAGTCCATGAGTTCTGAACTGTAATAGAGCTGTGCGTAGTTTGTCGGAGTCATTGCCGGAACTTTACCGATCATCTCTTTGGCTGCGTCAAGAGAGCCTTTCAGTGTACTTGCCGTATCCGCAAGCTCTCCCGAACTATCCAGTAATTTTGATTTCAGCTTCACGACATCCTTTGCTGCGTCCTTCTTATCGGAATATGTCTCTTTCACTGTCTTAAACGTCTGGCTGTAGACCTCAACAAGCTTCCCGATCTCGTCATATTCCAGCACATTATCCGCAAGCTTCTTCATCGTCGCGTCATCGTACTCATTTCCCGGCTGGGATACAAATCCGTTTTCGTCCGCGATCCCGGTCGCCTCGACCGCCTTTGTCTTTGCAAACGAAGTCACAGGCGCTGCCGCAAGCGCAAGCGCAAGTGCTGCCGGAATCACACGTCCTGTCAAATTTCTTTTCATTCTGCTTCTCCTTTAGCTCTGTGATGAGGAACCGATATCGAGAAGTCCCTCAAGCGCCCACTGATAATTTTCGATCGCTCCTGTGAGATCCAGCTTCGCCGCCGTGTGGGATGCTTCACTGGAAAGCCATGCGGACTCCGCCTGGAGATATTCCTGGCGGCTCATCATTCCGAGGGCATTTTTCCTGTCAGCAGCTGCCTTGTCGGCCTTTGCGGCTCCGTAAAGCGTCTCAGATGCCTCGTAGGCTTTCTGTTTCTGCTTTACGTCCTGGTACATAAGATCCAGGGAAGAACGGATAGAATCTTCCTGGTCCTTGATATTTCTGGCTTTCTTTACTGCTCCGCCGGAGGAACTGGCCTTTGCCATTCTTGTATCATACAGCGTATAGTTCATCTCGATGGCCTTCGCCTCGTCCTTCTTCGGATCGAAGGAATCGATCACCGTAAGATCCGGTTCCGGAACCTTTGTAATCTCAGGGTCCGCGTTGTACTCCCAGCCTAACATCGTGATCAGCGTCTGCTTCTGGCTGTTTAGACTGGATGCCGCCTGAAGCGCACTTCCGTTTGCGGAATTTAAGGCATCTTCTACGGTCAGAACATCTTCCGTTGACATCATTCCGAGATCTTTTTTCTTCAGTGCCGCCTCATAATTCTGCTTTGCGATCTCCTGATTTAAGACAGCAATATCATACTGATCCTTTAATGTCTCATAAGTGCGCATCGCTTCCCTCGCGGTTTTTGTCTTCTCATTTCTCGCGATACGAAGTCCGCGGAGTGCTGAGCCGCCGTTCTTTTTTCCATTTGCGGTATCTTCCAGCTGCTGCGCATAAGCGCGCAGGGCATGTATGTTTGTCCTATATTCTTTATATTCGCTGCGGGTTGAGCTGTCATTTTTCAGATCATCCGCGTCATTCTCCAGCTCATCCGCCTCCGCGCGGAGATCCGCCGCCAGCGCTAACATCTGGTCCTTTGTAAGGCCCGTGGATCCGCCCGGATTGTAATAATACTTCTGCAGCTGGTTCTGATAATCGGTATTGTAGCGCTCAATGAGTCCGGGGAGTTCCCAGTATTCCAGCGTGTTGTCCTTAAACTTTTCAAGCGCTGCTTCGTCATATTCTGTGACCGCGACGTCCTTCGTCGCAGCTAACGCAGGAATTCCGGTACCCGCTGCCGCCAGGGAAAGACTTCCCATAAAAACGGCTGAGAGCACGGTCAGACCTGCCTTTTTCCATTGATTCTGTCTCATAGGTTTCCCTCCATCTATGAGCATAACGATTTCATCGCAGAAACGCAATAACATTTCTCTTACATTTTCTTTCCAAATACGGCAATCCGGTGGCAATTTTATTCACCCCGGCTTCCGCTTCCAAAAGCAGGAAGCCCCGCAGAGCATTCCGCATTCCGGCTGACCGCCTCCCAACCGGGCAGCGGCCGTCTCTTGCAGACTCTGCAGGGATCCGCTTTCAATGTTCAAAGCTTTAATCTACGTCAACGATTTCTTTCTTATCCGTATTCTTTCCGCTCATGATCACATAGAAGACCGGAAGAACAAGAAGTGCCATCGCTGTAGAGACGATCAGTCCGCCGACATCAACGAGTGCAAGTCCCTGCATCGTCTTACCGGCATTTCCGTAAGCCGCCGCCATCGGGATCATTGCCACGATCGTTGTAAGCGTTGTCATGAACATCGGGCGCATACGTGTCGCACCGGCTTCAATGACCGCCTCCTTAAAGTCCATCGTTGCCCGGTACTGGTTCGCCGTATCGACGTACAAAATACCGTTGTTTACTACCGTTCCGACTAACATTAAGAAGCCTAACAGGGAGGTCATGCTGATCGGGCAGTCCACTAACCATAAGAACAGGAAGGAACCGATCAGGGCGAACGGGATCGTTGTCATCACCATGATGGAGAACTTCGGTGACTCGAACTGTGCAGCCATTACAATAAATACAAGGAATACGGCTGTGGCGATCGCCTGTCCCAGGGACGCAAACTCTTCGTTCATCATCTTTGTGGATGTGTTTTCCTGCATGGAGATCGTGCCGGATAAGTACTTATCGATGACCTCCTTCTGGATCTTATCCTTCGTGGTGCTGTCTGCGCCCTCTGTCAGCGTACCGGTGATCGTCACCTGATACTGCTTATCACTCTTTGTGATACTCTGCGGGCTGTCCTTGAAGCCGATATCCGCGATATCCATAAGGGCTACGGATCCGCCGGTCGCTGTCGGAAGGACGATTCCCTGGAGCTTATCGATCGTATCGTACTCATCATCCGCGTACTCAACCTTTACATCGATATCATTTCCGTCAACATTCAGGGTCGTTGCCGTCGTTCCGCTGACCATCATGTATACCTGGGAAGCAACGGCGGTCGGGGAAAGTCCCTCCGCTGCCGCCTTGACCGGATCAACATTGATCTTTACAAGGGGAGCGCTGTTTTCAAGGGAAGAGTGGATGTTTGTCGAATCCGGGCGTTTCTGAAGCTCGGAAACGATCTCATCCGATGCTTTCTTTAAGTCATCGTACTGTGTGCTGACAAGAATATATTCGAGATCCTCCGCATTTCCCATGGACATCCCACTGCCCAGAGAGCTCTGGCTTTCCAGACTGACCGAACAATCCGACCATTTCTGCATATCGCGTTTCCATTCCTTGAGCACCTGATCCGTCTTTCTGCTTCTGTCATCCTTTAAATATGCCGTCAGGGTCGCTCCGCTTCCGCCCATATTCATGGAAAGTCCGGAACTTCCGTAGGAGAGCATGTAGGAATCAAGATCCGGATCCTGTGTCACATAGTCCTCTGCTCTCTGAAGGATCTTATCGACCTCCTCGATCTTAAGACCCGGCTGGGTCTCGATCGTCACCGCGATCGTTCCCTGATCATCTGCCGGCATAAGCTCTGTCTTTAGCTTTGTCGCAAGGAACAGGGAGAAGATCACAAGCACAACGGCGGTTCCCATGACCATCGCTTTTTTCTTTAAAAGCTTCTCCATCAGGGAACGGTATCCGTTCTGCAGAGCTCTCATGATGCCGGAGGCCGGGGTGTTTTCCTTCTCTTTCGGACGGTAGTACACGTAGCAGAGCGGTACAAGCGTCATCGCGGAAATCAGGGACGCGATCATACAGAATACGATCGTGAAGCCCAACGGCTTGAACATCTGTCCGCTCATTCCGGAGATCAGGGCTAACGGGATAAATACGACACAGGTCGTAACGGTACCGCCGATAATGGATTCCAGAACGGCTGCCGTACCATCGATCGCGGCTTTTCTCGTTTCAACAAAGCCGCCGCCCTTATCCGTAAAGCGGAAGCAGCTTTCCAGTACTACGATCGAGTTATCGACCATCATTCCGACGCCGAGAACAAGGCTCGACAGGGTGATAACGTTTAGCGTAAAGCCCATGACCTTCATGAGGATGAGGGCCGCTAAAATTGATACCGGGATGGAGGTTCCAACGATCAGGGATGCCTTGATATCCCCAAAGAACAGCCAGATGATGAACATCGCGATAATGACTGCCATGATCATGGTCTGGAATACGCTTTTTAAGGAATCGCTGATCTGATCACTGTAATCGTTGACAACGACATACTCCAGAGACGGATCCTGTGCTTTTAACGTTTGCATTGTCTCCTGGACTGCCTTGGAAACGGTAATGTGGTCGCTGTCCTGATTTTTCTTGACGCCGATCGTCATCGTGTCCTTGCCATCATAACGTCCGATACTGTCCTTTGCCTCAACGGTATTGTAGATATTGGCAACATCTTCCATATAGATGATATTTCCGTTACCCAGTGTGATCGGGATCTTCTTTAAAAGCTCCATCGTGTCAAAGGACGTTCCGGATGTCACGGAAAGCTCCTTGTTTCCGACGGAGGTACTTCCGATCGGCATGGAAAAATCCGCAGACTTTAAAGCCGCAATGATGGTATTCATGTTCACATGATACTGGCTTAATTTTTCCGGGATCAGCTCTGCCTTGATGTAAGCCTCCTGACCACCGGATACGTCGACACTGGCTACGGAGGTCAGTTTTTCGATCTCCGGAACGATATCGTCATTTACATAGTTATAGAGGTTATCCACGCTGTCATTGTTGACTGCGAGGGTGATGGACGGTGTACTGTTGATATCCATCTCGATGATCGTCGGGGCATCGACATCATCCGGGAGATCCGACTTGATCCCGTCCAGCTTTTTCTTTAAGTCATCGTAGGCTTTATCGATATCCTGGTCATAGTCATACTGGACCAGGACCATTCCGAAGTTTTCCGAAGACATGCTGGTGACAGAATCGACACCGGAAAGCGTTCCGATCTCATCCTCTATCTTACTGATCACAAGCTGATCCACGTCATCCGGGCTCGCTCCCGGGTAGACTGCGCTGATGATAAGCATCGGCATCTCCATTTCCGGGATCAGCTCAAGCTGGGATGAAAAGATCGAGCTGAGACCGAATACGATCAGGCAGAGCACAACAAGAACAGTTGTGACCGGCCGTTTTAAGACCTTTTTGGTAAGTCCCATGTTCCTTGTGCCTCCTTATTTTGCTGCCGTTTCCGCGGCTTCTGTAGTCTCTTCTGCTGTTGTCTCACTGCTGTCGGCTGTCGTTTCCGCACTGTCATCACTGCCCTGAATATTTACCGCGGCGCCGTCATAAAGCTCCTTGGACCAGCTTGTAATGACCTTGTCATCATAGGAAAGTCCGGAAACGATCTGAATCTTGTCAGAATCGATGAGTCCGTCTTCCACCGGAGTCTTTTTCGCTGTTGCTGTCGCAGCATCATATGTATAGACGTAGGCATCTCCGTTGCTGTAGTTGACACAATCCGCCGGAACGACCATGACGTTGTCCGCCTTCTCCGCTGTCACATAAACCTTTACCATCGTTCCGCTGGCAAGTCCGTCCGCGTCCCCCAAGGTCGCTTTCACCTTGAAAAGTCCTGTGGACGCGTCCACCATGCTGCCGATCTCGGAGATCGCGCCGCTGTAATCCGTTCCGTTCTTCTCCACCGTCACAGGATCACCGATATTTAATCCCTTCATGACACGCTCCGACACGTTGAAGGTCAGTGTTTTTCCGCCTGCACCGGATACAACGCCTGCGACAGAACCGCCCGCAGACATATCATGCGCCTGCACGCCGAACTGCTCTAAGACACCGGCGATCGGCGCGGTAACGACCGTGTTCTCGCTCTGGGTATCATAGTTTAATTTTGCGGAATCATACTGGAGCTTCGCCATGGACAGACCGCTTACCGCCTGCTCGTAGGCCTGGGCGGAAATATCTCCGCTCTCGTAGAGCGCCTTCATCCTGTTTACAGATGTCTGGGCATCGTTTAAGGATACCTGAGTCGTATTTAACGTGATCCTTGCCGCGTCTAACTGCTTGTTGTCGATGCGGAACAGCTTCTGTCCCTTCTGTACGGTATCTCCCTGATTTACATAAACCTCCAGAACTTCTCCGCTTCCCTTCGGGATGATGTATACCTGATCTGCCGGTTCCACGGTACCTGTCAGTCCTGTGGAAAGTTCAATATTTCCTGTCTCCGGTGTCTGGACGACGACGGTTGGGTTCGGAACAGCCTCAATCGGCTCTTCTTTTTTCGTAAATCTTGTGAACATCAGGGCTCCAAATGCACCGACGCATACAAGCCCGATTACGATCTTACCTGCTTTTTTCATGGTTCCTCCTCATTTTCTGTAACATGCTGCTGTGGTACGACTCCGGTTGTTCTGTTTTTATGAACGTCCCTCGTCTGTTTTCTTCCTGCTGCCCTCTGTTTTATATCCACATATGCCATAATGGAGCATATGGATATGACGTTTGTAATATTCGGAAGCTTCCGTTCTCGACTCACCGTCCCGGAAAAAACGTTTGAGTGACATGATGAATACGATCATGTGCATCTCGATCAGCTCGAAAAACTCCTGATGATCCAGATCACATTTCTCTTTGTTGACATGTTCATACAACAGTTTTAAAAATTTCCGGTTTGCCTCCATCGCCTCCGGGTTCGAATCCGGTCCGCCTTTGAATAGTTCTACCAGTCTTGCGCTGTTGACCAGGTTGTGAAAGATCGCAGACAACCCTGAATCCTCAAGCCGGTCCATCCCGAGATCAAAGATCTGCTCCAGGACCTCCCATAGGTCTCCGCCGTTTTCGTCCAGCATCGTAATGTACGATGTGAAATGCTGTTCCGCCTGGTTGCAGATCAGCCATTTTAACAGATCCTGTTTATCTTCAAAATATGTGTAAAAGCTTCCTCTCGATATATCCGCGTCGTGAACGATCCGGTTGATCGACACTTCCTCCGGAGCTACCCTCATAAATTCCTTTGCCGCCGCAGCCCGAATTGCTTCGATCTTTTCCTTCGGAAGCCGCATAAACCGTTCGGTCGGCATAATTCCATCTCCCCTCTTCTATAAAAACCGGTTCAAAAAGTGACAACCCGTCACCATTATAGTGACACCCTGTCATTCTGTCAATATCTGTTTTTCCAGTTTATAATGATTTTATATTTTCGTAAGGTTTGCAAAATTTCTGCATAGAACCTCCTGCCTCCGGTCCGATCCCGTCTGTGATTTCCGCTGTTTTGCTCAGCCTACCATGCCCATGTTTCAGAATTGTTTTCCGATTGTTGCAGTTTCATGAATCCTGCAGATTTTCCCGGAAATATCGGATTGTACAGGAATAAATACCAATTCATAGCATGTTTGTAGGAATTGCTTCTTGCATATTTTTCTCAATACAGGTATAATATCATTGCATCACCTAGTAAGCGACTAGGTTTAGTCCCGGCAGACGGAACGTATCCCGGAGATCAGCTCCGGTGCCGGTTCATATCTGTCCGGAAATTGCTGAAACCTACATTTTTACCTTATATAAAATACATGGAGGAATCCGATATGTCAGAACCATTATTAAATGTAAAAAATCTCTCCGTGGATGTGGAAGACAAATCCATTCTTCACGGGATCAACTTAACGATCAACAAAGGCGAGACCCACGTACTCATGGGACCGAACGGTGCCGGAAAATCCACACTCGGCTGCACCCTGATGGGGAACCCGAACTATCATGTGACAGACGGTGAGATCTTCTTCGGAGGAGAGAACATCACGAAAGAAGCCGCTGACAAGCGTGCAAAGCTCGGCATGTTCCTCTCCTTCCAGAACCCGCTGGAGGTTCCGGGGATCTCCCTCTCCAACTTCATCCGCAGCGCCCTCTCCGCGAGGACCGGAAAGAATGTCCGCATCTGGGATTTCAATAAAGAACTCCAGAAAGCGATGGAGGTTCTCGATATGGATCCGTCCTATGGTTTCCGTGATCTGAACGTCGGCTTCTCCGGCGGTGAGAAAAAGAAAGCGGAGATCCTGCAGCTTCTCCTCTTAAATCCGTCCCTGGCGATCCTCGATGAGACAGACTCCGGTCTCGATGTCGACGCGGTCCGCACCGTTTCCAAGGGAATCGAGGAGTACCAGAAGAGCAAGGACGGCGCGCTCCTCATCATCACCCACAGCACAAGGATCCTGGAGTCTCTCCATGTGGACAAGACCCATGTTCTCGTAGACGGCCGCCTGGTTGCCGAGGGCGATGGTTCTCTCGTCGATGAGATCAATGAGAACGGCTTCGAGCAGTTTATCGCTTCCGCAAATGAGAAGGGAGAGAACGATTAATGAAGGAAAAGACGTATGTTGAGGACGTCGACCGCAACATGTACGACTTCCGCAATGACGAGAAGGACGCTTACCGTATTAAAAACGGTCTCACCGAGGACATTGTGGAAAAGATCTCCGAAGAGAAACATGATCCGGAGTGGATGCATGATTTCCGGTTGAACTCCTTAAAAATATATCATGAAATGAAGGTTCCGGACTGGGGCCCGTCCATCGAAGGGTTGAACATGGACAACATCGCCACCTATGTCCGCGCAAATACAAAGATGAAGGGGAACTGGTCCGAGGTTCCGGAGGAGATCAAGGACACCTTCGAAAAGCTTGGGATCCCGCAGGCGGAGCGCACCTCCCTCGCAGGTGTGGGTGCC
>OGHK01002912.1_pt1 | contig 11000 bp, 9 predicted proteins | sample 1571411 | NCBI WGS metagenome assembly OGHK01 (sample SAMEA2582043, study PRJEB24529) | metagenome | biome: Human gut stool | place: China | collected 2011 | reverse complement strand
CGTGCTGTTTGCAAATCGAGATGTGACAGATGAAAAACTGCGGGAATTAAAACAGGAGGAAGAATTGCGGGAAGCAAAATTAAAAGCAGAATGTGCAAATAAAGCAAAATCGTCATTTCTGTATAATATGTCTCATGATATCAGAACTCCTATGAATGCAATCATTGGTTATGCAGAACTGGCATCCAGACATTTGCAGGAAACAGATAAACTTGGCAGATATCTTGAAAAAATTCAAATATGCGGAAAAGAACTTTTGTCGATGCTTGGTAATGTTTTGGATCTTGCAAGAATTGAAAATAATAAAGTCGAAATGGAATACACTGTTTCGAATGTTCATGAGTGCTTTGAAAATTGTATCATTATGTTCCAACAACAGGCAGAAAGTAAAAATCAGACTCTCTCTCTGACAGAACAAATCATGTATCCGTATGTATATATGGATGCACCGCACCTGTCAGAAGTTTGTCTTAATATTATAAGCAATGCAATAAAGTATACAAATACAGGAGGTAGGATATCCTGTAATGTTGTACAGAAATCCTGTGAAAAAGAAGACTGGTGCAATATGATCATTACCATTACCGATAATGGAATTGGTATGTCTGAAGAATTCCAAAAGCGTATTTTTGAAACTTTTGAAAGAGAACGTAACACTACATCCAGTCATATTGAAGGCAGTGGCATCGGAATGGGTATTACGAAAAAGCTTGTAGAACTCATGGATGGGACAATAGAAGTGAAAAGTAAGCAGGGCGAGGGTTCTTCATTTACAGTGACTGTTCCTTGCAGAAAAGCGTTAAAAGAAGATATTCTGGAGAAGAAAAATACTAATCTGCACAATAAAAATTGTTTGAACGGTGTTCGAATCTTATTAGTCGAAGATAATGAGATCAATACAGAAATTGCAACGGAACTATTGACAGAAGAAGGATGTATTGTTGAGTCTGCCAATGATGGTGTTGCATGCATTGATATGATTGAAAGGGCTGATGCTGATTATTACAAGATGATCCTTATGGATATCCAGATGCCGGTTATGAATGGATATGACGCTACATTAACTATCCGAAAGATGAAGGATACGAAAAAAGCCAGGATTCCAATTATTGCGATGACTGCTAAGGCTTTTGATGATGACAGAAAACAGTCAAAAGAGGCAGGAATGAATGCACATATATCAAAACCTATAGAGATATCCAATTTAATAAATACTATAGATAGACTCTGTAATAATGCTACGAATTCGACTGAAGTCACGCTGTAAGTTTTTACTGACAATTAAATACTTCAACCAAAACTGGGGTTAGCAGTTCTTCTGTATGAGAACAGCAGCCTCAGTTTTTATATCAGGAACTGGCATTTTTGAGATTGCCGGTTCTTTTTGTTTACAGAAAAAAGAAGGAGATGGAGACAATGAGCAGAGCAAAAAATCCAAAGTACGAATCCATGTCGTTGGAGGAATTGAAAGCAAACATGGAAAAAGAGCAAAAAGGAACTGGAGCAGGCAATTCACAACATGTTGGAGAAGACACAGAAAGAGTAGGCAGACATCAAAAAGGAACTTTCCCAGAACCAGAGTGTGCTGAATACAGAAGAAAAAATGGATGCACAGTCCCAGAAGTGGATTGAAGATATCAGCGAGTATGCGGACATCAAAGAACTGGATGCCAATCTTTTGAACCGGCTGATCAGTAAAATCGTTATCTCAGAACCGCAGGAGAAAGACGGAACAGAGAATTATCGCCGCACTCCTGAAACGGTCACAATGGAAATTCATTTCAATTTAAAACCAATACCGGAGCTTGGAACCATCGAAAGAGGTTCCGGCTCCCATAAATTAGAAAATCTATCAAAATTTAATCTATTTTAACCTTTTCAAGGCTCATTTCGAGCCAATATTTTACCATATATGCATTACATGCTGCATTGCAAGGCTGACTACTGTAATACCAACCCAGCAGGAAGCACCGAGAAGGATTGGCTTTCCACCAGATTTGATTAGTTTCACAACATTGCTGTTCAGACCGATCGCAGCCATAGCCATGATAATGAAGAATTTAGACAGTTCTTTCAGCGGAGCAAATACATCCGCACTTACCCCAAGACTCATGCATACAGTTGTAATGACAGCCGCAATGATAAAGTACAGGATGAACATTGGAAATGCTCTTTTTAAGCTGAACTTACCGGATGCTTTGCCGTCTTTTGCGGCTGATTTTGCACGAACCAGTGAGAGCACAAGTGTGATCGGAATGATGGCAAGCGTACGTGTCAGTTTAACTGTGACAGCAGTATTAAGTGTCTCACTTCCAAGACTCCACATGCTGTCCCAGGTAGAGGCGGCAGCAGTTACGGATGAAGTATCATTGATCGCAGTTCCGGCAAAGACACCGAAAGCATTTCCGCTAGTTGTGTCGAAGCCGAGTGCATTTCCAAGCACCGGGAAAAGTACAGCAGCGATAACATTGAAGAAAAAGATAACAGAAATCGCCTGTGCGACTTCTGTGTCATCGGCGTCAATGACAGGCGCTGTAGCAGCAATCGCAGAACCACCGCAGATGGAAGAACCGACACCAACAAGGATAGATGTGTTGGAAGGAACGTTCAGTACCTTGCGGAGCAGCCATGCAATGATCAAAGAGGTAGAAAGTGTACTGATGATAATAGGAAGAGACTGCTTTCCTGTCTGTAAGATAACTCCGAGATTCATGCCAAATCCAAGCAGAACAACAGCAGTCTGTAAAATAATTTTAGATGTCCATTTAATTCCTGATTCGGCTGTTCCTTTTTCAGTCCAAAAGCAGGTGATCACCATTCCGGCGAGAATCGCAATGACAGGTCCGCCGATTACCGGGAATGCTTTTCCAATCAGCCAGGATGGAATCGCAATCAGAAAGCAGACCAGAATTCCTTTGAAATTTTTTTGAATAAAATTCATGATAGTTTCCTCTCTTAAGTTTTTTGTTACTGTCGGCACTATGGGCGTCAGCAACTGTATTTTTATGAAACAATTATAGATTATAACACTGATAAACAATAAAAAAAAGTATATAAATTCTACTATCTATAGGATGAAGGTGTCTGTCCGGTTTTCTTTTTAAAACAAGAACTGAAGTAGTATTGATTTGAATATCCTACTTTCGCACTTATTTCTTTTAGTGAGAGGTTCGTATTTTTCAATAGATTACAGGCCGTTTCAATCCGAATATCTGTGATTACATCCGAAATATTTTGCTGGCGTTGTTTTTTAAACAGAGCACTAAGATGAGCCGGACTAATATGAACATTGTTAGCAATTTCATTTAGACATAAGGTGTTGTCTTGATAATGTTGGTGTATATAATTGATAGTAGCAGTACAAACATGTTCTTGACGACTCTGTGCTGAAAGATTAATTTTATCAGATATTGTCTGGCATAAACTAGAAAGCCATTGGAAGATCTCAGTACTTGTTGAAAAAGAGTCAAGGTGTTGATAGGTTTTAATAATGTCTTTTTCCATGTCATTGTTTCTAATGCCCATATCGCAGAGAAATTTTAGTAAATGCCCCAAAAGCTGATAGATACGTATAAATATAAACTGTTTGTTTTTGTAGTTTTGTGTTAATTCTTCTGAAAATGAAAGAATCCACTTTTCTATTCCGTCCAGGTCATTTTCGCATAAAAGCTGTATTAACTTTTCGTGACCGGAAACTTCATATAATTCAGCAGAGTAATCGTTGTCTATAGTATCACCAAGTGTAAATATGTTTTTCTGTGGAAAGAAAAAACGGTATTCCAGTGATTTTAATGCATTGGAATACGAAACAGATAAAGTCCACAAGTATTTGACGATGTTTCCTATTCCGATATTTAATTCGAAAAAGCTGTTTTTATAAAGTTGCAATAATTCTGTTAACAGATCATAAGACGTATTATAGAAGTATTTCTGATTAGAATAATTGTGAGCGATTACCAATACGATTTCGTCAAAACTTGTTAAAGTATGAATCAGTGAAAAGTGCTCATTGAAAAGTTCTTTTATGGTATCAGACATACTCATTAGTTTTATGTGATACTCTTCAATGCCTTTTTTTTCTTTGATGTCTGTTGCATTTTGTATTTGAATTACAATGGCCTGATAATAATGATAGTCAAGATTCAACTGAAGATAATCGGCATAATTTGAAAGTGTATATCGAGCTTCATCACTTGAAGATTGTATTAATTTATGAAAAAAATTATCGATCATTATAGGGCGGCTTTGTTTTAATATTTCAAGATTCCTCTGTTCTTTATTAAGCATACTAAGAGCATTGCGAATGATTTTCTTTAGATAAGAATAATCAAGCGGTTTTTCTATATAGTCAAATGCACCGAGTCGTATAGCTTGTTTGGCATATTCAAATTTATCAAATGCACTGATAAGTATTATTTTTATAGATGAATTAATCTTTAGTGCATTTTGTGCAAGAGATAAACCGTCTAATTGTGGCATTTCTATATCGGAAATAATTAAATCAACCATATTATTTTGCAGATAATCAAGAGCCTGCTGTCCATCATAGGCTTTGCAAGCGACTTCTGCATTTAAATCAGACCAGTCAATGTTGTGGCAAATACCATCAACAGATATATGGTTGTCATCTATAATCATAATTTTGTACATTAGTAGTCCTCCAGTAATTGCGGAATTCTTATATAAATTGTGGTTCCAGTATCTTTGTTGCTTTCAACTCTGAGTGTACCATGTCCCTGTAAAGAGGAACATATACGTGAATTAATGTTACTTATACCGAAATGTTTTTCGTAGTGAATTTGTTTGGAAACAATACCTTCACGGAGTTCATTTAGTTTCTCAGGAGACATACCAATTCCATTATCAGAAATCATGATTTCTATCATATCATCATCATATCTAATAGAAATATCGATATGCATATGGATTCCATTTCCTTTAAAACCATGTTGAATCGAATTTTCCAATATAGGCTGTAGTGTGAACTTACAAATAAGAAAGTTTTCTATTCCTTCTTCCATATCTATATTCCAATCAAATAAATTATCTTTACATAATGCTTCCATTTCCATATATAATTGTGCAATTTCTAATTCTTTTTTAATAGGAATCAGATCATTGGAGGTGCGTAACAATCCTTTATAAAAAAGCGATAAATCAGCAAGCATTTTATTCGCTTTCGTGATTTCACCAAATGACAACAAATTTTGAACAGATGCTAAAATATTATATAGGAAATGAGGATTGATTTGTGATTGCAGCAACTGATAATTTAGTTTTTCCTCTTGTATTTTTAATTGAAGGTTATTCTCAAAGCTTGAATTCAATTCTGAAATCATGTTAGCACAGGTGACGGTTAGTGAATCTATTTCATCCAAGTGAGTTGAAGAAGATGGAACTAACTTGTCGATCTGCGTCGAATCTATGACATCGTCCATTTTGATTTCCGACATAGAATGAGACAAATGATTGATTTTATTTGTCATTTGATCAGCCACCCAGATAATTGAGAGCATAGTCAGAGGGACAATAATCATGAAACAAATGAAAATCATTTTTACGAGAAAGGATGAACTTTGGCGTATATAATAATCAGGAGTTTCAGTAACAAGAAAGAGCTGGTTATGTACCGGTGTGGAAATTATCTCACATTTATCATATGAGAAATGTGAGAGTCTCAAGTTTTGTGTGATTGCATGAAGTTTTTCATTGGATAAAGAACCCCCAATTTGTTTCTTATCTGTGCTTGATAATACAACACCCTCGGAATTTATTATATAAGAAAGAGAAGGATTGCCTTCAGAAAATGTGTTTAAGTAGTTGCTTAATTCTTCACTTGTTATGTGAACAGCCAAACAAGTTTTTTGTGAATTGATTTTTGCATACCTATAGCAGGAGAGTACTCCGGAAGGTTCTTCACCTTTGCTGACCATATAAGGGAAGTTAATGTCTTTGCGAAAAATCCAATTAGGAGTAAGCCCCTGTTTTGAAAAATCGCTCAACTGTACCTTATATTTTTTAAGATCTGATAAAGAACAGAAAGTAAGCCCTTCTTTTGAAGCAAAAGTATCATCAGGTAAAAAGATATTTACATGATAAATATTAAAAGAATCAGCTATTGAAGCAATATTATTCCGAACCGCAGAAAGTTTGTCGAGATAATTTGACATAGGTTGCTCTGCTGTTGTACATAACATACATAAATTAAAATGAATAGAATCTTCTAAATTTTCTATTTGAGTCATTCGATTTTCAAGCAGGTGCTGATTTTTTTCACAAGAAATTGCTGTTTCTTTCAGAATCTTGTCTTTAGCTATATTATAAGATATTTTATAAGATATTGTTCCCAATATAAGAAGGGGAAGTATGGCGCAAAGAATAAAGCAAATGATTAGTTTTAAGCGAAAGTGTTCTTTTATAGTATTGATTAGTGACGTAAATAGCTTCATATTATGGAACCGCTCCTTTCAGCTTCATTCTAATAAAAGAAATAATAAAACGCAATAATTTGATTTGAAAAATAAAAAAATTATAAAGTATGCGCAAAATAATATATTTATTTTTAAAGCATTATTTTCTATGATGATATTAACAAATAGTTGTAGATATTAGGTTGCATATTAAAACGCAGGAGGGAAAGAAATGAAAAAAAGAATAGTCAGTGTATTACTTATAGCAACAATGTCTGTTGGACTTTTTAGTGGATGCGGGAAGTCTGGAGGAAACACAGAGGTTAAGCAGAACGAGAATTCAAACAAAATTACCTTGATGACACAGGATACAACTTATGGAAAAGCTTTTGATGAATATATCCATAAAGCGGAGGAAGCAACGGGACTGGAAATTGAAACAATTGCATGCCCGACAAATACGGATGATCGTCAGGCAAAAATAACAACTATATTATCTTCAGGTGATGATAGTATTGATGTCGTTACAATTAATGATGAGATGATGAGCGGATTTAAAAATACAGGTTATCTAGAGCCGCTTCAAGACACCGTTATGACACCGGAGATTATGGAAAATTTTCCACAGAAATATATGCAGGAAATGACAATGGTAGGAGACAATGTTTATTCAGTTCCTTGTTTTATGGATGTTCTTGCTTTTTGGGTTGATGAGGAAAATATGGCAAATGCAGGTCTTACCGAGATTAAGACAAAAGAGGATTTTGAAAAATATGTAGAAGCTAATTCATCGGACGGTAAATACGGATATGGAGATGCGTGGGAAAAAACATATGTATTTAACTCTATCGGAACATTTGTGAATTTGTTTGGTGGAGACTACTACGATTGGACAAATCCTAAAACTCAGGAAGCTGTAAAATTCATGTATGATATGATGAAGAAAAAAGAGACACCTATTTCTCAGCTGGCAGATCAGTACGATCCAATGATGCAGAAATTTTTTGATGGAGAATATGCTTCTATCTTTATGTATGTAGGAGCAATACAGTCTTTTGTTAATTCAGGAAAGTATGGTCCGGATAAACAGCATATTGCCCCTATGCCGACATTTGAAAATAAGGCAGCTTATATTTCTACATGGGGATATGTTTTGAATAGTGCTTCAAAAAATAAAGCAGCGGCGCAGAAATTCCTCAAGTATGCTGCAAGTGAGCAGGGAGAACTTGATTATACAGAAATGACATCCAGACTTCCGGCAAGAACAGACGTGTTGGAAAGTGATGAATTAGCAGCGATGGATTTGCCTGGTTTAGATGAAGTAAAAGAGTACGTGGACAATACAGAACTTCTTGCACGTCCTATGGCACCGCAGGCGATGGAGTTTATTAGTGAGATGGGATCTTTATTCCAGCAGTATGTATCTGACGAGTTAACATTAGACTCATTTTGTGAAAAAGCACAGAAGGCAGTTGATACATATGTAGTCAAATAATTAATATATTGTTTTACGTGTTTTACGGGAGGTAAGGACAATGAAAAAGAAGACAAAAGGATTGTGGATTGCATGGCTTCTGGTACTTCCGGTAGTGATTGTAAGAGCATTTACTACGCTCTATCCAATTATCATGACCTTTATAAACAGTACTTATGATATGAGTTTATTAAAAGGCAATAACTTTCAATTTATAGGATTAGGAAATTATCTTAGAATATTTGAAGATCAAAAATTATTATCTTCTATCGGATTTACTGTGAAATTTACGGTTGTATCAATGTTTTTCCATCTAGTATTAGGTGTGATTCTTGCATTAATGTTAAATATGAAGATCAAAGGTAAAAAATTCCTGCGTACAATAGTACTTATACCATGGGCAATGCCCATGGTAGTAGCGGGACTTGCTGCAAGATGGGCGTTTAATGATCAATATGGATTAATCAATGATTTGATCAGAAGATTTGTACCGAATTTTCATTATGATTGGCTTGTGCATGCAAATTCAGCTCAAGGAGCAGTTATTGCAGTTGATTTATGGAAGGACTTACCTTTCTTTGCAATTTTGGTGCTTGCCGCATTACAGTTTTTATCAGCAGATATCTATGAGGCAGCAAAAATCGATGGAGCAGGACCGGTACGAGCTTTTTTCTCAATTACACTGCCAAATATAATGAAGACAATACTGAGCCTTTCTATTTTCTTTACAATGTGGCGATTGACAAGTTTTGACTTAGTATATGCTATGACATCAGGAGGTCCAGGGGATTCAACATCTTTGTTAGCATATCGAATTATGCAGGAGGCTTTTACTAATTTGAATCTCGGATATGCGTCTGCAATAGCTGTCTGCCTGTTTATTGTTATGACAATTTTAAGTTTTATACAGCTTAGAGCAATCAAAAAGTTTGATTAAAATATAGAAGGGAGAGGTTGACAATGAAACCAAAAACAAAAAAAGTTTTGGCACCGATATTCAAATGGGGCTTGATTTTAATAGTTGCTTTTATTATTTTACTTCCATTACTTTGGATTTTTACATCATCTATTTCACCTGCTTCTGAGCTGTTTAGTTCACCGATTCACTATCTGCCAAAACATCCTACACTGGATAATTATATTAGAATTTTCACGCAGATGAATTTGGGTGAGAAGATTTTAAATACAGCAATTATTACTGTATGTTCGTTAATCTTATCAACAGTTATCTGCTTAATGGCAGCTTATGCATTTACTCGTTATTCAGGAAAAGGACTTACACTTGTATATGCAGCGATAGTGGCATCTGCTTTAATTCCGGGAATTGTAACAGCAAGACCGTTATATGATCTGATGAAAAGATTTGGATTAGTTGATACATTTCCTGGCTTGATCATCATGTATACAAGTGCATTGATTCCATTTACTATGTTGATTTTAGGTAATTTCTTAAGTGAAATTCCTATTTCATTAGATGAAGCAGCAGAAATAGATGGAGCGAATATGTTTCAGAAACTGTTTTATATCACGTTGCCTTTAATGAAACCGGCTATTGCAACAATATTAATCATTAATTTTATAAATTGCCTTAATGATTTATTCACTCCATTGTTTTTTGCACAAAAAATAGAAGTATTAAGTGTTGCTATTACAACTATTCCAAGGGAGACATCATATAGTATGCCATGGGATTTAATAAGTACAGTTGGATGTATTATCCTGCTGCCAATAGTTATTTTCGTACTTATTTTTGAGAAGCAGATCATGGAAGGTGTTATGGCTGGCGGCGTTAAGCAATAAGTGGAGGTGTGAATAATGTCAGATATTTTCAGATTAAGAAATGGAAGATCGAGAGCTATAAATGCTGAAAATCCAACTGGAGAAAAAGGAAAGGGTGGAATTGCAGCAAGTCATCTTGGCCCTTCAAGAAAAGGTAGTCCGTGCTTGAAAAATATTATGCCGAATGAAACGGTAGTATTAGCTGAAATGGATGGACCGGGTATTATTCAGCATATATGGATTACGGTTAATAATAAAACATCAGATGCGGATTGTTATGTACTCCGTGATTTAGTACTCCGCATGTACTGGGATGATGAGGAAGTTCCATCGGTTGAAAGTCCTTTAGGTGATTTCTTCTGCTGTGGTTTTGCAAGAGAATGTCTTGTTACATCTATGCCAATATCCGTAATTCCAAACAGAGGTTTTAATAGCTATTTTCAAATGCCATTTCGTAAAAAAGCAAGAATTACTTTAGAAAATCAACATGATAATCCAATTCCTGATTTCTTTTATCAGGTAGACTATTGTTTGTATGATGAGTTACCAGAAGATACAGCTTATTTTCATGCACAGTGGAGACGTCAAAGAATAACAGAACTGGCAAAGGATTATGTTATTTTGGATAATGTGAAAGGAAAAGGCCATTATATTGGTACATATCTTGCTCTGACAACACTTGAAAGATACTGGTGGGGAGAAGGCGAAGTTAAATTTTATATTGACGGAGATGAAGAATATCCTACAATATGTGGCACGGGAACAGAGGACTATTTTGGCGGGTCATGGAGTTTTGCTCACCAGGTAAACGGAAAGACGGTAGAACAGACTTATAATTCTCCATTTTTAGGATATCCGTATTATTCAGCACACGATGAACTGGTGCATAATCCATATCATAATGATGATTGTCCGCCAATGAGAGGATTTTATAGATGGCATCTGATGGATCCGATTTGCTTTGAAGAAAATTTAAAAGTTACTATCCAACAGATCGGTGTATGTTATAAAGGACTATTTGAAAGACAGGATGATGTTGCCAGTGTAGCATATTGGTATCAGAGTGAACCGCATCAGGCTTTTAAACCGTTAATGAATAAAAAAGAGAGATGGCCAAGATAGAATGGTCTAAATCATTACAAATTGAGTGTAATTGTAAATTTAAAAATTTTGTGAAGCCCATGAAATAAGGACTTCACAAAATTTTTAGAAAAGAATTAGCACTCAACCATTTACAGTGCTAACAATACGTGCTATATTCCTAATAGAACACAGGAAAAGCAAATTTGTGGTTCAAAGGAGGGAAAGACCATGAATATCAATAAATTTACACAGAA
>OGHK01002911.1_pt1 | contig 11002 bp, 8 predicted proteins | sample 1571411 | NCBI WGS metagenome assembly OGHK01 (sample SAMEA2582043, study PRJEB24529) | metagenome | biome: Human gut stool | place: China | collected 2011 | reverse complement strand
ACAAGAATGATTGAACGTAGGTCAACACAAAGAGAACAAGGAGGTTGTCCCTATGAATCTGCCAGCGGTTAATCACCGACCAACGCAAGAGTTTATTTACCCCGCATCGAGGAACGAACTTATCTTGCAGCTATTTACAGCTGCAAAAGACATCGATGAAGTTACATTACTATACTGGGAAAGATATGAACAAGATCCCAGTAAAATCCATCGAAAGAAACTTTCCGTATCATTAAGAGATGATCAACGAGATTGCTATCGAACATCTATCAGGATGAAAAGCATTGCCGCATATATCCGCTATTGCTTTGAACTGAAAAAAGGTACAGAAACTATCTGGTATGGCAGAAACGGATTTGATGAAAGTTTTCGAGGCATGAACGAAAGCTTCTTTGAATTCCTTTGGCCGAATCCGACTGATGGCTTTCGGGCTCCTAAATGGGCCGCATCGCAAATTTATTATCAGATTTTCCCTGAACGCTTTTGTAATGGCGATAATGCACTGTCTCCCAAGCAGGCCGTTGCTTGGGGAAGCACCCCCACTCGTGAAAACTATATGGGTGGCGATATTCCCGGAATCATCAAACAACTTCCGTACCTTTCGGATTTAGGAATTACTTGCCTTTACCTGACACCGATTTTTGAAGGAAGTTCGAATCACAAATATGATACGGTCGATTACTATAAAATCGATCCTCAGTTCGGAACGGAAAAAGAATTGCATGCACTTATTACTGAAGCGCATGCATTGAACATCCGAATTTTACTGGATGGCGTATTTAATCATTGTGGTTTTTACTTTCCTTATTTTCAGGATGTTGTTGAGAAAGGCCAAGCGTCACAATATTCCCGATGGTTCTTTGTACAGTCGTATCCCATCAAAACAGATCCTTGTACTTATGACTGCGTAGGACACTATAAATGGATGCCCAAGTTAAACTTGGCAAACGAGGCGGTCCAGAACTATTTCACAGAGGTTGGACTATATTGGATACGAGAATTTGGAATTGATGGATGGCGATTAGATGTGGCAGATGAAATGCCAACAAAATTCCTTGAACATTTTGCTGCTACAGTAAAAGAAAAATATCCCGATGCTCTTCTCCTCGGTGAAACATGGGGGGATGCAGATAGGCTTGTAAGCGGAAACCGCCTGGATTGTGCGATGAATTATCTGTTCAAGGATGCCGTAACAGATTGGATCGCAAAAGATAAAATATCTGTATCCACATTTAATCAGCGCATCAATCGGATGCTCTCCCTTTATCCGCAAGAGACGAATTTGCGGATGTACAATCCGCTGGATAGTCACGATACGGCCCGGTTCCTATTCTCTTGTGGCAATGACATTGCACGGCTGCGTTTAGGAGTTGCGCTTCAAATGACATTGCCTGGTTGCCCGGCAATATTCTATGGTGATGAAATTGGCATAACCGGGGATAACGACCCGCTATGCCGCCAGGCAATGCAATGGGATAAGTCAAAACAGGATCTCCACACAAAGGAATGGTATAAAAAGCTAATCAAGTGCAGAAGAAACAGCAACGTTCTTCAAGAGGGAAACTTCCACACATTATATGTTGACGATGAAAATGGTGTTTACGCATTTTCACGTAGCGTCGATAATGATGTGGCAATTATCATTCTTAACACCGGCACCAAGGAAATCCAAATACCACCTCAAAAAGGACCAACTGACAAAACACTAACGGTTTTATTTAACGAAAGTGCAGCATTCTCTGCACCGCAAAACAAACTTTGTTCCGAAACGAAATGCTCTGATGAAGAAATGTGGATAACATCAGGGTGTTCCGTAAAAATATTAACAACAGAAAGCGAAGGTGTAACACAATGAAAAAGCAATCCACAAAAAAAGTGCTGGCACTTGCTACTTCCGCTGCAATGATGTTGACGGCATTCACGGCATGCGGATCTTCACAAGCACCAAGCACTACCCCAGCTCAGCAAACTTCCGAGGCACAAAGTGAAGAGGCAAAAGATGATTCCACCAACGGTGATACGGTTACGATCAACTTTTGGCATCACTACAGTGCGCAGTCCGCAGAGAATGAGACCTTGATGAATGTGCTCATTCCTAAATTTGAAGAAGAGAACCCCGGCTATAAGGTCAATGCAGTTTCTCATGACTGGAGTGACCTTCATGACAAGATTCTGATCAGTGCAAGTTCTCAGACGCTGCCGGATGTGGCCCGTCTGGACATTGCATGGGTACCGGAATTCCAGAAGATGAATATTCTGGTGCCCCTGGATCAGGAAATGAGCGATTTTGAGGAGGTTAGCAGCGAGCTGCTTCCCAGTGCAATGAGCACTGCACAAATCAAAGGAAGCTATTATGCGCTGGCCTTGAACACGAACACGAAAATCATGTTCTATAACGAGGAAGCATTTAACGATGCAGGCTTGTCCGTCCCGAAGACAATGGACGATATGCTTGCAGCTGCCCAGAAGCTTTCTGGAACGAACGCGAACGGTCAGCAAGTCTGGGGCCTGGATGAGCCGGCTCTGGCAGGCTGGAATGTTCTGCCCTACATTTGGAGCAACGGCGGCGAAATCACCGATGAAAACTACACGAAAGCGACTGGCTATCTGAACAGCGAAGCAACTGTGAACGCTGTGAAAATGCTGGCCGACATGTACAAGAACAGCGAATTCACCGGCTTTAACAGTGGTGATATTCCGATGACGGATGGTTTCGGCACTGGTCGTTACATGATGCTGCTGGAAGGCCCGTGGAAGACTTCCGAGCTGGCGGGCGCATATCCCGACTTCAAGTACGCCACTTGTGAGGTCCCCGCAGGATCGGCTGGTTCCATTTCCGTTCTGGGCGGCGAAGACATTGCCATGTTCAACACTGCCAATAAAGAAGGCGCATGGAAATTCATGAAGTTTATGACCAGCGATTTTGCCGAAGAAGAAATGGCAAAGTGCGGGCAGATTCCGGTAAACAAAGAAGCGCTGGATAGTGATGTTGTTGCCAATGCCGATTATGCACCGTTCCTGGATGCCATTACCACCGCAAAGGCTCGCCCGCCGGTAGCCTCTTGGAGCGAAATTGACAACGAACTCACTACTGCAATGACTTCCATTATTAGTGAGGGTGCCGATGTCCAGGAAACTCTGGATGCTTTGGCAACGAAGGTAGATGCACTATTGGCGGAGTAAATGTATTATAACATTTTTCCCGCAGTTAGACAACTGTTTTCGGCGGTTGCTCTATATAAAGTGAGGATATAGCGATGGGAATCAAATCAAAGCGTGACAAATTCCAAATCGGAGCGCTTCTGCTGCCGGGAGTAATGGTCTTCGCATTGTTTACGATTTATCCTATTACAAAGCTGTTTTACATGAGTTTCTTTGAATGGGATTTCGGAACAATGCTGGAACACCCGTTCTGTGGAATCAAGAATTATATTGATGTTTTGTCGGATGAAACCTTTAGAACTGCGTTTGTCAACACAATTATTTATACGATAACCACAGTTCCTGGTCAGATGATCCTTGGACTTCTGGTCGCGGCATTTATCAATTCCATTCCCCGGTTTCGTATCACGTTTCGCATTGTGTATTACATCCCTGTAATTACATCGTGGGTTATTGTTTCACTGGTATTCCGCTACATTTTCAATACAGAAGGTATGTTAAACTACTTTATTACGAATGTAATTCACATATCAACTGCCAACATTCCCTGGCTGGATACAAGAGCAGGCGGCATGTTCGTCCTGATTCTGCTTGGTATCTGGAAAGGTGTAGGCTGGAACATGGTTGTGTTTCTGGCCGCATTGCAAAGTGTTCCGCAAGAGCTGTATGAATCGGCAGAGATGGACGGATGCGGAAGTATTGCCAAGTTCTTTTATATTACGATTCCGTGCATCAAATCAACGATCCTGTTTGCGCTTGTAATGCTGACAATCGGCGGCTTTAATGCGTTCACATCCATTAAGATGATTACAGGCGGAAAACCAATGCACAAGACCGAAACGGTCTTGACTTGGATGTACTATAAGGCATTTAATGCCGGTGAGTTCGGATACGCAGCAGCGCTTTCGTTCATTGTCGCGGTAACATTGATTCTGCTGGCAATCCTTCAGTTCAAGGCTATGCAGCAAGGTGACTCTGTAGAGTGAGGTGAGCATATATGCATACCATAAATAAGCAAAAAACGATTCAAAATGTGATTCTTTATGGTCTTCTGCTCATTGGCGGTGTGTTTTCTGTCCTGCCTATGATCTATATGATCAGCACTTCGCTGAAGCCAAATGGAGCACTTTATGAGTATCCGCCGCACTTTTTCCCGAAGCTTAGCCAGATAACGCTGGAGAACTACGTCTACATATTCAATCAGGAAAAGTTCTATTTGAACTTCCTGAACAGCCTTGTGGTAGCCATTCTGACTATCGTATTTGCAGCAATTATTGCGAGCGCACTGGCCTTTTGTATTGCACGATTCCGCTTCCCAGGAAGAAAGGTTCTGTTTGCCTTGGTTATCGGGACAATGATTATTCCAGGTACTACTCTGATAATTACGCAATATCAACTCGCAACCTACTTTAAGCTGACAAATAAGCTGCTGGGATTGGTTCCGTTTTATGTGGCGTGGGTTATTCCCTTCTCCACGTTTATGATCAAAAACTACATTGAGAGCATTCCCAGGGACTTCGATGAAGCTGTATACGTTGACGGTGGCAGCATTTTTACGGTGTTCTTTAGAATCGTAATGCCGCTGGCAAGTCCTGCAATTGCGTCTGTAAGCATTTTCAACTTTCTTACTGCCTGGGATGAATATCAGTGGGCCTTGACGGTTATCAACGATAATGCTAAAAGAACGCTGCCGATTGCTATTTCTGGATTCTTTGGACAGCATCAATTCACACAGTGGGGCTATGTTTTCGCAATGTCTATGGCAAGCTTACTTCCTGTTCTGATTATATTTATCTGCTGCCAGAAGTATTTCGTTTCCGGGTTACAAACAGGAGGCATCAAAGGCTAATGACAGTTACCAAAGGAGGTAACCATGAAAAGTAAAAAGACATTAAATATGCGCGCGTTAAGCGCCTTACTTGCATCAACACTCGCGATTTCGGCTGTATTTGCACCGACCGCATTTGCACAGGATATCGGTGATACTTCCCAGATTGTGACCGCAGAAGAAAGCTCCGACTTTACACCTGCGGATGCAATCAACGACACCGACATTCAGAAAATCACAGAAAAGAAGTCTGTCCTGGACGAGAGCGACATCATCTACATGATTTTGACGGATCGCTTTTACGACAGCGACAGCAGCAACAACGGTACACTTGGCGTTGAGTACCGCCCCGGCGAACTGAAATACACGCAGGGCGGCGACTGGAACGGCATCACTCAGAAGCTGGATTACATCAAGGATCTGGGGGTCACTGCCATTTGGATTTCCCCACCGTCCGAAAATGAACTTCTTAGCCGCGATGGTGAGGAATCTGGTTATCACGGATACTTTACCCACAATTACAATTCGGCTGACCCTCACTATGGCACGAAGGAAGATTTGATCAATCTGGTCTCTACTGCTCATGAAAAGGGGCTCAAGGTCATTCTCGATGTCGTTCCGAACCACACTGCGGATTACTTTAATGGTAGCAGCAGCACCTATGACTCTGATAGCTATCAGCCTGCAGCACCGTTCAACAACCCTGATTGGTATCATCATTTTGGCGATATTACTGACTGGAGCGATGAAAATCAGGTTCTGAACTATGACCTTGGCGGCTTGGATGACCTGAACCAGGATAATCCGGATGCACGACAGGCCATAAAAGATGCCTACAAAGCATGGGTAGAGGATACCGGTGCAGACGGCGTTCGCATTGATGCAGCCCGTTCGCTTCCCAAGGATTTCATTCAGGAATTTGAAAATTATCTGGGTGTTCCTTCGTTTGGCGAAATCTTTGTAGGTGATGTCGATTACGTTAGTGATTTCTCGAATTACGAATGGGGTGTTTTGGACTTTCCGCTTTTCTTCCAGGCTAGAGAAGTATTTGCACATGATGCAAGTTTTACCACGGTGAAGAGCATCTTTGATCAGGATAGCAAATACAACGATGTCAATCACCTCGTGACCTTCATCGACAACCATGATCGCGATAGATTCCTCTGCTTGGCTGATGACAACTACCAGAAGCTGCGTCTTGCGCTGACCTTCATTTTCACTGTTCGCGGTATTCCTGATGTCTATTACGGCACCGAGCAGAACTGCTATGGCGGTGGCGTCCCCACCGAATGGGCAGGCATTGCAAACAAGGAAAACCGTGAAGTGATGCCCGGCTTTGATGAGGATGGGATTACCTTTAAATATATTCAGCGCTTGACCGAACTGCGTAAAGAATATGCTTGTCTCCAGACGGGAACGCAGCGTGAAATGTGGGCTGAAGATAACATTTATGCGTTCTCCCGCCGCGATGATTCGAACGGCCAGGAAATCATCTCCGTGTTTAATAACGGAACCAGCAACGAGACCCGCGCAATCCCCCTGCGTGCCGAAAGTTCTCTTGCCGTAGGAGCCACGCTGACGAACCTGCTGGACACTTCTGTAACAGCAACTGTAGAAGCTGGCGGTATCACTGGAAAGGTTTTGAACCTGACTATTCCGGCAAAGACGGCATGGGTATTCACCTCTGATAATGTTGCTGATTACGCCCCTCCTGCCCGCACGGTTACGACGATCCGCGTACATTATGATGTCGGCCTCGGCAACACCATGTATCTGCGTGGTTCTGATTATCCGCTTACTTGGGATAGCGGCCGCAGCATGCTGAATGTTTCGTCGGATGTTTGGGTTTATGAAACGGAACGTATCGGCAAGGGCGAGAGCTTTGAGCTCAAGCCGCTGATCAATGATACAACGTGGTCTTCTGGCAACAACTATACGGTTGTTGGAGGCGAAACGATTGACATTTATCCTAATTTCTAAGTAAAACATAGGGTTAATAAAGGCAGGCGTAGCGTTTAGCGTTACGCCTGCCCTTTTATTTGGGAGGTTACTTATATGAGCAGAAAAGCTGGTATTCTTTTACCGATTTTTAGTTTGCCATCAGAATATGGCATCGGAACACTTGGTCGTGCAGCCTATAGATGGGTGGATTTTTTGAATGATGCGCATCAAAAATTGTGGCAAGTTTTACCTGTGGGGCCTACAAGCTACGGAGACAGCCCGTATCAGAGTTTTTCCGCGTTTGCAGGGAATCCTTATTTTATCGACTTAGAATTGTTATGCGACCAGAAGCTTCTTACAAAGGATGAATGCGCGGCAATTCAATGGGAATATACATCGAAAAAAATAGAATATAAAATTCTTTACGATAACAGATTCTCTCTCCTGCGAAAGGCTTACCAGCGCTATCCAATGAAGCAATCTTTGAATGAGTTCATTAAGGAGAACGCATGGGCGCATGACTATGCTCTCTTTATGGCAATCAAAGACAGTCAAATGGGAAAGTCCTGGCAGGAATGGCCAGAACTCCTGCGCAATCGCAACTTCGAGGCTCTTGCTAAGGCAGATAGAGACTACCACGATGACATTTTATTCTATGTTTTTTTGCAGAAAATGTTTTTTGAGCAGTGGGAGAATCTAAAACAGTATGCAAATGCAAAAGATGTGCAGATTGTCGGAGATATTCCGATTTATGTGGCTTTGGATTCTGCGGATGTATGGGCACATCAGGAATATTTCAATCTTGATACGGATGGACATCCAACCGAGGTGGCAGGATGCCCTCCTGATGCCTTTGCAGCCACAGGGCAATTGTGGGGAAACCCGACCTACCGATGGAACATCTTAGCCGATCAGGGTTATTCTTGGTGGCTGGAACGTCTTTCGATGTCTTTTGAACTGTTCGATTATGTTCGAATCGATCATTTTAGAGGCTTCGAAAGCTACTATGCCATTCCTGCCAAAGATAAAACCGCAGAAAACGGCTGCTGGCGTCAAGGTCCCGGAAAAGATTTTATAAATGCCATAAAAGACCGATTTGGTGATCCACACATTATTGCGGAGGATTTGGGCTTTTTAACAAAGGAAGTAAAAGACCTTTTGCTAATGAGTGGTTTTCCCGGCATGAAGGTTCTTCAATTTGCTTTCGATACCAGAGAAAGCAACAACTATTTGCCATACACTTATGTAAAGAACTGTGTGGTGTACACAGGAACACATGATAACGATACACTACACGGATGGACACTGTCCGCCGCCCCGGAGGATGTGCGATATGCCAAAGAGTATATAGACTATTCGACAGATAGAGGGTCACTCGAACGGCAGCTTATTCGCGTAGCGATGGCCAGTGTGGGTGATACAGTTATTATTCCAATTCAAGATTGGCTTGAGTTGGGAAGCGAGGCGAGAATAAATCAGCCCTCTACGCTTGGGTGCAACTGGCTATGGCGAATGAATGCTGGTACTTGTACTTCTGCGCTTGCAAATGAAATTTCACGGATGACGGAATTGTATGGAAGATGACAACATCATTAATGAATAATGCTGAATTTCTTTGATGAACGGCTATCTGTAGAATATTATTAAAGACATTTGACTGCTTTTCCTACTTTCTTTCTATAGAGTCTTTCAGAAAAAGAATTGTATTGGAAGTATTGAAAAGACATAATAAAAAGTGCATTATTTGATGAAGGCATCCAATCACTTTGCCAGGTTAGGTGTTAAGATTATATGGGCAAATGATTTCAACGAGATTCCGATTCTTTTACAAAACTTCTATCGATGAAATAGTGGAATCCACCAATAAGCAAAATAGCCGCCCGCTGGTTCAATGACCGGCGGGCGGCTATTTTTGTTTACGCCCATTTAAAGTCAACGCCTGCAATAACTTTATGATATGAATTTTACACAGAAGTATGATGTTTATCATTATCGCTGTCACGCATTTTCTCAATAGCGTTTTTTAGTAATGGAGGAATCGATGCTCCCATCTTTTCTGCGTTTTCCAGAATACTCCCCAATTCGGATACAATGTACCAAAACAGGACGATGGGTGTAAGTAGCATATCATAATTAAAAGGAAGCGTAAGTCCTGAAATGTGATTCAGCGTTAGACCAAGCAAAATATCGGTTAAGACACTGACAAAAACCATAATGATGCTCCCGCCTTTATGCCACAAGCCTTGCCTGGCTTTATGGGAACTCCATTCGCCATTTTTAATGGCTTGCGCTGTGCCGGTTAGACAATCCAGCATCATACAGGCAGCATACAAGACAACAAGCCAACCAAGCCAGCCGTGCATTGCGGCCCATAACCCAATAGCACCAACACCGGCAGCCTTTTCAACAGAATCTGTTTGCATACCTCAATAAATTCTCCTTTTGCTCATTTACTATTCAAAGAGAGTAAATACCGCAAAATGTAAACGCGATTTACATTTTACCGCATTTGCTCTCTTTACTTTTTGAGCGGCCGCTCAAAAAGATGAAAAAAGGAGAATTAAAAATGGCATACGAATTCAACCATTACTACGAGATTCAGAACGTAGCTACAGGTAAATACGTGAACGTCCTGGGCAATCACGAGGATGGTACTGTAAAAAACGGTGAAACGGTTAACCTTTTCAACCGCACGAACAACCCTGATCAGCGTTGGGCGTTGGAAAATTTCGGAGGCAATGGCAATGTCCGAATTGTTTTGCAGCGGGGCGAAGGCTGGTACGCGTTGAACTATAATACGCGAAACACCAATTGCATCGTTTGGCACCTGAATACCGCGGATGATACTGACACGGTTATTACTACCGTTAAGGTAGAAAATCGCCCCAATACGTATTATCTTATGCTGCGGGATCGCAGCATTTACCTGACGGCTGTTGGCACTGCCCTAAAATGGAGTGCCTATACGGGCGAAGAAGAACAGATGTTCACCATTTTGGAACCCGGCACCGGCAGCGATGGCAGTGATAGCGGAGAAGTCTCTAATGTTCCCGATTCGAAGCTGGTGACCAAATTTATTCCGGCTCACGAAGGAAATTACACGAAAGATCGAAAAGCACAGGGTGGAACTATTTCTGAAATCACGATTCACCATTGCGCAAGCATTTTGACCATTGACGCTCTGGGCGCACTGTGGCAGCGTGAAGGACGAAAAGGATCTTCCCACTACGGTGTTTCTGAAACCAGCATTGGCCAGTATGTCCACGAGGATGATGTGGCGTGGACGAACGGTAACTGGGAGGCAAACTGCCGCGCAGTAACAATTGAGACATCTAATAGTGGTGGCGCACCGGAGTGGCCTGTTTCAGATACGACGTTCCAAACGCTGGTTACACTGGTGGCGGATATCGCCCGCCGTAATGGCCTTGGAAAATTGGTTAAGGGTAAAAATCTGACTTGGCACAGTATGTACGCTGCGACGGCATGCCCCGGTCCTTATCTTTCCGGAAAGCTGCAGGAACTGGTAGATAAAGCGAACACGATAAATGGTTTCTGATTTTTTTGATTTTAGGGTTTACAAAATTGGTGCAGTAATCTCTTTACTTAGTGAACGTTCACAAAAGCACCTGACGAGGTGCAAGGACAAAATTCAATGAAGGAGTGAAAAAATAATGGCTTACACTTTTGAGCAATCTTACTATTTTCGTCCGTATCGAGGCAACAGCAGTTTTTGGCTGAACCGCTACGGCAATGGCAGCATCGCATCTCACCAGAAAGCTACACTGTATACGGCAGCAGGTTCTGCTGATCAGCGCCTTAAAGTTCACAAGGTTAGCGGTGGTTGCCAGCTGCTTTCTGACCTCAACAATGCGTATGGTCTGAACATTTACGGAACCAAAGCAGGGAGTGTTTGTGACTTCTATCCGGTCTCTGGCAACTTTAACGATGCTTTGATTGACCTTTTGACCGTTGACGCAGCTAATAATCTGTACCGCATCAAGATGATCAACCACAACCTGTACCTGTCTCCGGCATCCAATTCGAGCGGTGCTGCTCTGACGTGGGAAAATG
>OGHK01002904.1_pt1 | contig 11026 bp, 10 predicted proteins | sample 1571411 | NCBI WGS metagenome assembly OGHK01 (sample SAMEA2582043, study PRJEB24529) | metagenome | biome: Human gut stool | place: China | collected 2011 | reverse complement strand
TGCCCTCGCCGCCGTTGCCCTTGATGACCATCATGCGCTGGCCCTTGTTGCTGGGGATCAGGCAATAGCCGATGAACTCCTGCACTGTGGGAATGTCCTCCGGGTAGAGCAGGTCGGACAGGAACCGCAGCCAGTGGACGGGCTGGACGGCTTTCGGGTCATACTTGACAGGCAGGCGGTTGCGGACGATCTCCGGCTTGCCTTCCTGAAAGGTGCCGTCCAGATACAGGGTGCCGTTTGCCAGCGCAATGCGGTCGGTGACGGGCGGGAAGTCCTCCACCTGCGCTGCCAGTTTCAGAACATCTACGACATTGCTGACCCGCTTTGCGATATTTGCGCCGATATGGTCTCGCAGCATATCGAAAATTTCACAGCGCAGGTTCATGGTGTCTGTGACCCTGCCTTCCGGGGTGAAAAATGCGCCATTCACATAGATGAGCTGGTGGGTGCTGAGAAAATCGTCACAGAAGATAGATTCGTTGAAGAAGCCTTTCTTGATCCATGCGGGGGTAAAGTTGTTTTCCATAGGCATACGTCCTTTCTTTGGTGCTGCGGCTTTTCCATGTGGTCAATTTGACCACATGGTTTTTCTGCCGCAGCAGGTGGATAAACGTCCGTTCTGTAAAGTGGTTCTTCTCATTTTGGGAAGGATCACTTTATTTGTCCGAAGCGTTACGGATACCTCATGTAGACAAAATGTCCACATGAGGTCGTTTCGCCGTTCTCCCTGCATGGTGTTCCTGCCCCCTTCCGGCGGCGTTTTCCGGCTCGCCCTGTAAGGGGTCATCGCCGGGTATCCCATGCAGACGGTCATGCGGTTTTCAAGGTGCGATGCTGGAACGGCAACAAAAAAGTCGCCACAAAACAGACCGGTCATGCCTTCGCTTTTTCGGAAGGTCTTGCCAGTCGGTTATGTAGCGACTTGAAAAGTCAAAAAGGGAAGCTGCCCAGCCCCGCAGGTACTGAGCGAATAAGTAAAATATGTAAATATTAAATTGTTGGGATAGATTACCACAAAATCCGGGCCGTGTCAACAAAAAGTTTTGAAAATACGCTACTTTCGGCAGGATGCAAGAAGATCCGAAGAAAACTTTGGCGAAAAGATAGAGGGTTGGACGGTGCGGGCCCTCTTGACAAGCTGTTATTCTTAAAAAGACGATGCCACGACAGGCAGGGGAACGTACACCATTGGTTCCTCCGCAAGCCTGCGCTGGGTGGGCAAAGACCGTCAACTGCCATGCCCATCTGCGCATCCTTCTGCCACAGAACAGGAGCTTGCCGCATTTGCTCACAGCCCCTTTTCCGCATCAGCCGGAACCAAGGTGTAACACACTAGACTTTGCAAGCAAAGTCGTGTGCCAAAGAGCATTCCACTGCTCTTTGGAATCTTCCCGGAAGCTTGATTCTAAAGCTAAAAACACCCGCAGGCGCTTGTATGGCAAAAGCGTCTGCGGGTGTCCGTGCGGAGAAGCAGGGTAAATGAAGTAGATATGAGTTTGTCAGATCTTATGAAAGCAGAATACGGTTGTTAGAATTAGCGTGTTAATGGGTTCAGGTTAGGAGAATATAATACGTTGAATTTTGCCCTCCGCGATCTATCAGCAACGTTGGTTTCAGACAGTGTTACTTGATGAAGCCAACGTGCTTGCAGATTTCTTCGATGGCCTTTTCCTTGCGCTCATTGAAGATGACCTTGTTCTCCTCGAACAGGTTTCGGCCTTCGGTGTCGATGGAGACGATGAGCGGACCAAACTCCTTGACGCGGCAGTGCCAGAGAGTTTCCGGCATACCAAGGTCGCGCCACTGGGCATCAACGATTTCTTCCACCTCGGTAGCAGCCACAACGGCATTACCTGCTGGGAACACACAGTGGATGGCACCGAACTCCTTGCAGGCTCGCTCGGTGTTGGGGCCCATGCCGCCCTTGCCCACGATGACGCGGACACCGGACTTCTGGACGAACTCATACTCAAATTTTTCCATGCGCATGGAGGTGGTCGGGCCGACCGACACCATCTCGAACTTGTCGTTGTCCAGCGGGCGGATGATGGGACCAGCGTGGAAAATAGCGGCATCCTTCACGTCTACGGGCAGCGGACGGCCTTCCTCAACGAGGCGGCGGTGTGCCACGTCGCGGCAGGTGGTCAGGCTTCCGTTCAGATAAACGATATCGCCAATGTGGATGTCCTTCAGGTCTTCTGCGGAGACCGGAGTGGTCAGAATTTTCTTTCCGTCTTTGATGGTCAGCATTACAAAGTCACCCCCGAATGAGTATCAATGGTGTAGTTCAGGTCTTTATCGAAAATGATGTGGCCGCGGCGGTGGCTCCAGCAGCCCACGTTCACGGCAACGCCGATGGCAGAAGGATGACGGGCAGTGTTCTCGATGTGCACGCCCATGACGGAGTACTTGCCGCCCATGCCCTGAGGACCAAGGCCGATGGAGTTGATGCCGTCCTCCAGCAGCTTCTCCATATAGGCTGCGCGCTCGTTCTCGTTGTGGCTGCCCAGAGGACGCATCAGAGCCTTCTTGGACAGCAGAGCAGCGGTCTCAACAGAGGTGGCAACGCCCACGCCCACCAGCAGCGGGGGGCAGGCGTTGATGCCGTAGCTGGTCATGACGTCCATGACGAACTTGGTCACACCCTCGTAGCCTGCACCGGGCATCAGCACCATGGCCTTGCCCGGCAGGGTGCAGCCGCCGCCTGCCATGTAGGCGTAGATCTCGCACTTGTCGCTGTTGGGGATGATGTCCCACCAGACGGTAGGGGTTCCCTTGCCGACATTGCGGCCGGTGTTGAACTCGTCGAAGGTCTCCACGCTGTTGTGACGCAGGGGGGCTTCGAAGGTGGACTTGACCACAGCCTCCTTCAGCAGACCTTCCACCTCGCCGATGAGCGGGAAGTCTACACCGCACTTTACCCAGAACTGCAGCACACCGGTATCCTGACAGCTGGGGCGGTTCAGCTCCTTGGCCAGCTTCTGGTTACGCTTCATGGTCTCATAGATGACCTTGGACAGAGGAGCATCCTCCTGTGCGCCCAGCTCATCCAGCTTTTTGATGATGTCGTCCGGCAGCACTTTGGCGATATGGCTCACAAAGTTGGCCATATAGGTCGTCATCTGCTGCACCTGTTCCTGCTTGTTCATTCCATTTCCTCCTTGAAAGATTTGGCTTGGTACATTTGTGCATTTGCTTCACTTATTCAACGCTCTGCCCACATCACTGTGGGAAGAACGGAAATGCGATGGGAAGGATCACCATGCTGACAACGGTTGCGATGAGGATGAGGGGCAGACCGGCTTTTGCATAGTCCTTGAAGGTGTAGCCGCCGGCGGAAACCACCATGGTGTTGGCGGGCATACCGATGGGCGTTGCGTAGGCGCAGGAGCCGCCGATGACACAAGCCATCAGGACAGCGCGGGGGTCAGCACCCATGCCCTGTGCGATGCTCAGGCAAATGGGGACCATCAGGGCGGTGGTGGCCGTGTTGGACATGAAGTTGGTCATGACACAGCACAGAATGAACACCACGAAGGTGAGTACATAGGGAGAAGGATTCTCTCCCAGAGCACCGATAACGAGGTTTGCGATCTCTGCGCCTGCACCGGTCTTGTCCAGTGCGGATGCCAGCGACAGTGTGCCGCCGAAGAGAAAAATCGTCTTGAGGTCAATGGATTTGAGGGCATCCTTTTCGGAGATGACACCGGTGAGGATGAGTGCCAGTGCGCCGATGCCGCCGGTGATGCAGAGCTTGATGCCGATCTGCTTCTCGAAGATCATGCCCAGCAGGGTGAGCACCAGAATGACCAGAGACAGCACCTGCTTCCACTTGGGAACGTTGCTGAAATCCTGCTCGGTGCTGAATGCACCCTCATCCTTGACTTCGTGGGTGGGGAGCAGCTTCTCGCCGATGGTGGCGTAGAAGAGGATACCGACGATGAGGATGGGCAGACCAACAATGGCGTACTCGAAGAAGCCGAAGGACATCCCGATCTCATCCAGTGCGCTCTGGGCGATAAGGTTGCCGGGTGCGCCGATGAGGGAGAGGTTGCCGCCCATTGCCGCCGCAAAGACCAGAGGCATCAGCAGCTTGGAGCGGGAGTAGCCGGACTTGGCCGCAATGCCGATGACCACGGGGATCAGGACGGCGGCAGTGCCAGTGTTGGAAAGAACGCCGCTCATCAGGCCGACAATGACCATGATGGCGATGATGAGACTGCGTTCCGATTTGGCAAAGTGGGTGACGATGCCGCCGATCTTATTGGCCATGCCGGTTTCAAACAATGCACCGCCGACAATGAACATGGCGACGAAGAGAATGACGTTGCTGTCGATGAAGCCTGCAAAGGCAGTCTTGACATCCAGCACGCCGGTGACGACCAGACCGATACAGACGATCATGGACGTGACACCGAGGGGGATCTTCTCAAGCACGAACATGACGACTGCGAAGAGAAGAAACAACAGAGTGATGGTAGATGGGGTCATACTGGGGGTTCCTCCTTTTAATTTTTGATAATGTATCCAATTATCGACGCAACTTCACGCCGACTTGCGGAACTCCCCAGCTGTGCCGGATGGCACAGGGTCTTGTGGTGTCAGTCTTATCCCTTTGACGGCATTTTCCAGAATTTTGGAAGAGGTGCAGTTGCGCCAAAGAGAAGGCCCTCTTGATTTGATTTATATTTAATCTGTGATAATGTATCCATTTGACGACGCAAGAATACACCTAAATCGTGCAGTTGTCAAGAGGTTTCTACGAGAATCGTCGAATCGGATATTCCCGGCAGGGATTTTTGTGCAGGTCTTACAGACGGTTGGATGGTTCTTTGGATGCAATGGTGGGCAAAAAATAGGAGCTGCCTCTGTATGGTGACAGAGACAGCTCCTGCATCATCTTATTTCAGCCGATTTTTGAAATAGCCCTCGGCGCAGTAGATGGCACCGCAGGGATTATGCGCCAGAACGCGGTCTTTTGCAACCAGAGTCGTGACCATTGCGTCCGAATACTTATAGAACATGGAGTCATGCCCAACGCACAGACCGATCTCGATGTTGAACTCGGTGTGCTGTTCGTTCAGCAGCTTTGCCTGTGCGATGGGGTTGCACATGGCTTCAAATTCACCGGGATGGATCTTGACCTCCTCCGGGATGCCCACTTCTTCCTTGGAGATGCCGCCGGTTTTGCAGATGACCGATACTACCTCAAAACCGTGCTCCCGGAGCAGGTCGGCCACGATGCGGGCTTCCTTGCGCAGACCCTTGCAGAATGCAAGCCCCAGTTTGTGGTAGTCCATCCGCTTGCAGAACTCTACCGTCTCCTTCAGGCGGGGCCACTGGCAGTAGCCCAGTCCTTCAATAGCAGAGCAGTTGACATAGAAATCATGATTCTCCGCCAAAGCATAGCCGCTCCGGGCATCTGCCATGACAGGTTCGTTCCTCATGGGGCAGCTTTTGGGCATTTTATCCGGTTCATTGTTGGCGCAGGCCAGAACGGCGCAGTTGGCACAGGTGTACATTTTCCGCTCTCCTTATAAGTAATAGGTCAGTGCATCGTCCATGCTGCGCAGGATATGCTTTTCCATCTCAGCCCGTGCGGCCAGCGCATCACGGGCTTCCAGCGCGGCGAAAATCAGCTTGTGCTCCCGCTGGGAATTGAGGGCATAGTCCAGCTCGCTCATCTCCACGCCGATGGACAGACCATTCCAGAGTTCAGACAGCATCTTTTGCATCTTCTGATTGCCGGATGCTTCCCAGATCTCAAAGTGGAACGACTGGTTGTAGTCGGCATAATTCCCGGTCTGCTGGTGGGAAAGGGCTTCTTCTGCCGTGTCCACACAGTTCTTGATTTTGGAGAGATCGGCGTTGTTCTGACAGCAGAGCATACAGGCGGCTCCCTCCAGCGCAGAACGCAGCTGGTAGTGCTCCCGGATGGTCTTTTCGGTCACACCCAGCACAATGGCGCACTTATTCTGCTTGACTTCCAGCAGACCGTCCCGTGCCAAGATCTGAAATGCCTCCCGCACCGGGGTCACCGAAACGCCAAGCTCCTGTGCGGTGTTTTCCAGCGTCAGTTCCGCCCCCTCCGGGATGCTTTTGGAGATGATGGCTTTCCGCAGGGCGGAAGCTACCCGTTCACGGGCGGGCAGCAGTTTAATGGGTTTCAGTCCCAGCATATTGACTCCTTACCGTTAAAATGAGGTGTAACAATTCTTCTTCGTAGCTGCGCCATTCGTTCAAGACCTCCGGCGAGCCCTGCCGGTCAAGTGTCAGCAGATGAGCCAGCCGTCCGTTGACCGGCGCAGGGCGGGCGTTGACCGCAAAGGCAATGTAGGTTTCCTGAATGCTTTCCAGCAATTTGCTGTGGAGCGGATAGGTCAGCGCACTCCGCAGCGTCCGGTGCTGGAGCATCTCACCGCCTGCCAACATGGCATCCTGCGGCAGACAGCGCATGGCCTGACGTTCCAATTGCGCCCCCAGTGCCAGAATCTGACGCAGGGTATCTTCACTCAGGTCAGCGGCTTTTACATGGTTGTTGGGCAGACGGATGAGAAGCCCCTGATACTCAAGGATCATCAGAGCCTCGCGCACCGGCATCCGGGAGACGCCAAGGCTCTCTGCCAGCTCATTCTGGGTCATCTCGGTTCCGGCGGGTATCTGCCCGGAAAGGATGGCCTGTTGCAGAGCGTCCACCACGCTGCCGTTCTTCTTCTGGATACCGATGTACTCCATAATGCCGCTCCTTTATCATCGTGTTTCTTATATTGTATCCAATTTTCAAGCCAAATGCAAGATACATCCCCGGAGAAAACCAAAAAGCACCCGACAGACGATTTGAAATGATGCCTGTCAGGTGCTGGTGTATGATTGTTTGCTCAGATCATCTTAAAATGCTTCAACGCATCCCGGATGGCTTTTTCCTTTTCGGGCGGGCATTTCGGCTGGCGGCTGTTCTCGGACTTAGGCTTGTTATAATTTGCCCTTTCCTTGATGCCGCACTTCTGCTTGACCTGTGCAATATAGAGGGCGCTGACGTTCAGGCCGGTATGTTCCTTGACATATTCCCGGATTTCCTCATAGGTAGCTTTCGTTTCCGCAGCGGTCACGTCCAATTCGTCCATCTTCAGATCGACCGTGATCTTCTGGTGGATATCCAGTTTGGACAAAGCACATACCACCTCACAGTGTGTGCTGTGGGGGAACATATCCACTGGCGTGAAGCCTTCGGCGCGGTAGCCTTTCTGGGTCAGGAGAGCGAGGTCGCGGGCCATCGTCTCGGGGTTGCAGCTGACGTAGACCACCCGCTTCGGGGCCATGCGGGCCACGCTCTCGATGAAGGCGGGCGTCGAACCCTCCCGGGGCGGGTCCATGAAGACGACGTCGGCCTTCTGGCCCGCGTCGGCGGCTTCCCGTATCCATGCGGTGGCGTCAGCGGCAAAGAAGCGGGCGTTTTTTACGCCGTTGTGCTTTGCGTTGCCGATGGCGTCCCGGACGGCGTCCCGGTTCACTTCCACGCCCACCACCTGCCGGGCCTTGTCAGAGGCCGTCAGGCCGATGGTGCCGATGCCGCAGTAGGCGTCGAGGACGACTTCTTTGCCAGTGAGGTGGGCGGCATCTATGGCCAGCCCGTAGAGCACGGCGGTCTGGACGGGGTTCACCTGATAGAAGCTGCGGGGGCTGAGGGCGTAGGTCTTGCCGCAGAGGGTGTCGAGGATGAAGCCCTTGCCGTAGAGGACTTTTTCGTCCTCGCCCAAAACGACGCTGGTGCGGCGGGGATTGTAGTTCTGTACGACGGTGGTGACGGGGACGCCCCGCTTTTCGGCCTCGGCCAGCAGGGCTTTCACGAAGATCTTCGCGCCGGGCAGCACGGGCTGGGCCGTGACCAGGACCACCATCACCTGACCGGTGGCGACGCCCCGGCGGAGCAGGCAGTGGCGGAGCAGGCCGGTGCCTTTGTCCTCGTTGAAGGGCTGGTAGCGGCAGGCGTTGGCGGCGGCGCGGACGGCCAGCATCACCTTATCCAGCACTTCATCCTGCAAAAGGCAGCTCTCCACCGGCAGCACCTTGTGGGTGCGGGCCGCGTAGATGCCGGAGGTGAGTTTTCCACCGGCGGCAGGGGCAAAGGTGGAAATGACCTTGTTGCGGTAGTGGTAGGGCGCTTCCATCCCCCGGATAGGGGCGACAGGGCCGTATTTGCCCAGCAGGGCGCGGACGTCGGCCTCTTTCTTTTTGAGCTGTGCGGCGTATTCGGTGGCCAGCATCGGGCAGCCGCCGCAGTTTTTGGCGCGAAGTTTGCAATCCATTATCATATCCTCCTGAAACCAGACCGCAGGGTCCATTGCCTTACGGATGGCAGTGCGTTTTCATCCAGTACGAGTTGAGCGGCCTGCCAAGGGCTCCCCTAACAGGGAAGCTGGCAAGCGCAGCGAGACTGAGAGGTTTAACCGTACGGGTCATACAGGTCATATTCTTCCGCTTCTGCGTGCTTTTCGTTCAGTACAGCGATGGCCTGTTCCAGCTCGCTCTGGGAGCAGCCGCTCTCGCTCACCAGCGCCCGCACGGCCTGTGCGAGGTCGCCGCCAAAGACGGTGTCCAGCCGCTGGCGCATGGTGTAGACGCCGTAGGCCCGGCGGGTGACGGTGGGGGCGTAGAGGTTGTGGTTCTGCTCTTTGGTGCAGGTGACCCAGCCCTTCTCTTCCAGCCGGTATAAAAAGTTCAGCACGGTGGCGGCGGCCCAGCCTTTTTCGGCCAGACGCGCACCGATGTCCCGCCGCGACACGGGCGGTTTGCAGTCCCACAGGGCCAGAAGCACCTGTTCCTCCGCCGCCGAAAGGGCTTTCAGCCTGTCCGGAATGCCATACATGGGGGCGATCTCTCCTTTATAAGTGAAAAAATGATTTTACGTTTGTCTTAGATACTGCTATTGTACCAAAAACCAGGAAAAAGGACAAGAGCAGAAAACCCAGCAGTCATGCGGTTTTCCACTGGATATTTTACAAATGTCTTTGAAAATGTCCCCTGCACGAGGACATTTGTGCGCTTCGTGCGCCCGCCCGGGCTTTGATGGCTCAACTTTGTGCAAAGATGCTCTTGTTTTGCACCCCTCAAAACCATTATACTACGGACAAATCCAGAGCACAACGCCCGAACGGGCCGTCAGATAGAGGAAAAGGAGAGGATCCATCATGGCACGAGTTTATAATTTCAGCGCAGGTCCCAGCATGTTGCCCGAAAAGGTACTCAAGCAGGCTCAGGCAGAGCTGCTCGAATACGGCGGCAGCGGCCAGAGCGTGATGGAGATGAGCCACCGCAGCAATTGGTTCGACGCCATCATCACCGACACCGAAGCCACCCTGCGCCGGGTGATGAACATTCCCGATAATTATAAGGTCGGCTTCTTCCAGGGCGGTGCGACCCAGCAGTTCGCCATGGTGCCGCTGAACTTCATGACCACCGGCAAGGCCGACTACATCGTCACCGGCAACTTCTCCAACCTGGCCGCAAAGGAAGCTGCAAAGTTCGGTGAGGCCAAGATCGTCGCGTCCAGCAAGGATAAGAACTTCACCTACATCCCGGACGTGAACGCCATCGACTACGACAAGGATGCAAGCTACATCCACATCTGCCAGAACAACACCATCTTCGGCACCCAGTATGTCGAGGTGCCTCAGGTGGAGGGTGTGCCGCTGGTGGCGGATATGAGCTCCATGATCCTCTCCAAGCCCGTGGACGTCACCAAGTACGGCTGCATCTATTTCGGCGTCCAGAAGAACGTCGCCCCCGCCGGTATGGCCATCGCCATCGTCCGGGACGACCTGCTGGGCCATGCCGCCGACAATGTACCTACCATGATGAACTACACCACCCTGCTGGCCAAGAACAGCATGTACAATACGCCGCCCTGCTGGTGCATCTACATGACCGGTCTGGTGCTCAAGTATCTGGAAAACGACATCGGCGGCCTTGCCAATATGCAGAAGATCAACGAAGCCAAGGCCAAGGTCCTGTACGACTACCTCGATGGTCAGGACTTCTTCAATAACCCTGTGGAGCACCGCTACCGCAGCACCATGAACGTCACCTTCACCAGCCCTGACCCTGACCTCGACAAGAAGTTCTGCGCCGAGGCCGCAGACGCCGGTTTCGTCAACCTGAAGGGCCACCGGAAGGTGGGCGGCATGCGCGCCTCCATCTATAACGCCATGCCCATCGAGGGCGTGGAGAAGCTGTGCGACTTCATCAAGAAGTTCGACAAAGAGAACTAAGAAAACTAAAAAAACACGGCCTGGATTCCCGCCCCTTACAACAGGGGCGGGAATTATAAAAGAACAGGCCCTGCCATAACATAAAGAGGGTTTTTATTATGTATCGCATCAAGACTTTGAATAAAATTTCCAGCGCCGGTCTGGCCCATCTGGACCAGACCCGCTTTCAGGTGGGCAACGACGTAGAGAACGAGGACGGCATCCTGGTCCGCTCCGCCGCCATGCACGAGTATGAGTTCCCCCAGGCCCTGCGGGCCATCGCCCGCGCCGGTGCAGGCACCAACAACATCCCCATTGACCGCTGCTCCGAAAACGGCATCGTGGTCTTCAACACCCCCGGCGCCAACGCCAACGCCGTGAAGGAGCTGGTCATCGCCGCCATGCTCATCGCCTCCCGCGATATCATGGGCGGCGCCAAGTGGGTGCAGGAGCAGGCCAACACCGAGGGCGTGGACGTGGCCGCCGCCGTGGAGAAGGGCAAGTCCGCCTTTGTGGGCCCTGAGCTCTATAAGAAGACCCTGGGCGTCATCGGCCTGGGCGCCATCGGCGCGCTGGTGTGCAACGGCCAGTGCCTCCCGCATCTGGGCGGTGGATTCCAACTGATCCAGCAGAAACAGCGCGACCATATCGACCGCGCACATCACAAGCAGGCAAAACGTCCATGCGTCATTTTCGCCTGCGGCACCTTCTGCGTTGAACACCCGGTAAAGCACAAACAATGTACACAGTGGGAACAGTGTTGATGCCAGTATCCATGC
>OGHK01002894.1_pt1 | contig 11062 bp, 5 predicted proteins | sample 1571411 | NCBI WGS metagenome assembly OGHK01 (sample SAMEA2582043, study PRJEB24529) | metagenome | biome: Human gut stool | place: China | collected 2011 | reverse complement strand
TTTAATTTATTTAATAATTACCTTATCTATTTCTCGTTTTGTAGCATATTTAGAGCGGAGGTATCAAATTGATGATAGAAATTAAAAATCTGCATAAGTCTTTTGGTCATGTAGAAGTATTAAAAGGCGTAGATGTTTCCATTGAAGAAAAAGAAGTGGTAGTTATAATTGGGCCAAGTGGTTCTGGTAAATCTACACTACTTCGTTGCATGAATTATTTAGAAGAGCCTACAAGTGGAGATATCACTGTAGATAATATGAAACTTGATAAACATGCGGATATCAATAAAATTCGTGAAAATATCGGTATGGTATTCCAACGTTTTAATTTATTTCCACATATGACAGTATTAGAAAATATTGTACTTGCACCAACAAAAGTGTTGAAAATTTCACGTGATGAAGCAATCTCAACAGCTATGGATTTATTACAAAGAGTTGGTTTAAAAGAAAAAGCTAATTCTTATCCAAGTCAGTTATCTGGTGGGCAACAACAACGTGTGGCTATTGCAAGAGCTCTTGCAATGAAACCAAAAGTTATGCTCTTTGACGAACCAACATCAGCTCTTGACCCAGAAATGGTAACAGAAGTATTAGATGTTATGAAAAGCTTAGCTAATCAAGGTATGACAATGGTTGTAGTTACTCATGAAATGGGATTTGCTCGTGAAGTTGGGGATCGTGTATTATTCGTAGATGAAGGTCGTATCATTGAAGAAGGTACACCAAAAGAAATTTTTGAAAATCCTAAACAAGAACGTACAAAATTATTCTTATCTAAAATTCTTTAAAATTAAAATCAAATATTCTAGTTTAAATCGCATTTTAAGCTAGAATATTTGATTGACGCTCATCTGGTAGTATGCTATAATTTATTATTACCGGACGTGCGATTATTTGTCGTAAAAAAACTAAATAAAAATTAGTTTGAGATGAGTAACGTTCAAAATTTTTAACATAAAAAGCGAGAATTCTTTTGATTTTATTTCAAAGAAAATAAAGCTTTATGTTAAGTTTTAGGTAAGCAAATAGCAAGCCTATAAAGTTAGTTGTTCTTTAAAAACACAAAATGTAGGACTTCATATTTTAGAAGCTACAAAGGAGTTTTGGCAGTTCCTTTAAGAGGATATACTTCTTAAAAATCTTCTACTAGCAATTATAACTGTTAAGTATTTAAGCACTGTAGTTATCATTGTTGAGCGAAGAATGTCAATATATTTGATTACGTTATAGAAAATATTTTTCTATAGCTTTATATATTTTGGAGTGAATGAGGTGTACAAAGGAATATCTTTGTCAATTACAAAGCAAGGTCTTTAAAGAGAAAAAGTGCCTTGCCTTTTTAACGTTTAATGTATGTTGATAGTGAAAACATATCAAAGCGTATAGACAAAAGATAAGAAAACACTTTATTCATATGTTTAATATTTAGTTTCAATTCGGTTTGAGGGGTGAAGATTTTAATGTTCAATCCTGTCTCAGTTGGTAAACGGACCAGGTATAGCTATGCCAAAATCAAAGAGGTTATGGATATGCCTCATCTTCTGGATATCCAGAGAAATTCTTATGATTGGTTTATGAAGGAAGGATTACAGGAGATTTTCCATGATATCTCTCCAATTCAGGGATTTACAGGAAATCTTGTGTTATCGTTTGAAGGTTTTTCTTTAGGAAAACCTAAATATGATATTGATGAATGTAAAGAACGCGATGCTACGTATTCTGCTCCTTTACGTGTCAATGTACGCCTGGTTAATAATGATACTGGCGAAGTAAAGGAACAGGAAGTTTTCATGGGTGATTTCCCACTCATGACAGAAACAGGTACATTTATCATCAATGGTGCGGAACGTGTTATCGTAAGTCAGCTCGTTCGTTCTCCTGGTGCTTATTACGGTGAAAATATTGATCCTACTGGTAAAAGATTATATAATGCCACAGTTATTCCAAACCGTGGTGCATGGATAGAGTTTGAAACAGACTTAAATGATGTAATTTCTGTTCGTCTTGACCGCAATCGTAAATTACCAGCTACAGTATTAATCCGTGCATTAGGTTATGGTACAAATGATGCTATTATGTCTTTATTTGATAATGATGAACGCATTAGAAACACTATAGACCGTGATAATACAGTAACAAAAGAAGAAGCATTAGTAGAAATCTACAAAAGACAGCGTCCAGGCGACCCACCTACTGTAGATAATGCTAAACAACTTTTAGAACAGCTTTTATTTGATCCTAAACGTTATGATTTAGCAACTGTAGGTCGTTATAAATTAACTAAAAAATTAGGCTGGAAACGTCGTCTTTTAGGCAAACAATTAGCTGAGCCATTAGTAGATAAAGAAACTGGTGAAGTTTTAGTTCCTGCTGATGTTACAATTGAAGCATCTATGGTTGAAGATATTACTATCGAACAAGAAAATAATATCTTCGGTGAAGATGAACATGCAATTGTTTATATTAAAGATAAAAACAATAATAGAATTAAGATGATTTGTTCTCGTACTTTACCATACAATCATCGTACAATTACTATTAACGATATTATTGCATCTATTAGTTATTTATTAAACTTAATGGATGGACATGGACATAAAGATGATATCGACCATTTAGGAAATCGTCGTATCCGTTCTGTTGGTGAATTGTTACAAAATCAATTCCGTATCGGTTTATCCCGTATGGAACGTGTAATCAGAGAACGTATGAATACACAAGATAATGATGTAATTACACCACAAGCTCTTGTAAATATTCGTCCTGTTGTGGCAGCAATCAAAGAATTCTTTGGTTCTAGCCAGTTGTCTCAGTTCATGGACCAGAACAACCCACTTAGTGAACTTACACATAAACGTCGTTTATCTGCACTTGGTCCTGGTGGTCTTAGCCGTGAACGTGCAGGGTTCGAAGTTCGTGACGTACACAACTCTCACTATGGTCGTATGTGTCCTATCGAAACTCCAGAAGGTCCAAACATCGGTCTTATCGGTTCTCTTGCAACATATGCTCGTATTAATGAATTTGGCTTTATGGAAACACCTTATCGTAAAGTCGATAAAGTTAATAAACAAGTAACAACAGATGTTCGTTACTTAACAGCTGATGAAGAAGATGATTTAGTAATTGCACAAGCCAACGAACCATTAGATGAAAATAACTGGTTCAAAGCTCAGCGTGTAACAGCACGTGTTCATGAAGAAACAATGCTTGTTGATGCAGATAGTGTAGATTACATGGACGTATCACCAAAACAGATTGTATCCATTGCGACAGCAATGATTCCATTCTTAGAAAACGACGATGCTAACCGTGCCTTAATGGGTGCGAACATGCAACGTCAGGCTGTACCTCTTTTCAGAACACAGGCACCACTTGTTGGTACTGGTATGGAATATAAAGCAGCTTGCGACTCTGGTGTTATGGTACTTGCAAAACGCGCAGGTGAAGTTGTTAGAGTAACAGCAGATTTCATTGAAGTTCGTGCAGACGAAACTGGTGAAATCGACCATTATAAATTACAAAAATATTTACGTTCCAACCAAGGTACATGTATGAACCAAGTGCCAATCGTGTACAAAGGTGATCATGTAGAAGCAAAAGAACCTATCGCTGATGGTCCAGCAACTGACCATGGTGAATTAGCTCTTGGTTACAACGTTATCGTAGCATATATGCCTTGGGAAGGTTATAACTACGAAGATGCGATTTTATTAAGTGAAAAACTTGTAAAAGAAGATATTTACACATCTATCCATATTGAAGAATATGAATGCGATGCTCGTGATACAAAACTTGGACCAGAAGAAATCACACAAGATATTCCAAACGTAGCAGAAGATGCTCTTCGCGACCTTGATGCTGATGGTATTATCCGTATTGGTGCAGAAGTTCGTGCAGGTGATATCTTAGTTGGTAAAGTTACTCCAAAAGGAGAAACAGAACTTACAGCAGAAGAAAGATTATTACGCGCTATTTTTGGTGAAAAAGCTCGTGAAGTTCGTGATACTTCCCTTCGTGTTCCACATGGTGAAGCTGGTCGAATTGTTGATGTTAAAATCTTCAACCGTGCTAATAATGATGAATTACCACCTGGTGTAAATCAGTTAGTACGTGTATATATTGCTCAAAAACGTAAAATCTCTGTCGGCGATAAAATGGCTGGTCGTCATGGTAACAAAGGGGTTGTATCCCGCGTTATGCGTGAAGAAGATATGCCATTCTTACCAGATGGTACTCCAGTAAATATCGTGCTTAACCCATTAGGCGTGCCTTCACGTATGAACATCGGACAGGTACTTGAAACACATCTTGGTATGGCTGTTCGTGAACTTGGTATGCAGATTAAAGCAGGAGATCCAACAGTAGAATCTCGTTTACGTGCAATTGGTTATGATTTTGATAAAAATGGTATGCCAAAACCAGACGTTGCTGGTATTCACATTGCAACTCCAGTATTCGATGGTGCAAAAGGTAACGAAGTATTTGAAACACTCAAAGCTTCTGGTTTCTCTGATAATGGTAAGACTATTTTATATGATGGTCGTACAGGTGAACCATTTGAAAATCCTGTTACAGTAGGTTGCGTGTACATGCTTAAACTTCATCACCTTGTTGATGATAAGATCCATGCTCGTTCAACTGGTCCATACTCTCTTGTTACACAACAACCATTGGGTGGTAAAGCTCAATTTGGTGGTCAACGTTTCGGGGAAATGGAAGTTTGGGCTCTCGAAGCATATGGTGCAGCTTATACACTTCAAGAAATTTTAACAGTAAAATCTGACGATGTTGTTGGACGTGTTAAAACATATGAAGCTATTGTAAAAGGTGAAAACATTCCTGAACCAGGTGTTCCAGAATCCTTCAAAGTTCTCATTAAAGAGTTACAAAGTATTGGTCTTGATATCAAAGTTCTTTCCGAAGATGCACAGGAAATTATGATTAATGATATTGAAGATGATATCAATGAAACTGCAAGAGAACTCGATATGGATGCAACAGCAACAAAAGAATCTTATGGTCAAGCAGTAACAACAGATGTTTCTGAAGAAAATGTAGTAGAAGATGATTATACTACTGAAGAACCAACAGATGATATCATTGCTGATCTTGGTGCAGATAATTTTGACGAATAATATAATGGTTTAATTTAATCGATTTAAGAGCATTTATTAATTATAAATGCTCTTAATCAATAAATTGAAATAGTGATATAGTAATGTAGGTAACTTTTATTTGTTTAATAAAAGTTTTTTAACAGATGCAAGGCTGAATTTTAAAGAAAGGGAGTGACAGCCCCTTGTTAGATGTAAATAATTTTGATTCTATGCGCATAGGACTAGCTTCTCCAGAAAAGATTCGTGAATGGTCTTATGGCGAAGTAAAAAAACCAGAAACTATCAATTATCGTACTTTAAAACCTGAACGTGATGGTTTGTTCTGTGAAAGAATTTTTGGTCCTACACGTGACTGGGAATGTCATTGCGGTAAATACAAACGCATTCGTTATAAAGGTATTGTCTGTGACCGTTGTGGCGTAGAAGTAACTCGTGCAAAAGTACGTCGTGAACGTATGGGTCATATAGAGCTCGCTGCACCAGTATCTCACATTTGGTACTTTAAAGGCATTCCAAGTCGTATGGGTCTTATCTTAGATGTATCACCTCGTTCTTTAGAGAAAGTATTATACTTTGCTTCTTATATAGTATTAGATCCAGGCGATACACCTCTTATTAAAAAGCAACTTTTATCCGAAAATGAATACCGTGAGTATTATGATAAATATGGCTCTAGCTTCAAAGTAGGCATGGGTGCTGAAGCGGTAAAACAGCTTTTAGAAGAATTAGATTTAGATAAAATGAATAAAGAATTACGTGAAGAACTTCGTACTTCTAGCGGTCAGCGTAAAGTTCGTGCTATTCGTCGCTTAGAAGTAGTAGAAGCTTTCCGTAAATCTGGCAATAAACCATCTTGGATGATTCTTGATGTAGTACCAGTTATTCCACCAGAATTACGACCAATGGTTCAATTAGATGGTGGTCGTTTTGCTACATCTGACTTAAATGATTTATATCGTCGTGTTATCAACCGTAATAATCGTTTAAAACGTTTATTAGACTTAGGTGCACCAGATATTATCGTGCGCAACGAAAAACGTATGCTTCAAGAAGCAGTTGACGCACTTATCGATAATGGTCGCCGTGGTCGTGCTGTAACAGGCCCTGGTAACCGTCCACTTAAATCTTTAAGTGATATGCTCAAAGGTAAACAAGGTCGTTTCCGTCAGAACTTATTAGGTAAACGTGTTGACTACTCTGGTCGTTCCGTTATCGTTGTAGGTCCTGAACTTAAACTTCATCAATGTGGTTTACCAAAAGAAATGGCTCTTGAATTATTCAAACCATTTGTAATGAAAAAACTTGTAAATTCTGGACTTGCACACAATATTAAATCTGCAAAACGCATGGTTGAACGTATTCGTCCAGAAGTTTGGGATGTATTAGAAGAAGTTATAAAAGAACATCCGGTTCTTTTAAACCGTGCCCCTACGCTTCACCGTCTTGGTATTCAGGCTTTTGAACCTGTACTCACAGAAGGTCGTGCACTTAAATTACATCCACTTGCTTGTACAGCTTACAACGCTGACTTCGATGGTGACCAGATGGCTATTCACCTTCCACTTTCAGCAGAAGCTCAAGCAGAAGCTCGTATTTTAATGCTTGCTGCTAACCACATCTTAGCACCAAAAGATGGTGGCCCAATTATCACTCCATCTCAGGATATGGTACTTGGTTCTTATTATTTAACAATTCTTCGTCCAAATGCACAAGGAGAAGGAAAAGTATTTACTGGTATAAATGAAGCTATTTTAGCTCATCAACATAAAAATCTTCAATTACAAGCATTAATTCAGGTTCGTATGGAAGGATATGGTCTTGTAAAAACAACTCTTGGTCGTATGATTTTCAATGAAATTCTTCCTCCTGAAATTCGCGATTTCTATCAAGTAACAAAAGTTTCCTTAGAAGCTGATACACCAGAAGCTCGTGAAGCTTTAATTAAAGGCTTAAAAGGTAAAAAGATGGCTGAACCAATCGTTAATAGCGAAGGTAAAGAAATCGTTCCAGCTGATACAGCTGTTGATGCTGGTTATATTAAAAATTTACTTGCTAGTGATGCTAAAGAAGCTATTGTTCATGGTGGTAACTCTGGACAATGGTATCTCGGTTACAAAACAGGTAAAAAAGAACTTGGTAAATTAGTTTCTAGATGCTTTGAAACATTTGGTGGTTCTAAAACTGCTGAAGTAATTGATAATGTTAAAAACTTAGGTTACCATTATGCTTGTCTTGCTGGTATGACAGTTGCTATCTCCGATATCATTGTTCCACCAGAAAAGAAAGAAATTTTGGCAGCTACAGAAAAAGTTGTTAACCGTGTTGAACGCGACTATAATCGTGGTCTTATCACTGAAGACGAACGTTATAAGAAAGTTGTAAAACTTTGGAGCGATGCTACAGATGACGTTGCTGATGCGATGATGGCTAACATGGATACATTCAATAATATCTTCATGATGGCTGACTCCGGTGCCCGCGGTAACAGACAGCAGATGCGTCAGCTCGCTGGTATGCGTGGTCTTATGGCTGATCCATCTGGTAAAATCATCGACTTACCAATCAAAGCAAACTTCCGTGAAGGCTTAACAGTGTCTGATTACTTTATTTCTTCTCATGGTGCTCGTAAAGGTCTTGCCGATACAGCACTTAGAACAGCTGACTCTGGTTACCTCACTCGTCGTCTTGTTGACGTTGCTCAAGACGTTATCGTTCGTGAAGATGACTGTGACGTTGTAGGTATTAACCTCGTACGTGAACGTGCAAAACTCGCTGCATCTTCTAGCGCTGCAATCAAAGAACTTGGCGATAGCTTAAAAGGCCGTGTGCTTGCAAATGATATCGTTAGTCCAAAAACAGGCGAAGTTCTTTATGCTGCAGATACTACACTTGATGAAAAAGCTCTTAATACTATTGGTGAACATAATGTTAGCGAAATCGTACTCAAAGGTTCCGCTATTTATGAAGGACTCAACTCCATGTCCACTGAAACAATAGCTCTTGGTGCTCCTGAAGAAAATGTACGTAAATCCATTAAACATGCTATGATGCATGAAATGCTTGGTAAAAATACAACTGATGCTGTTTATGATAGCACAGGCGCAGAAATCATTCCTGCAAATACACCACTTACAGAAGAATATATCGAAGCTGTATTAAATAGCGATGCGAAAGAAGTTAAAGTTCGCAATAACAACATTCGTGGTATTGAAGTTGAAGCTATTAAAGAAGGTAACGGTATTATCGAATCTCTTGAAGATCGTATCGTAGGACGTGTATTAGCAGAAGATATCATTGATCCTGCTACTGGTGAAAAAATCGCTTCTCTTAACGAAACTGTTACACCAGCTCTTGCTAAAGCAATTTGTAAAGTACGTGAAAAAGTTTCTATTCGTAGCGTACTCACATGTAAATCTCAGCTTGGTGTATGTATTAAATGTTATGGTCAAGACCTTGCTACAGCTAATCAGGTTGAAGTTGGTGAAGCAGTTGGTATCATCGCTGCTCAATCTATCGGTGAACCTGGTACACAGCTTACAATGCGTACATTCCACTCTGGTGGGGTTGCCAGTGACGAAGATATCACACAGGGTCTTCCACGTGTTGAAGAATTGTTCGAAGCAAGAAAACCAAAACATCATGCTATCATTGCTGAAATCGAAGGTACTGTTCTCATTTCCGAAGATAAAGAAATGCGCATAGTTACTATTACACCAGATGAAGGCGAATCTAGAGAATATTTAATTCCATATGGTTCTCGTCTCATTGTTAAAAATGGTGTAAGAATTAAACCTGGTGATAAAATCACTGAAGGTTCTATTAATCCACATGATATCTTACGTATTTGTGGTTTACGTGAAACTCAGCGTTACCTCGTATACGAAGTACAAAAAGTATATAAATCTCAGGGTGTTGGTATCAACGATAAACATATCGAAGTTATGGTTCGTCAGATGCTTCATAAAGTTAAAATTGAAGATTCTGGTGACACTGATTTCCTCCCTGGTGAATATATTGATATCAATAGCTTTGAATCTGCAAATGCTAAAGCTATTGAAGAAGGCGGTATTCCAGCCGTTGCTCGTCCAATCCTCTTAGGTATTACAAAAGCTTCCTTGGCAACAGATTCCTTCTTATCTGCAGCATCATTCCAAGAAACTACTCGTGTTCTTACTGATGCAGCTATCAAAGGTAAGGTTGATCCACTTATCGGTCTTAAGGAAAATGTTATCATCGGTAAATTGATTCCTGCTGGTACTGGTATGAGTAGATATAGAAATATCAATGTAGTAGATTTAGATGCTGCTGAACATGAAGCACAAGAAGAAACTACAGTTACTGAATAAGATTAATAAAAAGCAAGATACTTTATTGTATCTTGCTTTTCTTTTTTAGTTGTATAAATAGAAGATTTTTTACAAATATAAAAATTGGAATAGCAAGATGAGTATCTTTATCAAATGTTCTAATGCATAAATATTGATTAAATGTTATATAAATGATAAGATTTAATTGAAGTAAATTTCAGTTAATTTTAAATTTTTAATATTTTGGAGGGGATATTATGACCGTTTATAAAGAGACGATACAATTGACATCTCATGGAAAAACACCGACTTTTTTTGATATTACACCACAAGTAAAAACAGCAATACTTAACAGTAAGATTAAAAATGGCATATGTACAGTTATTTCCCCACATACAACATGTGCTGTATTTTTTGAAGAATTTGTGCATGATTATACAGAAAATGGCGATGAATTTTTACAAGCTGATTTAAATAATATCTTGCAAAAACTCATTCCTGATAATATAGCTGAAGGTCAATATAATTATCCAGGTGAAAAACATTATGAAGCAGTTGCTTCTTGGCCAAATGCAGAAGATTATTTACCTAATGGTGATAGAGCAGCATTATTAAATTGTGAAGCGCATTTAAAAGCTACTTTAATTGGTTCAAGTGAAACTTTTGAAGTTGATAATGGTGCTTTAGGTGTAGGTACAACAGGATACGTTTATTTTGTAGATTTTGATAGAACTCGTTCGCGTACAAGAAAATGTAAAATTATTATTATGGGCGAATAATAGGAGGTTTTTATATGTTAGTGTCTTCAAAAGAATTATTACTTACTGCAAAGCAAAAACATTTTGCTATACCTTCTGCTAATTTTGTAGATGAAATTTCAGCAAAAGCTCATATAGAAGTAGCAGAAGAAATGAATTTACCATTGATTTTATCTTTTGCTCAGGTGCATAGTAAATATCAAAGTCTAGAAGAAGCAGCTAATATAGGAAAATATTATGCTAATAAAGCAAAAGTTCCTGTAGTATTGCATTTAGACCATGGTGAAGATTTTGATTTTATAAAAAGAGCTATTGATTTAGGTTTTACATCTGTAATGATTGATGCTTCAAATGAAACTTTAGATGAAAATATTAGAATTACAAAAGAGGTAGTAGATTATGCACATGCACATGATGTTTGTGTGGAAGCAGAAATTGGGCATGTTGGTACAGGTGTAAGTGTAGATGCATTAAGTGAAGCTAAGTCAGTATATACTTCTGTAGAAGAAGCAATAAAATTGACACAAGAAACAAATTTAGATTCTTTGGCAGTATCTATCGGTACAGCACATGGAAGTTATAAAGGAACACCTGTAATTAATTTTGAACGTTTAAAAGAATTATCAGAAGCTTTAGATGTTCCATTAGTGTTACATGGAGGTTCTTCATCAGGTGATGAAAATTTATCTCGTTGTGCTAAAGAAGGTATAGCGAAGATAAATATTTATACGGATTTTATTTTAAATGCATATAAAAATTTACAAGAAAATGAAGCTAAAGACTATTTTGCTGTTAAAACATTATTAAAAGATGGTATAAAAGATATTTTACGCAGATATTATAAAGTATTTAGAACACAAAATATTTAATACAA
>OGHK01002880.1_pt1 | contig 11098 bp, 10 predicted proteins | sample 1571411 | NCBI WGS metagenome assembly OGHK01 (sample SAMEA2582043, study PRJEB24529) | metagenome | biome: Human gut stool | place: China | collected 2011 | reverse complement strand
CTACACGACGCTCTTCCGATCTTGACGAACGTGTTAGTATGATAAAAGAGATGACGGAATCCATGCCGAATGTCACGGTTGCATCTTTTGACGGTCTTTTGGTAGACTATATGAAGGAGATCAACGCGACGATCATAGTGCGTGGGCTTCGGGCTGTGACGGATTTTGAATACGAGCTTCAGATTGCACAGACGAATCATGTGGAGAATCCGGAAGTGGAGACGATTTTTCTCACGACGAGCCTGCAGTATTCCTATCTGAGTTCCACCATTGTGAAGGAGTTCGCATCCTACGGAGGCGACATCTCCAAGTTCGTTCCGGCGAGATTCATAGACAGGATCTATGAGAAATATCACATCTCAAAATAAGGAGAGGCTTATGGCAAGTAGAATTGAACAGATTATAGAAGAAATCGAGGAGTATATCGATGGCTGCAAGCCACAGACATTTTCCTCTTCTAAAATTATCGTAAACCGCGAAGAGATGGAGGAGCTGCTCAACGAACTCCGCATCAAGACACCGGAGGAGATCAAACGCTATCAGAAGATCATAAGCAATAAGGAAGCAATTCTGGCAGATGCCCAGGCAAAGGCAGATGCGATCATCGCACAGGCGCAGGTCAAGACGGACGAGCTGGTCAGCGAACATCAGATCATGCAGCAGGCATATGCGCAGGCGAATGAAGTGGTCATGATTGCAACCAAGCAGGCACAGGAGATTTTAGATAATGCAACGAATGACGCCAACAATATCCGTATGGGTGCCATGCAGTATACGGATGACATTCTGCGGAATCTGGAGAACACGATCTCACATTCCATGGATGCGGCGAAGGCGCGCCATGATGCTTATGTAAGTTCCCTGCAGGGATTCCTGGATGTAGTGACGGCGAACCGTGCCGAGCTTAATCCGACTGCCGAGGAGCCGGAGACCAAGACGACGGATGCGCAGGCATCCCAGGCAGACGGTCCGAAGGTGGAGATCTCTTCGGATATGCTGGGCTGACCGAACGCACTGTCTCACAGATGAAAGATCTGTGAGACGAGGCAGGCGAGCAGTCCGCAGCAGGCAGCAAGAAGCAGCTTTGCGATGCAGTAGTGTTTTATGGAGAGTGGTGTGTCACGGATCATGGAACTTGTCTGGGCGATACCGGACAGTCCGCCGAAGGCGGTATAGACCACGGCCAGCACATACTGAACGGACTGCGGCAGACCCGAATCCGGAAGCATGGCAATCCCGTTTGTGATTTCAACCATTCCAGTAAGGATCAGTGTGACGACACGGGGAACGGGAAGCTTCTGCAGGAGAGAGGCGATCATGGAAAACAGCATAATATACCCACCAAGTCTGGTCAGTGTTTCAAAACCATCCATGATGCCGGTATCTATGATTTTAAAATTCATTTGAGATCCAGATGCCGGCTGTTTTTGCGCGTGGAACGCGGTGCGGCCTTTTGTGCGGCGTGCGTCTGCAGAGAGCAGGATACTGCCCAGCAAAAGCGCCGGAAAATACAGGATCAGCAGGGTAACTGCCGACAGATGGGACAGCCCAAGCTGGGTGTAGAGGATGAAGCTTGTGACAAAGACCGGACTGATGTTGTTGGTAATGATAAATAAAACATCGGCTTCCCGGCGTGTGATTTTTCCGCTTGCAAGCAGGGCGGCGCAGTTTTTGCTCCCGATCGGAAAGCCGAACAGAAAGCCGCTTAACAGAACAAAAGCCCCGTTGTCGCTGACCGGAATGAGCCGGGATACAAGCGGTGCGGTGATTTTGTTCAGATATTGCAGGTAATTTGAGTCCATCAGGATATTGGACAGAATGACAAAGGGGAGCAGCGTTGGAAGAACGCGCGTGTACCATAGAACGAGTCCCACGGATGCGGCGTTTACGGCATCTTTCGGGGCGGTTAAGATATAGGCAATAAATAATAGCAGACAAAGGAATATCAATTTCTTTTTCATACTAGAATGTATGAAGAACAGGAGGATTCTATGAGCAGTTTAAAAGAAATACAGGCATTACAGTTACAGTCGGAGAAAGTGTTTGATTATTTTGAGGAGATCTGTGCGATTCCGCACGGTTCGAGGAACACAAAGGCCATCAGTGATTATCTGGTTGCTTTTGCAAAAAAGCATGATCTGACCTGGTATCAGGATGAGTCCAACAACGTGGTGATCGTGCAGGAGGCGACAGCCGGCTATGAGCAGGCAGATACCATCATTCTGCAGGGACATATGGATATGGTATGTGAAAAGGAAAGCGGCTGTGCGATCGATTTTGAGAAGGACGGTCTGGATCTCTACGTGGACGGAGATTTCTTAAAGGCGAGAGGAACCACGCTGGGCGGCGATGACGGCATTGCCGTTGCCTATGCGCTTGCCATTATGGATTCGCCGGAGATTGCGCATCCGCGCCTTGAGGTTGTGATCACGGTGGACGAGGAGATCGGAATGCTCGGTGCCGAGGCGATTGATCTGTCCATGTTAAAGGGACACAAGCTTTTAAATATTGATTCCGATGTGGAGGGTCATTTCCTGACCAGCTGTGCAGGCGGCATGACGGTGGAGACTACGATTCTGGTTGACCGTATGTCCCAGAACGGACTTGCGGTGACGCTGACGGTGACAGGACTTTGCGGCGGACATTCCGGAAGTGAGATTGACAAAGAGCATGCGAATGCCAATATGGTCATGGGACGTGTGTTAAAATACGTCTCTGACCGGATGGAACTGGGCGTTGTGACCTTAGAGGGCGGTTTAAAGGACAATGCCATTCCGCGTGAATGTACGGCAGGTCTGCTGATTCCGGAGGAGAAAAAAGAGGAGCTTACCACCTATATTAAGGAACTTACGGCGGAGCTTAAAAAGGAGTATGCGGTATCGGATGCGGGAATAACGATTGACTGTGCTTTCGGAGAGAAGGGGGAGGCATCGATTCTTTCCTATACGGCGATGGCGAGAGTGATTTTTTACCTGCGCCATGTGCCGAACGGCGTACAGCATATGAGCACGGTGATGCCGGGGCTGGTGGAGACCTCCTTAAATCTTGGCATCTTAAAATTGGAGGATCAGGCGCTTCTTGCGACATCCTCCGTGCGAAGCAGTGTGTCTTCCCGCAAGGAAGATCTGCGTGACCGTCTGGAGCATATCGCAGAGTTCTTAGGCGGAGAGATTGCCGTAAGCGGTGATTATCCTGCATGGGAGTATCAGGCGAAGTCCGAGATCCGCGATACCATCAGTGCCGTATATGAGGAGCTGTTCCAGGAGGAGCCAGTATTTGAGGCAATTCATGCCGGACTGGAGTGTGGTATCCTTTCCGGAAAGATCAAGGAGCTTGACTGTGTATCGTTCGGACCGAACAATTACGATATTCATACGCCGAAAGAGCGTCTGTCCATCTCCTCGACCGAGAAAGTATGGAAGCTTCTGGTGGCATTTTTAAAAAAATGTAAATAAAAAAGGAATGATATGAATTTCAGACATGTCCGTATGCTGCTGTTACTGTTTACCATGATCCTATGGAACGTTCTTATAAACGCATGGATTCTGGAGAGAACCAGACAGATAAACTGTTTTTCCTATGAGACGGCGCTTTACAGTTTCCGGGAACACCGGGTGAGCGGGGAACTGCTTGCCCGGATGCAGGAGGAGGCAGAAGAAAAAGGAATGTCGGAAAAAGAACTGCTTGCCGTCTATTTTGCGGAGGATGGAAGCGTCACCGATCCCGGGCAGCTGGCCGTAGAGGCTCTGTATGCAAAACGGTATCAGCCGCAGACATATGCGCGGATCTGCGGCTATCTTTCTGCCGTGTGGGACGATCTGGAACGTTTTCCGGTCGGGACAGTGGCCTCCGACGGGAATGCGGGAGTGAGCTTTGCAGACAGCTGGATGCAGAGCAGGAACTTTGGCGGTGAGCGGGGACATGAAGGCTGTGATATTATGGCTTCGGTGAACGAGCGAGGCATCTATCCCATATACAGCGTATCCGACGGAGTCGTGGAAAATGTGGGATGGCTTCGCCTCGGCGGGTACCGCATCGGCATCCGCAGTCCGTCCGGAGCCTATTTTTATTATGCGCATCTGGCGGAGTATGCGAAGGAGTTTGAAGTTGGGGAGACAGTCCTTGCAGGCACCCATCTGGGCTATATGGGGGATACCGGTTACAGCGATATTCCGGGAACCACCGGCAACTTTCCGGTGCATCTGCACTTTGGAATCTATATCAACGATGAGAACGGGCAGGAACTTTCCGTAAACCCGTATCCGATGGTGTTATATCTCTGGGAACAGCAGGGAAAGTACACATTCGGTGAGACAAAGAGACAGTGAGGGAGAAAAATGGCACTTCGTCTGGATAAATATCTGACAGAACTGGGCGCAGGAACCAGAAGCGAGGTAAAAAAACAGATCAAAGCCGGTCTGGTCACCGTGAACGGAGCGGTTGCAAAAAAGCCGGAACAAAAGGTCGATGAGACGGGCGATGAGGTATGCCTGCGCGGGGAGCGCCTGCTCTATACCGCTTTTGAGTATTATCTGTTTCACAAGCCCGCCGGCTGTGTGTCGGCGACACAGGACAATATGCACCGCACGGTGATGGATTATCTGAGCGACACCGCAAGAGGAGATCTGTTCCCGGTGGGAAGGCTGGATCTCGACACCGAGGGACTGCTTTTGATCACGAACGACGGTGCGCTGGCACACGCGCTGCTGTCGCCGTCCCGCCATGTGGCAAAAACATATTACGCCCGGGTGCAGGGCGTGGTGGATGAGACCGATGTCAACCTTTTTAAAAACGGGGTTGACATCGGGGAGGAGAAGCTGGTCAGACCGGCAGATCTGGTAATTCTGGGCTGTAAAGCGGATGTGTCAGAGATTACGCTTACCATCACGGAGGGAAAGTTCCATCAGGTAAAGCGGATGTTTGAGGCGGTCGGGAAAAAGGTACTGTATTTGAAGCGGATTTCCATGGGACCATTGGTACTGCCGGAGGATCTTGCACCGGGAGCGTACCGGAAACTGACCGCGGAAGAGCTTGCTGCGTTAAAGAATGAGCAGCCGAAGAGAAATGAGGATTAGAATGAACAACGGATTTTTGCCAGTCAGCCGTGCGGAGATGGAAGAGCGCGGAATCAAACAGTTTGACTTTGTCTATGTGATCGGGGATGCCTACGTGGATCATCCTTCGTTCGGTCACGCCATTATCTCAAGACTTCTGGAAGCACACGGCTATTCGGTCGGAATTATCTCGCAGCCGGACTGGAGAGATAAGGAGTCTGTCTGTATCTTCGGGGAGCCGCGGCTCGGGTTTTTAGTGTCTGCGGGCAATATGGATTCGATGGTGAATCACTATTCGGTGTCCAAGAAAAGGCGCGCGACGGATGCGTTTACGCCGGGCGGCGTGATGGGAAAACGGCCGGATTACGCGACCATTGTCTATTGTAATCTGCTCCGGCAGACCTACAAGCACACGCCGATCATTATCGGCGGCATTGAGGCCAGCCTGCGCAGACTGGCGCATTATGATTACTGGTCGAACAAGATGAAGCGGTCCATTCTTCTGGATTCCGGGGCGGATCTGATCTCCTACGGTATGGGGGAACACAGCATTGTGGAGATTGCGGATGCCTTAAACAGCGGACTGGCGGTCAGCGATATCACATTTATCGACGGCACGGTCTATAAGACCAGAAAGCGTGAGGACATCTATGATGCCATAGAGCTTCCGCATTATGAGGAGGTGCTGGCGGACAAGGCGGCATATGCGCGCAGCTTTTATACCCAGTACTGCAATACCGATCCGTTTGTAGCCAAACGTCTGTTTGAAACGTACGACGGAAAGCTTTTTGTCGTACAGAATCCGCCGGCGAAGCCGCTGACACAAAGCGAGATGGATCAGGTCTATGCGCTGCCGTATCAGCGCACGTATCATCCGAGTTACGAAGCGCAGGGCGGGGTTCCTGCAATCGAGGAAGTGCGTTTTTCTCTGGTCAGCAACCGCGGCTGCTACGGAGGATGCAGTTTTTGTGCGCTTACGTTCCATCAGGGACGGATTATTCAGGTGCGCAGCCACGAGTCCATTCTGGCGGAGGCGGAGAAGATCGTCTGGGAACCGGACTTTAAGGGATACATCCATGATGTCGGCGGGCCGACGGCCAATTTCCGCGCGCCTGCATGTGACAAGCAGATGACAAAGGGCGTATGTCCCAACAAGCAGTGCCTGTTTCCGACACCGTGCAAGAACTTAAAGGTGGATCATAAGGATTACCTGAAGCTCTTAAGAAAGCTACGGGAACTGCCGAATGTGAAAAAGGTGTTCATCCGTTCGGGTATCCGTTTCGATTATCTGATCTACGATGAGGACCGCACCTTCCTCAGAGAACTCTGTGAACACCACGTCAGCGGTCAGCTAAAGGTGGCGCCGGAGCATATTTCCGATGCGGTCTTAGAGAAGATGGGCAAACCGCGCGTGGAGGTGTACAAGCGGTTTGTGAAGGCCTATCAGGATATGAATGAGAAGCTCGGGAAAAAGCAGTATCTGGTGCCGTATCTGATGTCATCCCATCCGGGATCGACGTTGAAGGAGGCGGTGGAACTCGCCGAATTCTTAAGAGATCTCGGCTATATGCCGGAGCAGGTACAGGATTTTTATCCGACCCCGTCGACCATATCCACCTGCATGTACTATACGGGACTTGACCCGCGCACGATGCAGCCGGTCTATGTGGCGGTAAACCCCCACGAGAAAGCCATGCAGCGCGCGCTCATCCAGTACCGGAATCCGAAGAATTACGATCTTGTTGTGGAGGCGTTAACCAAAGCGGGGCGGACGGATCTGATCGGCTTTGACAAACACTGTCTGGTACGGCCGCGGGGCATCGGCTACGGCAGAACAAACGCCAAAGACCGCTACGCTGGAGGTGACAAGAACCGCCGCACGGCAGGCGGCGGGAATAACCGCGGAAGAGCAAATGCTTCCGAGAAGAAAAATACGAAAAAGACAATCCGCAATGTTCATCATAAAAAAGCAGGTGCGGGGAAAAAGTAAGCGGGCGAATGGAGAGAGACTATGCAGGAATTGCACATCGGCGAGAACGACGCGGGACAGCGTTTTGACAAGTATTTAAAAAAGCTTCTGGCAGAGGCTCCCGGCAGTTTTGTCTACAAGATGCTGCGCAAGAAAAACATTACCTTAAACGGCAAAAAGGCGGACGGCACGGAGAAGCTCTCCTGCGGGGACGAGGTGAAGTTGTTTCTCTCGGACGAGACCTACGAGAAGTTCCGGGCAAAGTCAAAAACGGTGATGCCAGAAGCTTTCAGTGGTTCAGAAAAGACTTTAAGGCAGCTTAAAGTCCTTTATGAGGATGCGGATATTCTTATCATAAACAAGCCGTCCGGCATGCTCTCCCAGAAGGCGAGACCCGAGGATGTTTCCGCCAATGAATATATCTTAAGCTATCTGCTTAGGGAGGGAGCGCTGACCGAGGAGGAGATGCGCACCTTCCGTCCGTCAGTCTGCAACCGCCTGGACCGGAATACTTCCGGTATTCTGATTGCGGGAAAGACTTTAAAGGGACTTCAGGAGATGTCTAAGGCATTAAAGGAGCGGACGATCCAGAAGTATTACCGGTGTGTGGTAAAAGGGGAAGTCCTTAGAGAAGATTACTTGAAGGGGTGGCTCGTTAAGGATGAACGTGAGAACAAAGTTACCGTCAGTACGGTAAAACCCAAAAGTGCGGATGCCGCGCCGATTGAGACCGCGTACCGGCCCATCTGGACGGGCGGCGGTTACACCGGGCTGGAGGTTCATCTGATCACCGGACGTTCCCATCAGATCCGGGCGCATTTGGTGTCCATCGGACATCCGATCATCGGGGATGTAAAGTACGGCGACGCCGGCACAAACGAACAATTTCGCAGACAGTGTAAGGTAAAATCACAGATGCTTCACGCATACCGCATTGTCTTTGCGGACGGGAGAGAAGTGATCGCGCCCTGCGGCGCAGAGTTCGCGCGCGTGGAAGAGTGGTGTAAGAACCGGTAGACAGGTTGTGGCAGAAAGAATTGCAGCACAAAAAATGGAAGTTCAACCTTAAGCTGAACTTCCATTTTTGTCGTTTTCGATGAAATCTTTCCTGTACGGAAATGGATGTGGCGTCTGACCGCCTCAGATCTTTCCTGTACGGAAATGGATGTGGCATCTGACCACCTCAAATCTTTCCTGCACTGGAATTGATGTGGCGCTTGATCGCTTCAAAGCTTTCCGCACTGACATCGTGCTCGATCTTGCACGCATCCTCTGCGGCAACCCGCGGATCAACCCCAAGCATCGTCAGCCAGTTGGATAAGATTGTGTGGCGCTCATAAATCTTTTCTGCAACTTCAAGTCCGCTTTCCGTCAGATGGATGTATCCTTCCGGGCTGACGGTAATATAACCGTTCTCACGAAGATTCTTCATTGCCACGCTGACGCTTGGCTTCTTAAAGTTCATCTCATTGGCGATGTCGACAGAGCGCACGTTGCCCAATCTATGATTTAAGACCAGAATCGTTTCCAGGTAATTCTCGTTTGACTCATTCATGACCATCTGGCATCCCTCCCATTGCTAACCTTCATTCTAGGATCTTCGGGTAAAACCCCTCTCTGGGTTCAAGTATATCATAATTGGAGAGGTTTGACAAAGGGATATTTTTATTGTGTACCTACTGAGAATTCTATATAATAGAGAAAAGAAAAGGATGAAAGATGCATGACGGCAGCTAACTGCCGGTGTGTCAAGAGAGTATCTGGAGGCAATATGGCAACTTGGAATTCAAGAGGACTGCGTGGATCAACGCTGGAAGAGTTTATCAACCGTACCAATGAGATTTATCAGGAGAACGGTCTTGCGCTGATTCAGAAGATTCCCACACCGATCACGCCGATCAATATCGACAAACAGACCAGACATATCACGCTGGCGTATTTTGACCAGAAGAGCACGGTGGACTATATCGGTGCCGTACAGGGAATACCGGTCTGTTTTGATGCAAAAGAATGTAATACGGATACCTTTCCACTTGCCAATATTCATGAACATCAGGTTGCGTTCATGGAGAACTTTGAAAAACAGGGAGGGGTATCTTTTTTCCTGCTCAGTTTTACGAAGCGGGATGAGTTCTACTATCTGCGCCTGGATATGCTCTTAGAGTTCTGGAAGCGCGCAAAGGAGGGCGGAAGAAAGAGTTTCCGCTATGAGGAACTGGACCCGGAGTATTTCCTGCCGCGGCAGCGTGGCGTTTTGGTTCCGTATCTGGATGCACTGCAGAAGGATTTGCTGCGCAGGGATTGACAATTATTCTAATATCTCCTATAATAAACAGAGTTTCACTTGCTATCATGCTACCATAGTAGCAAGGTAAAGCATAAAAGTATCAGGGAAATGAGGGCGATCATGAAAAGACAGTTATTGCATACGCCGGAAGGTGTGCGGGATATTTATAATGATGAGTGTGAGAAGAAAATGCTTCTTCAGGACCAGCTATATCATATATTACGTCTGCACGGTTATCATCCGATTCAGACGCCGACATTTGAGTTTTTTGATATATTCGGACGGGAGATCGGCACTACGCCGTCGAAGGATCTCTACAAGTTTTTTGACCGGGAAGGCAACACGCTGGTGTTGAGACCGGATATCACGCCGTCGATTGCACGCTGTGCTGCAAAGTATTTTGGCGAGGAGGAACTGCCGATCCGGCTGTGCTACATGGGGAATACGTTCATCAATAACAGCAGCTATCAGGGACGCCTGAAAGAATCTACACAGCTTGGCGCGGAGCTTTTGGGAGATCCGTCGGTGGATGCGGATGCGGAGATGATCTCCATGGTGATTTCCTGCTTGAAGGCGGCGGGGCTTAAGGAGTTTCAGCTCAGCATCGGACATGCGGATTTCTTCCGGGGACTGATGGAGGCGGCAGGGCTTTTGGAGGAGCAGGAGGAGGAACTGCGCGAACTCATTTCCAACAAGAACTTTTTCGGCGTGGAAGAGTTCGTGGAGACCTTGAACCTTGAGGAGAACCTAAAGAAGCTCTTTGGCATGCTCGGGAATCTCTACACGGGTTCGGATGAACTTTCTGCCGCAAGGGAATGTGCAGCGTCCTATTCCAGAATTTTAAAGGCGATCGGGGATCTGGAAGAACTTCATAAAATACTGGAAGTCTATGAGGTTTCCCATTATGTCTCATTTGAACTTGGAACGATCAGCAACTACCAGTATTACACCGGTATTATTTTTGCGGGGTATACGTTCGGAAGCGGCGAGGCGATTGTAAAGGGCGGCAGATATGACCGGCTCCTTACCTATTTTGGAAAAGATTCAGCATCCATCGGTTTTGCGTTTGTGATTGACCAGCTGATGGCTGCACTGCAGAGACAGAAAATTGATGTTCCGGTGGAACGCTGTGTGGAACTGATGGTCTATAAACCTGCCAAACGGCAGGCGGCGATTACCGCAGCGGCGGCAGCGCGTGCAGCCGGATGTTGTGTGGAGCTGATGTTGTGGGATGAGACAAAGCAAAAGGAAGATTACGAGGATTATGCAGCGCGCAGCCGGATGACAAACATGCAGTTTTTCGCGTAGAAGGCAGAGAAGGGAGAGGCGTTTTAAATGGAGGACATGAGATATCTGACTTTTGCGCTCGGCAAAGGCAGACTTGCGAAATTAAATCAGGAACTGTTTAATGATGATTCTTATGAGGCATCAGACAAAGTAAAAGAGATTGACAGTGACATTGTTTATCTGACGGATATAACAGCAGATAATACAGAGGCAATGGAGTCTACGTTTAAAGGAGACAGTCTGAATGAGGGAACGGAATAAAATTATTTTAGAATATGGAACTTATATGCTGAGCTTTTTTGTCAGTTACATAGCGTCACTGGCAAAATGGTATTATGCTTCGGGAATTATTCTGATTGTGGAAGCTGTTTATTTGTATGTTCACTGGGTAAGGGAAAGTGGAAGCTTTGTGGAACTGAGGGCTCTGTTTACACTTGCCTGGGTAGGGGGCCAGGGAATCAGCTGTCTGAAACTCAGTACATTACAGGATACATGGAGCTA